>Ga0114931_10005536_pt1 | contig 15599 bp, 11 predicted proteins | sample 2SBtaG_FD_89579 | JGI IMG/M metagenome (GOLD analysis project Ga0114931, IMG submission 89579) | Deep subsurface microbial communities from Kolumbo volcano to uncover new lineages of life (NeLLi) - 2SBTROV14_V59a metaG | ecosystem: Environmental > Aquatic > Marine > Volcanic | place: Kolumbo...
ATCCAGTCGCATACGCAGGCCATGTGTTTGCCCAACAACTGGTCGCCAACGGGGTCACCGTGGCCGGAATTCGCGTCGGTCGGGCGCTGCCAGGCGATGTCACACTCGCAGAATTCGAAGGCAAATCGCTGGCGGAAACCGTCCGACTCTTGATGAAGTTCAGCAACAACAACATCGCCGAGTCGCTGGTCAAGGCGATGGGACGGGCCGCGGCGGGATTGGGCAGCTGGAAAAATGGCGTCCCGGCGATGCGTCAGCGGCTGCTTGCCCTGGGGGTTGATGGCGCCTGTTTCAACCTCGTCGACGGTTCCGGATTGGCGCGTGACGACCGTGTCGCGCCACGTTGCCTGACTACCGCTCTGCGAATTGGCTCGCGATCCTTTCGCTATGGACCTGAGTTCGTCGCCTCCATGCCGATCGCAGGTCGCGACGGAACGCTGCGCCGACGTGCGCGCGCTTCGACCGATCGCCTGCGCGCCAAGACCGGGCTGCTGACGGGGGCCACGGCACTGTCGGGCATCGTCGAAACCCGATCCCGCGGACAGCTGGTATTCTCGATCGTCGCCAACGGATACTCGCATGGCGATGGCGCAGCCATGGATGCACTGGACGCTTTCGCCGCCGCCCTGCAAGGTCTGTGATCCAGCCGGGTCGCTCAGAGGGTGAGCGAAAAATCGTCGACCAAGGCCCCCGGGAGACGCGCACTCTTCGTCGAGCGCCACTCGTAGGTATCGGGATCGAGAATCCAATCGCGCTGGCGGGTCAGGCCGACCAAGCACGACCCCAGCATTCGATACGGGGTGTCGTCGAAGCGCATGGCCGCGACCGGCCCCTGCACGCGTCCGTTCTCGACCCACAGAGTCGCGAACCGGGTCATGCCCGTCGTTCGGCAGGCGTTGCGATCGGAAAAATTGAGATACCAGAAGTTCACACCAAGAGTCCGGTGTGCAGGCGATCGAGGATGCTGTCGGAATCGATTTCGCCTGCGCCGACATCGAGAGAGGTCGGCGCTTCGCTGGGATTGGCGCCGTTGTTGGGAACCCCGAACTCGCGACCGGATCGCGATGACACCAAATGCCCGGCGACGCGACCACGACGCACCAAGGGGACGATATCGGGCCGCGGAAATCCCGATCCGTCGAACCGGGGTGCGGCGCCGTTGCCGATATCCTCACTAATCTCGATCCGCTCGTCCAGGTGGTTTTCGCCGTTGTGCAGCCGCTGTAACGGGCTGGTCCCGGCCTTCCATCCACGCAGGCCGAAGCCGTCCCAGCCGAGCACCGAAAACACCTCGTTCAGTGCCGCTGGAGCCAAATACACCCGGTACTGCCCGGGCGCGACCCGCCGCCGCGGCTGGCACAGGACGCGTAGGTCCTCCCGCGACCTGCGGATTCTCTCCGCCACTGCATCTGCGGCCCAGTCTACGCCAGCGTAGCCGGACTTCACCGCCGCGTCGCTACCTTCGAATACACTCCAGTCGAAGTTGAAGTTGAAGGAGGAGTGCCAGTTGCGCTGTCCGAGCGAGCTCGCAAATCCACGGTGGACGCCGCCACTCGCGTAGATCCCAACCAGGTCAGCCCCCTGCGCCACCGATGCGACCACTTCGAGCACCGCATCGCCCGACGGGAGTCGGTCCTCGGCCAGAACCTCGCTCGACGCGGCGAGGTCGGTATTGTAGTCGAGCAGCGGGTCTTGACTGGATGCTTCGCGCATCTCCCGCAAGCGGTCGAACAATCGGGCCAACCTGGCCAGATCGGCGGCGAGGATGCCGGTCGTGTTGTAAGCGCCGCGGGCGTGTCGACGGCCCCGGATCAGGTCGATATCGAGCTGGCGTTGGTGCACCTCACCCGCCTGGCCGACTTTGCCGCGATTGAACCGAACGAACGTCGAATCCTCGCCGCGCAACTGGCAAGTGTAGACTTCGTCGGCGCGCAGCATCGCAAGCATTCTCTGCGCGAGGGAGAAGAAGTAGTCGCGAGCATCGCGACTCGCGTTGCTACTCGCCACCGAACACGTCCACATCGCGAAAGCGACAGGCGGGAGACGCGTGCCCGACGCGAATGATCTGGTTCGGTTCGCCCTTACCGCAAAAGGGCGTCCCCAAGACCCGCACGGTCGACCCCGCGCCCACGCCATCGAGCGAGCGCCAAAACGTCGAGGAGATCCCCCGGTAATTCGGGTTCTTGACGACTTCGGCGAGGACACCGTCGCGGATGACGCGGCCTAGCTCACAGCCAAACTGGAACTTGTTTCGCGCGTCGTCAATCGACCAGGAGCGGTTGGTTTCCATATAGATCCCGCTCTCGATACCGCCGATGAGGTCGTCGAGCGACGCCGAGCCCGGCGCGAGATTGAGATTGGCTATTCGATCGATGGTCGGTCTGTTCCAGCTTGCTGCGCGCGAGTTGGCCACGCCGGACATCGCAGCACGCCGCTGCGACCGCCTACCGCCGAGAGGACGGAGGAGGATTCCGTCGCGGATGATCGCGGTGCGCTCGGCGGGTTGTCCGTCGTCGTCGAAGCCGTACGTTGCCAACTCCCCGGCTACGGTGGGATCGAAGTCGATGTTGAGGTACTCCGAGCCGTAGCGATACGTGCCGAACATATCCGGCGTTACGAAGCTGCTGCCGGCGTAATTGCGTTCGTCGCCGAGAATGCGATCGAGTTCGAGTGGATGGCCGATCGATTCGTGGATCTGCAGGATCATCTGGTCCGGGGCCAATACCACAGATGTCGCTGCGCTCGGACAGTTTGGTGCGCGCACCAATTCCCGCGCTCGCTCACGGATTCCGGCGGCGGCATCCCAGAACCCCACCTCGGTGAGGACCTCCAATCCACCCTGCCGCACCCTGGCGTGACCACCAAAGGTTCTCGTTTGGCTTTCCCCGCGCCAGCTCGCTGTCGCACTCATCATCGGCACCAGGTAGTCGAACCGCTGCCTCGACGTGCCGCCTCGCGAGCCAATCACGAAGCTCTCGATCTCGGTACGCCACAGTGACACCCCCCAATCGACGATGTCTTCCCCCGTGCCCAGGATACGACTCATGCCTTCGAGCCGCATCAGCTTGTCGCCCATGGATTCGCTCTGCCATGTGCGGTGGACCGGAGATTCGTAGCGCCCGTCCACTGGCTGCGGCAGGTAGGGCGCCGGGTCGAGAGATAGCCGTCCGGCGCGACAGGCCCAGTCGGCGGCAGCCGCAAAGGCGCGGCCGAGCCCGTCGCGACTGAGATCGACGGTACCGGCAAAGCCGACACCACCGCGCGCGGCAACGCTGACCAGGGCGCCCTCGTCTTCGTCACTGCGTACGGGTTCGACCGCGTTGCGACGCACGGCGATGGTCTCGTCCCGTCGCGCCACAGCGCGGACCGTCCACTCAACGGAGGTGGGAGCAACGCCGCACACGTGATCGCGTAGCGTCTCGAGCGAGAGAGGCATCGACACCAGTCATAGTGGCCTGTGGCGCTGATCGCCAGAGAGGACCGCGACCATCGTGCCACGATCCGCGAAAAAGCGATCTTGACAGCCACACCGGCATAGTCGAGGTGTGGGCATATGGAGAGACTCGGCCCGCAATGGGCAGCGTGACCCCCAACCGGCCCGTCGTCGCGGTCGTCGGCGCCACAGGTGCCGTCGGCGAAGTGCTCCTCGGAATTCTCGAGGAGCGCAATTTCCCGCTCAGCGACTTGAGACCACTCGCCAGTGAGCGCTCGGTCGGATCGGCCGTTCTGTTCAAGGGCGAGAGCTACGAGGTCGGCTTGGCCGAACCGGGGGCCTTCGATGGCGTCGATTTCGTATTCTTTGCCGCAACCGGCGCTCTCTCGAAGGATCTCGCTCCCGAAGCTGCCCGCCGCGGCGCAGTCGCGATCGACAAGTCGAGCACATGGCGTATGGACCCGTCTGTTCCGCTCGTAGTGCCGGAGGTCAACGCGGAGGCATTGCGCGGACACAATGGCATCGTGGCGTGTCCCAATTGTACGACGATCGGTTTCGTCATGGCTCTCGAACCGATCCGGCGCGCCGCCGGACTGCGGCGCGTCGTCGTCACCACCTTCCAGGCGGTGAGCGGTGCCGGGCGGCCGGGACTTGACGAACTGAGCAGGCAGCAAGCGGCGCTGCGCCGGGGCGAAAAGCCGGTGGTGGAGAAGTTCGCGGCACAGATCGCCGCAAACGTGGTTCCACTATGCGAGGACTTCCTCGACAACGGCTACTCGTCCGAAGAGCTGAAATTGCTGCACGAAACCCGCAAGATCCTCGGCGACGCGGATCTCGACGTCACCATGACGTGCACCCGAGTTCCGGTTCCGATCGGGCACTCGGCGAGCGTTCTGGTCGAGACGGAAACGCCCCTGTCCGCCGACGCAGCGCGCGACGCACTGCGCGGTTTTCCCGGGATCGTGGTTGTCGACGATCCCGGAAACTGTGTGTTTCCAACTGCCAATGACGTCCGCGGGCGTGACGAGGTCCTCGTCGGCCGTATTCGCAAGGATCTCGGTAGCGACGCCCTGTGGTTCTGGCAGGTCTCGGACAACCTCCGCAAAGGAGCCGCCACCAATGCGGTCCAGATCGCCGAAACCATACTGACGTACTGAATCAGCGACCACGCCGAAACCTCGCGGGCGATGTTCGCAGGCAGCCGCGGACGTATTGATTTCCCTCGACACCGCGCGTTAAGTCTCTGGGTTAACAGTCTGTCGAAAAACAGGTACGCAGGCGAAAATACGGGCCGTTGAGGTTCACCGCGAACTGCAGGTGGCTCACTGACCCCCAGGGGCGGCGAGCGAACGGAGGAGCGACCATGAGCAGCGAAGCCAGAATCACGACCGAAGAGGAGTCACGACAGGTTGCCGAAGAGTCGCGCGAACAGGCCTGGAGTGGCCGGGGATTCCTGCGCGAGCTGTTCCTCGGTGAGTTCAGTGTCGATCTGGTCCATCCGTTTCCCCTCGCCGGTGAAGACCGCCCCCAGTTCAAGGAATTTTACGACAAGTTGCGCGACTTCCTCAAGAACGAGGTGGACTCGATCGCCATCGACGAGACCGGCGAGTATCCGGAGAACGTCCTCGCCGGGCTGCGCAATCTCGGTGCCTTTGGCATGAAGATCCCCGTCGAATACGGCGGTCTCGGCTTCACCGTATCCGAATACTGCAAAGCGATGGAACTCATGGGAAGTTACGACGGCAACATCGTCGCCCTGCTCTCCGCACACCAATCGATCGGGGTGCCCCAGCCGCTCAAACTCTTTGGCACCGCCGAACAGAAAGAAAAGTACCTTCCGCGCTGCGCCGCGGGAGCCATCTCGGCGTTTGCTCTGACCGAGCCCCACGCCGGCTCGGATCCGGCGAGTCTGACTACCACCGCCGAGCGCGACGGCGACTTCTACGTCCTCAACGGAGAGAAGTTGTGGTGCACCAATGGCACCCTGGCCGAGTTGCTGGTGGTCATGGCGCGCCATCCCGAGACCAATCGGATCAGCGCCTTCGTCGTCGAAACCTCCTCGCCCGGAGTCAAGGTAGAGCACCGCTGTCACTTCATGGGCCTGAAGGCCCTCGCCAACGGGGTCATCAGCTTCAAGGATGTCCGCATCCCGGTCGACAACCTGATCGGGGGTGAAGGCAAGGGGCTGAAAATCGCACTGATCACCCTCAACACCGGGCGTCTGACGCTGCCCGCGGCCTGTGCCGGGATCGCCAAACAGTGCCTCGAGACAGTTCGCGGCTGGAGCGCCGCACGCCAGCAATGGGGTGTTCCAATCTGGAAACACGAGGCGGTCTCACACCAGATCGCCGACTTGGCAGCAACCACCTTTGCCATGGATTCCATCGCCAAATTGGCCAGCGAGATGGCGGATCGCGGCGGCTACGACATCCGGCTCGAGGCGGCAGCCGCCAAGGAATGGAACACGGTTCGCTGCTGGCATCTGGTCGACCGAACCCTGCAGCTGCGCGGCGGACGGGGTTACGAAACCGAGAAGTCACTCAAGGAGCGAGGCGAGGCTCCCATCGCAGTCGAGCGAACTCTGCGCGACTGCCGCATCAATCTGATTTTCGAGGGTTCGAGCGAGATCATGCACCTGTTCATGGCGCGCGAGGCCGTCGACAAGCACTTGCAAGTGGCCGGTGCCATCATCGACAAGAACAAAGGGCTGTCCGAGAAAGTTGCGGCGATTCCGGGCATCATCGGCTACTACGGCGTCTGGTATCCGCGACTCTGCTTGAAGGGGCTCGCCAGCTGGAGCAACTTCCAGGATTGGGGCAGGCTGGGTACGCACATGCGCTTCATCGAGCGGCGCGCGCGCAAGCTCGCCCGCCAGAGCTTCCACGGAATGGCGGTCTATCAGGCGAAGATGGAGCGCAAGCAGGGATTCCTCTTCCGCTGTGTGGATATCGTCATGGAGCTGTTCGCGATGGCGGCAACCCTGGCGCACGCCCGTGCCCTGAAGGAGAAGGGTTTACCCGAAGCCGAGCGCGCGATGGACCTCGCCGAGCTGTTCTGCCGCGGTGCCCAGCGCCGTGTCGACGAGTCCTTCCGAGCCCTGTGGCGCAACCAGGACAGCTCGCGCAACAAGGTGGCGGCCCAGGTCATGAACGGCGACCACACCTGGCTCGCCGAGGGCCGGCTGGACCCCGGCTTCAGCGCCGAAGACTTCCAGGCTCAGATGCTGACCAAGCGGGCTGACGCAGCGGGCGGTGCCGCCTCGTAGCCCGCTGCAACGGCTGCGATTCACCAGCGACAGGCGATGAAGTCAGCTTATAGCGAGGCGAGCCCGGGCGAGCGGGACGACGAGAAAGCGCGAGCTCGTGCGCGCCACGGTGAACTTGTCGACCTCGGTCTGGCACTCGACATGACCCGCGGCAAGCCGTGCCGGGCCCAGCTCGATCTGGGCAACGAAATTCTGACTTGCGTTGGCCCGACTGAGGTTGCCGCCGCGACCCTGGATCCGCGCAATTACGGCGTCATCGACGGGCTCCCAGAGGCGAAGGCGCTTTTTGGGCAGTATATGGGCGTAGGTATCGGCGAAGTGATCGTTGGCGGCAACTCCAGTCTCGCCCTGATGCACGACGCCATCGTGCGCGCCCTGCTTTTCGGAGTACCCGGTGGCGAACGTCCATGGTCACAAGCGAAACCGGCGCGTTTCCTCTGTCCGAGTCCCGGCTACGACCGACACTTCACGGTCTGCGAGCATCTCGGCATCGAAATGATCGCGGTCCCGATGACGGAGGACGGGCCAGATATGGACGAGGTCGAGCACCTCGTCGCGAGCGACGACTCGGTCGTCGGGATGTGGTGCGTTCCGCGCTACAGCAATCCCACTGGAATCACCTATTCCGACGAGACCACCAGGCGCCTGGCGGCAATGCCGGCGCGGGCCCGCGACTTTCGCATCTTCTGGGACAATGCGTACGCCGTTCACCATCTCACCGACAGCCCGAGGCCACTGCTCAACATCCTCGACGCTGCCAAGGAATCCGGGCATCCCAACCGGCCACTTCTCTTTGGTTCGACATCGAAGGTCTCATTTGCCGGTGCTGGTGTCGCTGCCATGGCCGCCAGCGAAGAGAACATCGCCGACCAGAAGCGACACATTTCCGCGCAATCGATTGGCCCCGACAAGGTCAATCAGCTCCGCCACGTCAAGTTCTTCGGAGATATGGCCGGCATCGAAGCGCATATGAAGCGCCATGCCACGATTATTCGCCCCAAGTTCGAGGCAGTCGTCGCAGCCTTCGACACCCAGCTTGCGAAGACGGGAGTGGCTGCTTTGAGCCGTCCTCGGGGTGGATACTTCTTCAGCCTCGATGCACTCGCCGGTACGGCACGACGCATCGTCGACCTCGCGGCTGAGGCGGGAGTGAAGCTGACACCGGCCGGGGCCACCTATCCGTACGGCAAGGACCCGAACGACCGAAACATCCGCCTCGCGCCGACATTTCCCGAGCCTGAGGAAATCGACCAGGCGATGGACGTGATCTGCAACAGCGTCAAACTCGCCAGTCTCGAAAAGCTCGGCTGACCGTACGCCAGCGAACCCTTGCCCCGCTATCGATCCGCCAGCGATCCGACACAAACGATTCGTCTCGAGCAGCCCGGTCAGATATTCAAGGCTCGTCCCGCGGCGTCGAGCACGGATTCGTGCATCATTTCGGAGAGCGTCGGATGCGGAAAGACCGTCTCGATCCAATCCAGATCAATCGCTTCCAGGGATCTCGCCACCGCGAAGCCGTGGATCAATTCCGTCACGCCCGCACCCAGCATGTGGGCACCGAGAATCTCGCCGGTAGCGTCGTCGATCACGGTCTTGACGAGGCCACGGCGTTCATCGATGGCCAACGCCTTGCCATTGGCCTGGAACGGAAACCTACCGACGCGGATGGTGAGCCCGGAGTTCCGTGCAGCGTCTTCGGTGAGACCGACACTGGCGACTTGCGGGCGCGAGTAGGTACAAGCTGGTACCTTCGTCACGTCCAGGGGCCGCGGTGCTTCGCCGCCAGCAATATGTTCGACACAGATCACCGCCTCGTGACTCGCCTTGTGCGCCAACCACGGCGGCCCCACCAGATCGCCGATCGCGTAGATTCCCGGCTCGGCGGTGGCGAGCAATTCGTCCACGATCACATGACCGCGCTCGACGGCAACCGCCGTCTTTTCGAGACCGAGATCCTCGACGTTACCGGTGATGCCAACCGCAACCAGGATGCGCTCGACCGAGATGGGCGACTCCTGGCCGTCGCCGAGGTCGATCACGGCGGTCCGCGTCGCGCCGTCCAGACCGACCTGCCCTACCTTGGCAGCGGTATGGATCCTGATCCCCCGTTTCTCGAAGGCTTCGCGCGCCAACTGCGAGATTTCAGCGTCCTCCTGCGGCAAGATCCGATCCGCCATCTCGACTACGGTTACCTCGGTTCCGAGGTCCGCATAGAAGCTCGCAAACTCGATCCCGATCGCGCCCGCGCCTACCACCAGAAGCGAGGCTGGCAGCGTATCGGGCATCATCGCCTCGCGGTAGGTCAGAATCGAATGGCCGTCCGGTGCGAGGCCCGGCAGTTGGCGGGCGCGAGCGCCGCTTGCCAGAATGATGTTGGCGGCTTTCAGGGTTACCGTGTCGCCGTCAGATGCCACCACCACCGATCCGCCACCGCCGAGCCGCGCAGTACCGCGGATCACGTCGACGCCGTGCTTTCGCATGAGAGACCCAACACCCTTGACCAAGCGGCCGGCCACCTGGCGCGACCGCTTGACCAACTTGGCAATGTCTACGGTGACCTCACCGGCGACCAGGCCGAGCGAGGCGAGCGACTCAACCAGATGTTTCGCCTCGGCGGCGTGCAGCAGCGCCTTGGTCGGGATGCATCCCCAGTTGAGACAAACGCCGCCGAGCTCTTCCTTCTCGATCAGCGCACAGCGCAGACCGAGCTGGCGAGCCCGGATCGCCGCGGTATAGCCACCCGGCCCACCGCCGATGACGACCAGATCGTACTCTTGGGACAGGGCGGTGGACTCGGATCGTGTCACTGTGGAAACGACCCGGGCGGATCGGCGTTAAAAACGTCTCCGGTCAGCGCACGCAAAAACTCCACCAGATCGCGTCTGTCCACGGCGCTCAAGTGCAGAGGTTTGATGTCGCTAGAAAGCTGAGGGTTCCCGATGCCGCCCTTGTCGTAGAACTCGACAACCGCCATCAGAGTGGCTTCGCTGCCATCGTGCATGTAGGGCGCGGTTTGTACGATGTTGCGCAGGGTCGGAGTCTTGAAGGCGCCCCGATCCTCGTCCTCCTTGGTAACTTCATAGCGACCGAGGTCGGGTTTCTTCTTGTCCATCCCGACACCGATATTGCGGTAGTTCTCGTCAGTGAAATTGAAACTGGCGTGGCACGTCGCACAGTTCGCCTTGCCGTGGAACAGCTTCATCCCGCGAACCGCAGAGCCGCTCATCGCCGACGTGTCTCCCGCCTGGTAGCGATCGAAGGCACTGTTACCGGTGACTACGGTTCGCTCATAGGTGGCGATCGCCTGCGCGATCCGCGTCATCGTGACCTTGTCGTCGCCAAATGCCACCGCGAAGTGCGGCCCGTAGCCCTTGATTCGCTTGACCACGGCGACGACATCGGCGTGCGAGCCCATCGCCATTTCGACCGGGTTCAGCAGCGGCCCATGGGCCTGCTCTTCGAGGTCCGCAGCCCTGCCATCCCAGAACTGATTCGCCGAGAACAACCGGTTGAGTACTGTCGGGCTATTGCGGCCACCGAGCTGGCTACCGACTCCCGCCGACACCTTTCCGGGATCCGCGAATCCGTGGTACGGGCTGTGGCAACTGGCGCAGGATACGGTGTTGTCCTTCGACAACCGCGTATCGAAGTAGAGCAACTTGCCGAGCTCGACCTTGCCCTCATTCATCGGATTCGACTCGGGAATGTACGCGGAGTCGCCCTGCAGTCCCAGGGGTAGCGTCATGGAGAACGCGCCCGACTTGACGGTGTCGCGCGCGGCGGCGTCGCGGCCGAGACACGGGCTGGCGGCGATCAGCAACAGCACTACAAAAATACGAAGCAAGGTTCCGTCCTCCTGGTGAGTGCGGCAGCATAAAAGGCAACCCGCATCCTGGCAAGGACCCGCAGTCGCAAGATCCCGCGATCGCAAGATCCCGCGATCGCAAGATCCCGCGATCGCCAGATCCCGCGATCGCCAGATCCCGCGATCGCCAGATCCCATGTCGGTCACGACCGCTGTTCAACCGACCTCCTCTCGGCAGTCGACGGCTCGAGTCGATCTCCACTCTTCACCGGCACGTGGCTTGACGCGGAGCTTGCGCATTGTATCTTAAGGCCTGCTGTAACCGTGCTGTTTTCATATTAGTCGCCTGAATGGCTGGATCGCCCGATATCCGTTCGAGTTGCGGGCGTGAAATGAGAGGTGCCGAAATGTCTGCTCTGGCAAGCTTCCTGACCTCGTCGATCGGCCGCAAGGTGTCGATGGCGATTACCGGGTTGCTGTTGATCGGCTTTTTGGTGACGCACATGGCGGCGAACCTATTGGTTCTGGTCGACGCCCATGCCTACAACGCGTACAGCCACAGCCTCGTCTCGAACCCGCTTATCTATCTGGCCGAGGCGGCGCTTCTGGCATTTTTCGTCATCCACTTCGTGTCCGGGATCGTCATCACCTTGCGCGGCCGCGCCGCACGGACGGAAAAGTACCGGGAGGACCGCTGGGCCGGAGGCACGAGTCACAAGAGTCTGGCTTCCGCCACCATGATTTTCTCGGGGGTGTTCTTCCTGGTGTTCGTGCCACTCCACATCCTGTGGTTCAAGTTCGGCACCTATTACGACGCCGGCGGCGGAATTCGCGACTTACACCGGTTGGTGATCGAGGAGTTCCAGGAACCGATGATGGTGGCCTTTTACGTCGTCGGGATGGCCGTGCTCGGATTTCACTTGTGGCATGCCTTTGGCTCCGGGTTGGAATCGCTCGGCGTCACGTACCGCAAACAACTGCGCCGAGCTGGCCAACTCCTGGCAGTCGTCATCGCCGGCGGCTTCGTCCTCGTTCCAGTCCTGGTGTTCATGATGGGAGGCCAACCGTGACTCTCGAATCCAAGGTTCCTGCTGGCCCGCTCGATTCGAAATGGCAGCAGCACAAGTTCGACATGAGCCTGGTGGCGCCGGCGAACCGCCGCAAGCACAACATCATCGTGGTCGGTACGGGCTTGGCTGGAGCCTCTGCGGCGGCCACCCTCGGCGAGCTCGGATACAACGTAAAGGCCTTCACCATCCTGGACAGTCCGCGGCGATCGCACAGCATCGCCGCCCAGGGTGGGATCAACGCCGCCAAGAACTACAAGAACGACGGCGACTCCGTGTATCGCCTGTTTTACGACACGATCAAGGGGGGCGATTACCGATCGCGCGAAGCGAACGTTCACCGTCTGGCAGAAGTCAGTGTGGACATCATTGATCAGTGCGCTGCCCAGGGTGTTCCATTCGCTCGCGAATACGGTGGGACCCTGTCCAACCGAACGTTCGGTGGTGCGCAAGTCTCGCGAACTTTTTACGCTCGGGGACAGACGGGGCAGCAGCTTCTCCTCGGTGCCTACAGCTCGCTGATTCGCCAGGTCGACCGCGGCCAGGTTGAAATCTTCGCACGCCGCGAGATGCTGGATCTGGTGCTCGTCGACGGAGTGGCGCGCGGTATCATCACTCGCAATCTCATCACCGGAGAGCTCGAGCGTTATGCGGCCGACACCGTGCTGCTGTGCACGGGCGGTTACGCCAACCTCTATTTTCTCTCGACCAACGCCGGCAACAGCAATGTAACGGCGGCCTGGCGATGCGCCAAACGCGGCGCCTACATGGCCAACCCATGCTACGTCCAGATCCACCCGACCTGTATTCCACAGAGCGACGAGTTCCAGTCGAAGCTCACCTTGATGAGCGAGAGCCTGCGCAACGACGGCCGGGTCTGGGTACCGATGAAAAGCGGTGACGACCGACCACCACAGCAGATCCCGGAAGACGAACGGGATTACTTTCTCGAACGAAAATATCCGAGCTTCGGCAATCTCGTCCCGCGCGATGTCGCGTCGCGCAACGCCAAGACGGTCTCTGACGAGGGGCGCGGGGTCGGCAGCACTGGTCGTGCCGTCTATCTCGATTTCAGCGACGCCATCGACCGCGTCGGTGCCCAGGTCATCGCCGAGCGCTATGGCAACCTCTTTCAGATGTACGAGCGAATCACCGGTGATGACGTCTATGTCGACAAGGCGATGCGCATCTACCCGGCAATCCACTACGTGATGGGTGGCCTGTGGGTCGACTACAACCTGATGAGCAACGTTCCCGGTCTGCACGTTCTCGGCGAAGCGAACTTCTCGGACCATGGGGCCAATCGACTCGGTGCGAGTGCACTGATGCAGGGCCTCGCCGACGGCTACTTCGTTGCCCCCTACACGGTCGCCGACTACCTGGCCAACGCGAAGAACGATCCGGTCGGCACCGACCACCCCGCCTTTGCAGAAGCGGAAGAGGCCGTCACCGATCGGATCGCGCGACTGCTCGCCGTACAGGGCAAGCGAACTGTACTCGAATTTCACAGAGATCTCGGCAAGATCATGTGGAACAAGGTCGGCATGTCGCGCAACCGAGCTGGCCTCGAGGAGGCGCTGAGCGAAGTCCGCGCTTTGCGGGACGAGTTCTGGCGCGACGTCAAGGTCGCCGGTACCGCGGCAGACTTCAACAAAACCCTCGAACACGCTCTTCGCGTTGCCGACTACTTCGAGTTCGGCGAGCTGCTCATCCGCGACGCATTGCACCGCGAGGAATCGTGCGGCGGCCACTTTCGCGAGGAGAGCCAAACCGACGAAGGCGAGGCGCAGCGCGATGACGACACCTACGCCTATGTTGCCGCATGGGAGTACAAGGGGACCGAAGCCGATCCCGTTTTGCACAAGGAGCCTCTCACCTTCGATTTCGTCGAGGTGAAGCAGCGCAGCTACAAGTAGAGGGTGACTTCGATGGACACCATGACACTCAAGCTCCGAGTATGGCGCCAGGCCGGTCCGGAGGCCGAAGGAAAGCTGGTCGAGTATACGGCTCGCGGGGTCTCGCCCGATATGTCATTCCTCGAGCTTCTCGATGTCGTCAACGACGACATCATCAAGGCCGGCGGCGATCCGATTGCTTTCGACTCGGACTGCCGCGAAGGAATTTGCGGGTCGTGCAGCCTCGCGGTAGCCGGAATCGCGCACGGCCCACGTAGCGCGACAACGGTGTGCCAGCTCTTCATGCGACATTTCAGCGACGGCGAGACCATCACGGTCGAACCGTGGCGCGCCAACGCCTTTCCCGTGATCAAGGACCTGGTCGTCGATCGCACCGCCTTCGATCGGATCCAGGCTGCCGGCGGCTACGTATCGGTAGACACCGGCTCCGCGGTCGACGCCAACGACCACCTGATCCCGAAGGTGAACGCCGAGCTGGCGATGGACGCGGCCGCATGCATCGGCTGCGGAGCCTGCGTCGCCGCCTGCAAGAACGCCTCCGCGTCGCTCTTCGTCGGCGCCAGGGTCACCCAGTTCACCCTACTGCCGCAGGGGCAACCGGAGCGCGGCCAGCGGGTTCTCAGGATGGTCGAACAGATGGAGAAAGAAGGATTCGGGCCGTGTTCGAACGAGGGCGAGTGTGAGGCGGTGTGCCCCAAGGAGATTTCGGTCTCGCACATCCAGACCCTGCACCAAGAGTACCTTCGAGCTTCTACCAAACGAATTTTCGGAATTTGATCCGGCAGAGATTCAGTCGCTTTTGGCCTTGAAGATAGCGGTGTCGTTGTGAATCGCCGTCGAAAAGGTCGCGCCCCAGCAGGCGCCGCTGCTGGTGCGTAGCTGCGCAACGACCGGCAAGCTGAGCCCCAGTGCGGGCATTGCCAAATTGGCCCCCTTGCCCTTCACCTTGAGCTTGGTTTTGCCCGACACGCCCGGTTTCAACCTGGCCACCTGCGCCCCGCCCGGTGTCCTCGTTGGATCTTTGTAGCGCAAGCCCGAGCCCGTCGCCTGCCACTTCGGGCCCGACGGCAGCGGCACGCTGAGCAGAGGCGCACCGTTGTGGTAGAGGCACAGCTCGAGACCGCCAGCGTTGGGTGGGTCTCCGAATTCGGAGAGAAGTGTATTCTCCCCCCTACTGAGTCGGAACACGGCAAGATCACCCTGATCGTTGTTCTTGTCCTTCAACGTGAGCTTCGAGCGTCCGGCGCTGGTGCTCCCTTTGCACGTCACTGCGGGCGCGGAGATTCCAGCGCATGCGCCGGCGCCATCACACGAATCCTGGTTGGAACATAGATTTCCGTCGTCACACGTCGCGCCGGCTACCTCGAAGGTGCAACTCGCGTCGCAACAATCACCGCCCTGGGTATTGCCGTCATCGCACTGCTCGCCAGCGGTGACGATCGCGTTGCCGCAGGCGGTGTTGGTGCAATTGGAGTCGCAGCCATCGCCGTCGACGAGATTTCCATCGTCGCATTCCTCGCCGGCATCGAGGTTGCCGTCGCCGCAGAGCGTCGTTTCGTCCGCACCGATATCGACCCGTTGACCGTTCAGCCGCGCCTCGCCATCGAAGTCGAGCTCGCCGGGCGCGGCGGCGAACGCTGCATCCCCAGTATCGATGGCAGGGGAGAGCAAACTCAGATGAAGATCGCCCGTCGCACCGTCCACGAGCAGTGGGTCGGCCGTCGCGCCGTTGGCATCTTGCGCCGAACCCAACTGAAAGGCCGCGAATCCGCTGTAACTGGTGTTGCGCCACACGAACTCCGGTATTCCCGACGTCGCCGAATACCATAGGTTGTAGTCGAGCGAGTTGCCGACATTCCCTTTCCCGGAATACGTCAGGGGCACGGCCCCAGTGCCGAAGAAGATGTTGTTGCGCACCGAGTTGTTCTCCGCGTACTGAATCCAGAGTTCGCCAACCCCCTCCTGCAGCGTGTCGTTGCCGAAGGTGGTGTTGTTGGTAAATGACGAGTCTCGCACCCGACCGACGCCGGCGCTGAAACCGCCGAATACAATTCCGACCTTCTCGTTCGCGTAAACGAAGTTGTTGCGCACGATGACGTCGGTGGCGATC
>Ga0114931_10005537_pt1 | contig 15599 bp, 11 predicted proteins | sample 2SBtaG_FD_89579 | JGI IMG/M metagenome (GOLD analysis project Ga0114931, IMG submission 89579) | Deep subsurface microbial communities from Kolumbo volcano to uncover new lineages of life (NeLLi) - 2SBTROV14_V59a metaG | ecosystem: Environmental > Aquatic > Marine > Volcanic | place: Kolumbo...
CGCGCCCTTGATCTCGGCGACCACCTCCTCCGCCGCGTCACTCGATCCGCCGCTGCCGTCGACCGCCGCGCCGAGGTCGTTGACCACGACTTTCGCGCCGCGCCGCGCTAGCTCGAGCGCATGTCGTTTGCCCAGGCCGCCACCGGCGCCCGTGACTACTGCAACTTTTCCATCGAAGCGGATTGCCATCGTCGTCTCCTGTCGTTTCGCGTGCGTACGCCTGCCGTCCTCTCCAGAGAGGCACTAGCGTAGAGCATGGCGCCTTCCGATCGAGCATCGGATCGAGAATCATGCACCACGGATCGGGGTCGGTCCAGACGGGTCGGCCGTGGCCCACCCGCTGGACGCCCCGCGTCGCATATGAGATCTCCAAGCTTCGATTGGACTGGGAGGGTCAGCAATGGAGATGCACTTCGCCACCATCTGGGAATCGATCGCCGACGTGATCGGCGATCGCGCTGCGGTCGTCTGCGGCGACACGCGGCGCACCTGGCACGACTGGGACGAGCGTTCCGCGGGACTGGCCGAGACCTTCCGCTGCGCCGGCCTGGGCCCCAACTCCAAGGTCGGACTCTATCTCTACAACTCGATCGAGTACTGCGAAACGCAATTCGCGGCCTTCAAGGGACGCGGCGTTCCGATCAACATCAACTACCGCTATCTCGACGACGAGCTGTGCTACCTCCTGGAAAACTCCGACTCCGAGGCGCTGGTCTTCCATACGAGCCTGGCGGATCGGGTGGCCCGGGTCATGCCGCGCTTGCCCGATATGAAATTGTGGCTCGAGGTCGACGACGGCGGCAAATCCGTCCCCGGAGCGCTCGCCTACGAGGACGTCATCGCCGCGAATCCCGCAGCCGAGCGCATCGAGCGCAGCGAAGACGATCTCTACATGCTCTACACCGGCGGTACTACCGGCATGCCCAAGGGTGTCATGTACAACATGGGCGGTATCACGCAGAGCTTCATCACCTCGGCGTTCCCAGCGCTCGGATTGCAACCGCCCGCCAACGCCGAGGAAATCGCGCCCCTGATCGAGACAGCAGCCGAAGCCGGACGCATCGTCACCTCGATCCCGGCGTGCCCGATGATGCACGGCACCGGCGGCTGGGTCGGAACAATGATGCCGCACTGCGCCGGCGCCACCGTCGTCGCGCTGAGCGAACGCTCCTTCGACGCGCACGAGCTGTGGCGTGTTGCCGAGCGAGAACAGGCGGGCGAGCTGGTCATCGTCGGCGACGCCTTCGCCAAACCGATGATCCGCGCCCTCGAAGAAGCCCGCGACCGCGGCGAGCCCTACGACGTCTCCTCGGTCAAGCTGATCGTCTCCTCCGGCGTGATGTGGACCTCCGAGGTAAAGCGAGCACTCCTCGAGTGGGGAGATTTCCTGCTCTACGACGCCATGGGCAGCAGCGAAGGCACGATGGGCCTGCAGCTCACCGGTCGCGGCAACATCGGAGAAACCGCGAAGTTCACAGCCTCCGACACCACCAAGGTTTTCACCGAGGACGGGCGCCCGGTACAGCCCGGTTCGGGCGAGCCGGGATTGGTCGCCGCGGGCGGCAACGTCCCGATCGGCTATTACAAAGACGAGACCAAGAGCGCGGCGACGTTCAAGACGATCGGCGGAGTCCGCTACTCGTTCCCCGGCGACTGGGCGATCGTCGAAGCCGACGGCAGTCTGACCCTCCTCGGCCGCGGCTCCAACTGCATCAACACGGCCGGCGAAAAGGTCTACCCCGAGGAGGTCGAGGAAGCGGTCAAACAACACCCGGACGTCATCGACTGCCTGGTCGTCGGCGTCGACGACGAGAAGTTCGGCCAGCGCGTCACCGCCGTCGCGTCGGTCTCCACAGGCACATCGGTCAACGCAGCGGCGTTGCGTCAGTTCACGCGTGAAAAGCTGGCAGCGTACAAGGTCCCAAAACAAATCATCGTAGTCGACCAGGTGCAGCGCGCTGCCAACGGCAAAGCCGACTACACCTGGGCGCGCGAGGTCGTCGAACGGTCCACCTGACGCCACCTGCCCGAGTACGGCTATTAGCAGTATATTACAGCTCAATACTGTTTTATGTCACACCGGGCGCCGAAACTCTGCCACATGTCTGCACTTGACTGTGGCATGGATCGGGCGCATGATTCCTCGGATCAGAGGGGGGTGTCCTGGGATGAGTGAAGGGCGTGGCGAACAGTACGACCAGAAGATCGATGTCCGGCTCACGCCGAGCCAGAAAATACTGGTCGAGCGGGCGGCTCTGCGTCTCGGGCTCACCTCTTCCAGCTGGGCGCGGATGGTGATTCTCGACAAGCTCGGCTGGACGCCACCCGACGACTGAGAGCGAGCCGTCCGCCGGCGCGACACCACCGCCGCCGGCGTGACCGCCGTCGGCACGTCGATATTCGAAGGTCAGTCACGCGAAGAGAAGTGAATCACCGCTCGCGTCGCTTGGAGAACGGTCGCCGGGTCGGTGGAGGTGATCTCGCGCCCCGCGTACTCATGCTGTTCATCGACCGGCACACCTTCCAGCATGCTGTCGATGATCCGGGTTCGGAACACCTCGGGAAGCATACGCGAGGCCACCACGGTGCCGGGGAACACGGCGAGCGTCGGGACGCAACACCGCGGGGCTGCTAAAGAGCTCGCTTACGTAGAGAAGGCCGTCTTCGGTACTCCGGGCGTGCGCGGCCGGCACTCCGCGCAGCGCCGCGCTGACGGCAGTGACCAAGTCGGCCCCGCAAGGCCAACCGCCGGTCCTCAAGGATCACCCTGGATCCGGCCAGTTGTGATCGCCTCCGACCCCGCCAGTCGATTCACACTTGTCATTCGAAAACCAAAGGCCAGTGCACGACTTGTACCTCAAGCTGAAGTGCTGCACTAGACTCGAGGTGACTCCGGCGGCGGCCGCTGCTGCTTGGTGAGCTGGCTGAGCCAGTACTCGGCAGCCTTCTGGGTCTTCTCGTCGCGCTTCGCGGCTGAGAGCGCGCGCCGCGCCGGACCCCATCGCTGCTCATTGACATTGGCGATGCCGAGTAGAAGCTGCGCGTGGCCGGGGTGCCGCAAATTGCCCTTGTCGACGGCATGTTCGAGAGCGTGGCGGGCCTCGCTCCATTCCTCCCGCCCAACCAACAGTTGCGCCAACCGTACGTAGACGTTGCCGTCCTCGGCTAGCTCCGCCGCCTTGCGCATCGCCACCAAAGCTCGGTCGCGCTCGCGGGCATGCAGCCAACTATCTGCCAGCAACTGCCAGGACCTGGCACTCTCCTTCACCACTCCCGCGTCCAACCCGTCGCGCACAACCTCGGCCGCACGGTAAGGAATTTGGTTGAAGAGATACATCTGGGCGAGAGTCAGGCGTTCGCTCTCCTCGTCCAACATTCCCTGCATGTAGACCATCTCGAGGGTAGTCAGCGCTCGATCTTGACGATCGGTTTGCGAATAGATCGCCGCCAACTGCATCCAGTAAGCCTTCTTCGGATACAGCTCTATCAGTCGGCCGAGAACGGCTTCGGCAGCTTCGTAGTCCTTCTCTTCGACCAGCATCGCATTCTTGAGTTGCAGCCACGCCTCCTTCGGCGCGGACGCCGTGGCGATCGCGCGATCGACGTACTCGACCGCGAGCCGCGGCTGCCCGTCCTGCATATAGGCCATCGCCGCCATGTAATACGCGGTCGGCGATGGCTTCTTGGCGTGGACGAACCAGATATCGAACTCGGCGATCGCGGCTTGCGGCTGCTCCAACATTACGAGCAACTGAGCGCGATTGTACCGCGCCGCCAACTCGGAGGTGAAAGGGAGCCCCTGCGTCTCGATGCAGCGCGCCAACGCGTCCGCAGCCTTTTTGTAGTCCTCGGAAGCGAGATAAGCGTAACCGTATCCCTGCCACATCAACGCCTTCTCGTGCGAGTTCAGCCGATGATTGCTTTTCATCTCGTCGAGCGTCTCGAACACATACTCGAGCTTCTCGTCGCGAAGGTCCTCGTGTAACCGCTCGATCCGCTTCGACGCCCAGGGTCTGATCGCCTCGACCTCGCGCTCTTCAGAAACGACGGCGCCAGCATCGGCGCTGGCCACAGAAGCAGCTAGCAGCGAGCCGATCAGTGCAACGGATAGATATCGACTCATGGCATTATCCTCGATTGAGATTGAACTGGAGAATGACGCGGACGTCTGGGGTCGACACCGGCCTGCCGCCGATGACGCTCGGCTTGTACTTGTAGCGGCTCACAGCGTTCACGGCGGACTGCTCGAAATAGTTGGGTGGTTCGGCCTTCTCCACCTGGATGTCCCGGACCGTGCCTGCAGCCGAAACGGTAAAGCGCAGCTGCACCCAACCTTCAATACCGCGCTGCATTGCGCGCGCCGGGTATTGCGGATTGACCCGGACCACAGGGACCGGATCGGAATCGCCACCTTGCCCCGCCGCACCGTTTCCGAACTGAATGTCGAGGTCGGCACCGATGTCAGGGGCCACCGCGGACACCGCCATCTTTGCCGGTCCGTCCTGCGGCTCGAGCTGCATGTCCGGTGGCGGCGGCCGCCGCTCGGGCCGTACGTGTTTGGGCGGCTTGCGCTCGACCCGCTCGACCGGTCGTTCGCGCCTCAGGCGCACGAAGTCAACGACCTTGCCCTGGCCGGCTTCCTTCAGCTCGATCTCGCTCTTGATCAACGCCTGCATCAGATATGTCAGCCCAAAAGCAATCGTCGCCGCAGCCAGTGCGGAGAAGAGAACACGTACTGTCATCCCTCCTCGACGGTCGCCGCCAGCGACACCTCCGCCACCCCCGCCTGCCTCGCAGCATCCATCACCTTGACCAGCAGTCCGGTCTTCGCATCCTGGTCCGCCTGGATAATGACCGTGCCCTGGGGGTTTTCAGCGTGCATACGCTCGATGTTGGCGCGCACCGCGCGAACGTCGACCTGGCGACGATCGATCCATATCTGTCCGGTCTTCGAAATCGCGACCAGAATGTTGCCTCTCTCTTTGCGCTCAGCGGTCGATGCTCCCGGGCGACTCACGTCGATACCGGACTCCTTCACGAACGAGGCCGTTACAATGAAGAAGATCAGCATGATGAAGACGACATCCAGCATCGGGGTCATGTTGATCTCGTTGTCTTCTTTCTTGAGTCGACTGCGTTGCTTCATGTCACCCGCAAATCCTCGGCTCAATCGCGGCTCGCGCGTCGCATTTTCTCGCTTCGTTCAGTGCCCCGGCGCCCGTGCTGAAATCCAGGAGTCCCGCCAGCCGGTCCTCTTCCGTTTCTGCGCGGCGCTCGAGGCGGAAGGAGAAGATGAACCCCGAGATCGCCGCCACCATTCCAGCCATCGTGGGGACCGTCGCCCGCGACACACCGGCGGCCATCGCACGCGTGTTGCCACTCCCCGATGCCGCCATTACCTCGAACACCTCGATCATTCCGGTAACAGTGCCGAGCAGCCCCAACAATGGGCACAGAGCAACCAGCGTCTGGATCATCGAGACATTGCGACGCAAGGACATGATGACCCTCGATATACCGGCGCGGCGAATCTGGCCGGCGTACCATGAGGACTTGTCCGGGCGTGCATCCCAACGTTTCACGAGCTCGCCAACCGCGACTCGATAACCGGTACGAATGTACCAATAGCGCTCGAGGATGAGCGTCCACATCAGGAACACCACCCCAAGAATCACCACCAGTACCGGTCCACCCGATTCGATGAAGTCGCGATTGGCGTTGTAAATCTCAGCCAACTGCCACATGCCGCAACTCCGGTCCCGGAGGAGCATCCTCCGCGTGCTCCGCGATCATCCCCGCGCTCTGCTCCTCGAGAATCTGCACCAGGGAAGAGCTGTACGAACTGACCACACTGTGCAAGAGCGTCAGCGGAATTGCGGCGCAGAGGCCGAGCACCGTTGTCACCAATGCGGTCGAGATGCCGCTCGCCATCATTTTCGGATCGCCCGTACCGAATAGGGTGATCGCCTGAAAGGTCTGAATCATCCCTGTCACGGTACCGAGGAGTCCCAGCAGAGGCGCGACCACCGACAACACTTTGATCATCGACTCACCACGCTCGAGAGGGGGCGTTTCCTTGACGATCGCCTCGTCCAGCTTGAGCTCGAGCGCGTCGGTCGCGGCATGCTTGTTGGCATCGTAGACCGCGAGGATTCTCCCCAGGGGGTTGTTCTCGTCCGGCCGTGCCTGGGCGAGCTGCGAGCGAACCCGCGAGCCGACCACCGACAGATACGCCAACCGGTACACAGCCAGCGCGACACCGAGAACTCCAAGGACGATGATCACATAGCCGACGGCACCTCCCTGCTCGATTCGTTCGTCCAAACTCGGGGCCTCGATCAGCTTGCTGAGAATCGAGCCTCTCGATGGATCAATCGAGAAACCGGTTACCCCGGTCGCCGACTCGAGATCGGCCACGCTGCTCAAATGGCGAGACTCCGGCTGGCGGGCCAGAACCCCGAGCTTGCCGGTCTCCGGGATGTACTGCAGGTACTTGCCGTCGGCGACCGCATTGAACGGCCCGACTCGAGTCACCGTTCGCGTATCTTCGCCACCGCCCACGGAGACGACCGTCGCAGCAAAGCTCACTACCTTGCCCTGTTCTGTCATCTGACGCTGGAGCATGAACCAGAGACGCTCGAGCTGCTCCATCGTCGGGTTGGTGCGACTCTCACTGACCTCGTCGAGAAACGCCACGCGGCCAGGAAACTGCGCACTGATGAGCGAGTTCTGAAACTGCGCCCGGGTATCGCCAGCAACCTGGCGGACGATACCGAATACCTCGCCCAGCGTGCCTTCGCGGTTCTTGAGCTTCTCGGCCAGCGCCGGAATCCGCGCCTCGCCGTCGTCGTAGGCCGTCTTGAGCTCCTCGGCACGAGATTCTTCTTCGGCCAGGGCCGCCTTCGCTTGCGACAACAACTCTCTCTGCTGAGATCGCTCGCGCAGAAAGGAATCGAGCCGGCGCTGGTTCGCGGCGGTCTCATTTTCGTTGGCGCCGCGCACCTGCTCGAGCAACTCGTCGAGACTGGAAGCCGCCGAAGGATCGAGCGCGGCCGCCGCTAAGGGCGCGGCGATCACTACAAGAGCGGCCAGGCCTCGCTTGAACACAGAAGTCATCGTGCGGCCTTCGGAGCAGCCACCGGGATCCTGATCAGATCGGGTGCGGTGCGCTTGTATGCCATCTTGATCCCATCGCGAATCGGCCGGCGAAATTCGTCACCGAGAATCACCCAGGCGTCACGGTCCACATCCCAGCGCCCCGACTCCTCCATGTCGAGCGTCTGGTAGACGAGCGCGACCCGCCCGACGCGTAGGAACTCGACGGTGCGGCTCTTGCCATGAGCATCGAGAGTTCCCCGGTAGGCTTCGATCGTCCGTCCGTACTCGTTCTCGACCTGGTAGGCCTCCATCAACCGCCGGTACTTCTCCGACAACGACACGTCGGCCCGCTTCATCAGGTCGCCGAGATCCGCCATCCTCTTCCGTCGTTCCTCGGGGAGAAACGGAAGATCGAGCTCGACGAAGCGGTCTAGGACGTCGATCATCCGGGCCATCAGCGGGCCGAGCTTGCGTTCGACGTCGTCGATGTCGGCGATCTGCGACTCCAGGTTCTCGACCTCGCCGCTCTGCGAATCGACGACTTCCTCGAGCTGCTGATTGTAAAGTCGCAGCGAGTCGATCTCCTGTACGGTCCGTCGATAGTCCGCATACATCTGGTCCGCCTCGTCGCTGACCTCGTCGATCTCTTGCTGCGCATGCACGGCGGCCCGATTACCAGCGTCGCCTTCTTCCATCGCCTCGCCGAGCCCGACCGCAGAAGCGCTCGAAGGAAGGATCCACAGCGCAGCCACCAACGTAGCGGCTACGGGAACAGCTCTAGCAGTCACGATCGTTCCTCTCTTCCGGAAACCACTCGGGGCGCCGGAATGCATGACTCGCGGCGAACGCCGCCACAAACCCCGTCGCCGGTAGCGCACTGTCCGCTAGAATCGTATTGCACCAGTCATTCATCGTCGAACCAACAAGCGAGCTCGTTCGCTCTCAGGGTTTCAGCTAGCACCCGGAAATGACGGCGAGATCACAGCCGTGTTAAATCTCTGTTACAGTCGCCCCGCGAGCCCGATCTCCGCACGGCAAGGGTCGGTCCAGCGCAGCGTCTCGCCCCCGGCTCAGCCGTCATACTCGTACGAAAGGAACTTGAAAGCACCGTCGACCTCGACGATCCAGCCGGTTCGGAGCAGGTACTTTTCCTGCCCACCAGGGGGAACCAGCAACAGCCGCACCTCCCCGTGTGCGGTGTACCAGGCCCATTCATTCGCGTTCCTGGTCAGCTCGAGGTGGCGCTCGGTATAGGCACGTCCGCCGAAGTCCCTGATCAGGTTGGCTGCGTACATGTCGCTCTTGTAGTCCATCACGCCCCAGAAATAGTCGACATTTCTCTTCGCCGGATGGCGCGCCTCCGCCCCCTTCGGAACCCGGCCCGGGACGATGATCTGCCGATACTCCTCCTCGGATACCCGGAGCCCCTCGAGGGCCTCTTCGTCCCGCGCTTCGAGAGCGGCCAGGAAACGATCGATCAGCGATTCGATGGAGCGTGCTCCACCATGCAACGCCATCGGCGGCCGCCCGGATGACACTGAGGCGGCATGAACGACCTGGGACGGCTCGAGGAGGTCCGCTGATGTCACCACCCCGAACACCCAGAGAACGGCAATCGACATTGCTACTCTACTCATGGTTGGTACTCCTTGCTTGCTCGTCCCGCGCAGCATCGCCGAGAAGCGGCCGGCGACCGCGACGCGGTACGAGAACAGGGAGGGGGAACGCAAAGCCCCCCCTCCCGTTTGGATCGGAACAGAGTCTCGGTTCGCGATCGATCAGTTGATCGCGAACTCAACCCAGGGTTTCGACATCCAGTCGCAGCTGGCGCCGGCACCCGTGAGCGTGCAACCAGCCGACGGATCGAATGCGCCGACATAACCGGTTGCCTCGAAGGCCGCGTCGACACTCGCGCAGTTCAGCGCCGACGGAAAGCCGAACGCGTCCGGCATGACATCCGGCAATGCTCGGCAGGTACCCGCCCCTGCACCCGTGCAACACGACAGCGGGATCCCAGCACCGGAACAGAACGAGTTATCGAGATCCGGATAGTTGTCCGTACAGGAAAGCCCACTGGAAATGGCATTCGATCCGATTGGATTCTGAACCTCGAAACCAGCGCTCAGCAGGTCGTAGTAGTCCTCGCTATTGCAATTACAATCCGGGTCTTCGCCCGGGTCGGCCGCGGTACATGGAGCCACCAGGCGGCCGCCGCTCTTTGCGTGCTCGGTACCACCCGACCCATTGTCGAAGAACAGGGAGTTGCGGACCAGGAGATCGCCCGTGAGCGATTCGGGCAGGTGGTCGCCGTTGCTGTCGACGCACGCATCGCGCGACGTGGCGATGTCACGGATCTCCAACCCGGCATCGCCGTAGCACTGGACGATCATGTTGGCGAACTGGCCATGTGTACCGCGGCGCAGCAGGACTCCAGAATCCGAGCCGTCGTTGGCGCCCGCCTGTCCGTTCGCTCCCAGCATGGTCAGGTTGCACATGCGCGGATCGGACCGCGGCGTGGCGTCGTTGTCGAACTCACTGTTGTCACCCTCGATGCCGCGACCGTCGCGGCCCGCATCCAGCGTCGCCTTACTCTGGATCTGCAGACCGAACTGGACGGAGCCGGTGAAGCCGAGTTGAAAGTCGAAGCCGTCATCCCCGCAAGCCGACGAAATCACGTTGGTGTGACTGCTGGTTCCGCCAAACCACTCGAGACAGTCATCGTTGCCGGCGTGAGCCTGGATGAAGTTGAACTCGGTCTGCGAACCCAGGCCGTTCATCGTCCAGAGATTGAGCTCGTTGCCTTCGGTGAAGTCGATGCCGGCGAACTCGACGCGAACGAAACGCGCGATGCCGCTGCTGTCGTTGGTCACGCAGCCACCGAACGGCACCGGCAGCCCCTCCGCCGTGAACTGGCAATCCGGGCCGTTGACCGTCGATCGTCCGTTGATGTTGACACCGCCCCAGTCGCCGATATTGCGCGCGCCCGGCGCCTGGTCACTGGTGAAGATGATCGGCGACGATGGAGTCCCCTGGGCGTTGATCTTGGCGCCTGGGAGGATGAAGAGCCCGGGAGTCTCGGAACCCGCAGGCTTGATGCCCTGCACGGTCGTCCCCGGTTCGATCGTGAGCACCGTCGTCGGCCCACCATCGGGAGTCTCGAAAAAGACGGCGTCAGCGAGCTTGACCAGGCAGCTGGCCGGCCAGGTCTCGGAACTGCTGATCGTCTGCCCGGCGATCGTAACCGTACCACCGGGGCAGGCGATCGTCGGACCCGCTCCCTCGCACGCGTCGAAGATCGTCGCCAGACCCGCCACCTGGAGGGTCAGAGCGGCGGCATCGTCGAGGATGGCGGGGAAGCTGACGCTGCCGTCGCCGACGATATCCGCACAGTCGCTCAGCGTGCCGGTTCCACATACCGAAATCGCCGGACTTCCGCCGGCGGCGAGAAACGAAAGCAACTGCGCGTCGGTCTGGTTGACGTTGCCGTCGTCGTTGATGTCACCGCACGACTGCGCGGTCGATACGGCCGGTAGGACAGCCACCGCCAAGGCGGCGACCAGTCCAACGACCACGTTTCCATTGCATTTTCTCATGAGTATTCTCCTAGTGCTAGTTGTGCAACTCACACCCGCCATGGGTTCAAGGACTGACGACCACGGAGCAGGTTGCGTCGGTTAGTGGGGCGAATTCGGGGTCCGCCGCCGAAGCCACGAAACACTGAAAATCGCCGGACGTCAGTTCGGGCGATCCCGCACAGGTGTCGAACTGAACGACGAAGGCCTCACCAGAAGGCACACCCGAGAAGGTTGCGTCGAGTAGAACCATTCGCAGGCCGTAATCGAGATCGTTCGGGGTGAACGAGAAGCTGGTCGAGCTCAAGACGGCGTTGACCGCGGGCGTGTTCCCATTTCCCGGGATTTGGACCCGTGAGTCGTCGTACGCCAGCAGGATCGTCATGTCGCCGATCAGTGCCGACGACGTGAAGTTCACCGTGACCTGACGGCTAACGACGGGCGAGCAAGCCGCAATCGCGCAATCGGAAGGACAGATGTCGGCGGGACCGGATCCCGTATCGCCGACACGGTTGCCGTCGTCGCAATCCTCACCGGATTCGATGCTGGCGTTCCCGCACACCGGCTGGTTCAGCGATACCTGCACCTGGGTTTCGGCAAACGCCTCGGCCGCATCGCCGGCGCCGGCCAACGAGCCGAACACTCCGAAGATTCCAGCCGGGTTGACTGCGGCATCGACCACCGATTGATCCGGACACTTCTTCGAGATCTTCTGCGACAACTTGGCGAGAGTCTTATTGATCTTCGCACCGGTCTTGGCGTCGGGACAGCCCGCGACCTTGCCCTTGATCATTCCGTCCTCACACTTCTGCTTGGCCTTCGAGATCTTGCGGTAGGCAGCAACGACCTCCTTACCGATGGTTCGCTGGCAGCCGAGGACGTCCTTGTCCGAGCTCGGCGCGGTGAGCGGAGCATAGGCCGCCGAAGCGAGCTCGTCCGTAACCTCCGACGCGTTGCAAACGACGCAATCGGCCAGATCCGGTACCGTATCGAGCGGACCCGCGCAGGCAGCACGGGGACAATTGTCGCCGTACCCCAGATTCGCAGGAAAACACGTCCCCGCTTCCGCGCCGGTGCAACATGCGGCCGGATCCCCGACGCCGTTACAGTCTCGGTTGTGCACGCCGGCGGTATCGAACCCCTCGCACTTCTTTGCGATTTTCTCGAGGGCCTTCGTCATGGCGACCGCGATCTTGTCGGCGTTCTTGGTGTCCGGGCACGGGCCGGTCACTTTGGCCTTGAGGACTCCATCCTCACACTTGCGGAGAGCATTTGCCTTTTTCTGGGCGAAGCCCTGTGCTTGCTTGAGGATCGTGCGTGCGCAGCCCTCGACCGTGTTGGCCGCAGAGGCAGATCCCGAGCTCATGGCGACCGCTACGGCGATCGCGAGCAGCCCTTTTTGAACGATGATGATCTTCTGATACATTCTCTTATCTCCTTCCGTTTCGCGCGCATCACAGGTTCTTGGGCCTCAGCGCGTTTCGGTGGGTGCCCCGCCTCGTGTCGCGCTGCCGTTCACCCGAAAGCGCGACGCGGGGTGGGAGCAATACCCTCGCTGTTCCTCTCGAGCTCCCTAGCCTCCCTCCATCGATGCCTCCTCCCCTGGGGTGGCCGGATCCCCCGCCTCCCTGATCGTCGCTGTTACCAGCCTTTCGAGCGCCATCAGCGACACTCGATTCGGGCAGTATGATCTGCGGCTGTGAACACAGTGTTGAGCGCGTGCGAACATCACGTGAAAATGAGTCGCTCGCTCTGCCTCCTTGGTTTCGCGAACGCCACCCACGTCGTTTGCGGGCGCATCCCCCTCCTAGCGAGCCGATGTTACGCAAGAGTTACGCCGGCGTGATTTGTCGATGACCACACCGCGGTCCGCGACGAGCCTCCCCGCCGATCGCTGCGCCCGGGCATGAGCATCGGCGATTCGCGCCCGGCAACACGCCCGGCGACCGCCGCGACACGGACTCGACCGGTCGATGTAACTCAATCTTCATCTGCCGGTCACGATCGCAACACATCTCCACCGTACAACACTCGAGCAAGGGGAGGGCTCGCATCGCTACGCAATACGGCGATGGTCCGATCGCCCCGGAGAAACCACGACTCCGTTGAACGAAAACATCATGCCGAACAGACTATTCGTACTCGCCGCGGCGGCCGTAGGAGCACTCGCGACCCTGCCGCAAGCACGCGCTCAGGGTACGGGTACGATCTCCGGGCGCGTGCTCGATTCGAGATCGGGTCGAGCGGTCGTCAACGCGTGGGCGACAGTCGAAGGGTTGCAGGACCTCCGAGGTCGTACCAACCAGGACGGCTACTTCTCCATCCCGAAAGTTCCCGAAGGGCGCCACGTCGTCCGGGTAACGGCTCCCGCCTACGGCACCAGCACCGTGACCGAGATCGACGTCCGAAGCGGTAAGGAAACCCGGATCAGCACTAAGCTGATCCCGCAGGCATCCACCGACATCGAGGTACTCGAGGTCGTCGCTGACGTCACCGAAGCCTCCGAAGCCACCCAGCTACTCAAGAGAAAGATGGCCCCGGGGGTCAGCGACAACCTCGGTGCCGAGACGATCTCGAAGACACCCGATTCGGACGCCGCCGAGGTGGTCACGCGCCTCCCAGCAGTCACTGTCAAGGACGGCAAGTTCATCGTCGTCCGCGGCCTCAATGAACGATATAGCAGCGCGCTGTTGAACCGCAGCCGCCTCCCCAGCCCGGACCCCAATCGGCGCGTCATTCCGCTCGATCTCTTTCCAGCGAAGTTCATTGAGTCACTCTCGGTGATCAAGAGCTACACTCCCGACCTCCCGGGCGACTTCGCCGGAGGCCTGGTCGACATCGAGCTCGCTCCGCCACCGGGCGAGTTCGAAGGCGGGTTGAGCATCTCGACCGGCTTCAACACAGCCGCGACCTTCCAGGACTTCGATACCTACGACGGCAGTCCCCTCGACTGGCTGACCTTCGGCGACGACTTCCGAGGCATCGACATCCGCCAGAGACCCGATCTGTCGACCACTCCGCGTATGCAAAGCTTCGTCCGTAGCCTGCCGAACAATTGGAATATCGACTCGAAGTCGGCTCCGCCCAACTTCGGCATCAACGCCTACATGGGCGGTCCGCTAGGGCCGCTCCGTACCTTCGTATCGGCAGTGTACGGGGTCAAACACCAGATCCACCGGGACGAGAAGGTCGCAAACTTCTTCAGCGACACGGGCACTGACGAGCTAAGGCCGAACACAAACTTCCTCTACGACCGGAGCACGATCGAGGCCAATCTCGGAGCCGTCATGACGACCGAGCTCGCGATCGGCCGCAACCACCAGGTCGCGTTGCGCGGGCTGTTCAATCGCAAGACGACCGACGAAGTCCTCAATGGGCTCGGCGTCGACTTCAATGAAGAAGGAATCCCTACATCGGCTACCAGCCAGATCTACACGGCCGACCAACTGGGTTTCGGCCAGCTGCAGTCTCGCCACCACTTCGACTGGGTCGACGTCGACTTCCGGGCCGGCATCGGACTCTCTACACGGGATCAGCCCGACGCGAAGTTTTTGGTCCGCGAAGAGGCTGAGCTCAATGACGGAACCAGACTCTTTCAGATCGAGAACAACAACAACTCGACAACTCGACTCTTCGCCGCCCTCGACGAGGTCCTCCAGGATTACGCGCTCGATCTGACCTTCCCCTTCACCTCCCACATCGGCTCGGGCTCGTTTCTCGACAGCCTACAGGGTGTTCTCCAGTTCGGGCTTGCCTACTCGAACCGAGATCGCGACTTCCGCCAGGTGCGCTTCGACTCGGGAGACTCGATCTCCGTCCTCGGGCCGTTCCAAAAGGCAGCACCTGCCGAGGACGTGTTCCGCCCGGAGAACTACCAACTCGGCGCGGGGCTCCAGATCAAGAACACAACCAAGCCCGACGACGAGCGATTTGTCGCGTCACACGAGATCGCCGGCGCCTACGGGATGCTCGACTTTTCCATCATTCCCGACCGGCTGCGTTTCATCGGTGGCAGCAGGGTCGAATACTCCTACGTGCGAGCAACCGGCAAGACGATCTTCGCCGGCCCGTTCGTCACCATCATCAACGACCTCGAGCCCCTGCCGGCGGCAAGCCTGGTTCTCACTCTCGCCAACAACATGAACCTCCGCGGCGCATACGGCCGCACAGTCTCTCGTCCAGAGCTGCGCGAGCTGACGCCGGCGATCTTCCCGGTCGCTCCGGGCGAGCGCCCCTTCCAGGGCAATCCTAATCTGAAATCGACGGTCATCAACAATTTCGACCTCCGCTGGGAGTGGTTCTTCAGCCAACTCGAGCTCGCTTCGGTAAGCCTCTTCTATAAGGACATCAAGTCTCCCATCGAAGTGACGGTCGTCCCTGCCGCATCGAGTATCCGCGACTCCGTGGTGAACACCCGCGGCGGCACTGCATGGGGGGTCGAGGGCGAGATTCGCAAGGACTTCAATTTCCTTGTACCCATCCTTCGCGAGTACCGTTGGATGCGCCGGGTCGCACCGTACTTTGCGGACATCCAGTTCACCGGCAACGTCAGCTGGGTGCAGTCCAAGTCGCTCGAGCCCATCGCTCCCGAGGGCAGGCTCATCTCGCCAACCAACCCGGTACGCCAGCTGCAGGGCCAGGCGCCGTTCACGATCAACGCAGGCATCCAATACGAGCACTACCGCTGGGGAACCTTTCGACTGCTCTACAACACGGTCGGTAGAACCCTCAACGGGGTCGGTCTCGACCCCGACGGCGAGGGCAAAGGGAACTCCGGCCAGCCCGACATCTTTGGCGAGCGTCGCGACCAGCTTGACTTTGTCTGGATCGTCGAAGCGTCGCCGTGGGGGCAGCCCGTGCAGTTCAAATTATCCGCCGAGAACCTCACCAACGACGATTATCTCGAAACACAGGGAAAAGAGATCACCA
>Ga0114931_10005538_pt1 | contig 15598 bp, 16 predicted proteins | sample 2SBtaG_FD_89579 | JGI IMG/M metagenome (GOLD analysis project Ga0114931, IMG submission 89579) | Deep subsurface microbial communities from Kolumbo volcano to uncover new lineages of life (NeLLi) - 2SBTROV14_V59a metaG | ecosystem: Environmental > Aquatic > Marine > Volcanic | place: Kolumbo...
CTCAATTATTGTTTCAATCGCTCTTTCCTTAAACCTTTCCACCAGGCAGCTTCTCAACCACCAGGTGACCTCCTTCCTTTCGGTAACCGCCAGTCTAGCACTCGCTTTAGGGTTGTCAAGAGGCTGGCAAACCTCAATATTATTTAGTTGTTCTTGCTGCATTTTCACCACAAAATTTTGCTTTGAACCTACACTATTTTGAGGATCTGTTCTCACCCAGATGATTTTTTTCGACTTCATCGGCACATTCATGTCCGCAGTTTTCTTCAGGCACGAAACGCTACTCTATCTATAGCCCGGAGACGGGACAATATGCTTGTGGAAGTAATCCTCGAACGGTTGCCAATACCAAGCCCCACACCAGCCGATCTATTCAGGCCAGCAGTCAAACGAAGGAGGACAATCCGGGGAGGCAGGAAAAAATCATGACATTGAAGCTTGTCCAGATCAGAAGCTGTAGCGTGTTCAACAACCCACCGACCCGGGGCCATCAGAACGATTACCGTCTCGGATGGCCAATAATAGTCAGTGCCGACTGGACGAAGGAAACTTTCCAAGACCTTCGAGATCGGCAAAAGGGAAAGGCATCTGTTCCGTATTAAAGGTCATAAACAGGAGGATTTGATACAGGTACACGGATAAGGTCGCTCCAAGTTGACGGGCATGGGGATTATCCTGACCAGTCAACAGTTTGCTCGCCACCTGAAACAACACTACTGCCCACAGGATCAGACGCACCACCCCCAGGATGAAAGCGAACACAAGCATGAAGAAGATACGCTGCCAAGTCCCCTTCGCCTTGAGATGGCGTTGTATTTCCGGATCCAAAGGGGAAGTCTGCATTGTCAAATACTCAGAAGATCACGCAGATCAATCAGCGCCGCGTTGGCGTGGGCGATATAGGTAGCCAGGGTCAGGGAGTAATTGGCGAACACCCCAAATCCACTCCCGTTGAGAACCACTGGACTGAGGATGGGAGACTGGGTCGCCTCAATCTCCCGGATGATCTGATGGATAGGGGTCTCAGCAGCTTTCATTCGCACGATATCGTGGAAGTCGTTTTCGATCGCTTCCATGATATGGAGAAGGGCCCAACAATACCCCCTGGCCTCATAGAAGTTGTCATCCACCAACAACCAGGGAGTACGCTCCATGGGCTTGAAGGCCGTGGAAGGCTTGCCCCGGATGATCAGATCCTTCTCTTCGTGCAATCCGCTGCTGGCACTGAGCCGCTGGGTGTAACTACCCAGCCTCTGCGCGAGAATCTCAACATATTTGGTGAGATTATCCGCGCGGGGGGAAAAATTTGCCTTGCCTGCCATCAGCTTGGCAAGGTAACGCCGGAACGCGGCGACCCCTTTCTGATATTGACTCTCGGTAGTTGGCAGGATCCAGGAATCGGTTTCGAAATAATAATACGGTTCTCCAATACCGAGGTCCTTGTCCTCGGGAGACTGGGACTGGGCACGGGAAAGATGGTTACGCAACGCCGTCGCCAAATCGCGCGATGCCACCACGACCCCAAATTCCCAATTGGGCATGTTATCGAGCAAGATACTCGGTGGCGTCACGTCATTGGTCAGGTAGCCACCGGGCTTGGTCATCAGGTAATCCATGTTGTGGATCAGTACTGCGGTGGTTCTCGCCCCCACCGGCAGTTTTTTGGGATCGGTCAGCCCCGTCTCCTTGAGCGCGATTTGCGTCACATCGTACTCAGTTGGACTGAAACACTCTACACTCCAATACCAACCCAGTGCCGTCAACGCCAGCACGATGGCACCCGCTATCCCAAGCAGCATCCATTTCAGCCGATTCTGGCGTGCTTCTTCCGTTGCTGCTGCTACTTCTTCTTCCTGCAACGGAATTTCAGATTCTGTTGATGCTTGTGGCGAGACCATTGACTGGAACCTCTAAATTCAAATGAAGAATAGCTTATCAAATTTCCTCGCAACGTTTACGCCGTTTCGCTCGCGGATGCGCCTCATCGTAAACTTGCGCCAAATGCTGGAAATCCAGATGAGTGTATATTTGCGTGGTCGCAATGTCGGCGTGTCCCAACAGCTCCTGGACCGCCCTGAGATCACCGCTGGCCTCCAGCAAGTGACTGGCAAAGGAGTGTCTCAACAAATGGGGATAGAGAGAAAGTCTGTATCCCAATCGCTTGCCCCATTGCGCCAACCGTCCTTGAACGCCGCGGGTAGTGATACGTCGTCCGTAACGATTGACAAACAATCCTTCCTCTTCATTACCAGCCAGGTTTGCCCGTACTGTCAACCATTCATCGAGTGCCGCCGCAGCACATCGACCCACCGGAAGTATCCGTCCCTTCCCGCCTTTACCGACACGAATCTTGACTAATCCCTCCTGAAGGTCGAGATCATTCACATCCAGCGCAACCAACTCAGAGACCCTGAGGCCGGACGAATACATCAACTCCCACATGGCGCAATCACGAATGTCCAGCGGAGTGTTTGTGTCAGCTTCCACCAGGGAAGTCACTTCTTCGGCGGCCAGCGTCCCAGGAAGACTTCGGGACGCTTTGGGCGCTCTCACCCTTCGGGAGGGATTATCGTCGATATGGCCGGATTTGCAAAGATGACCATACAACCCGCGTATGGACGACAATTCCCGTTGCAGGCTACGCGCCGACAAGCCCAATTGGCGACGTTTACCCATATATTGACGGATAGCGGCCTCCCCCAGTTCCCGCCAATGATGAATTTGGTGTTGCCGACAAAACGATACCAGCTGCTGCAAATCCCGGCGGTAGGCACATAGAGTATGAGGAGAGACCCGCCGCTCGTGTTCGAGTACCGTCAAATAATCTTCAATGTCCTTTTCCAATCGGACCGTCACCGTCACTTACCCCCTTGTCAGCAAGGCTTCGGTTCTGGCGCCAATGAGTTCACCCAACCTGGCCAGATACACCTTGCCAAGCCCCGGCCAGAATCTTCGCCGATCCTGACTGCCAATAGCCAGAATCGCCTTCGGTCCACTCAACTCGATGGGGACGAGGGCACAGGACCGGATCGCCACCTGTCCTTGAAAGAGACACTCCAGTTGCTTCTGGCTGGGTGTGCCGATATAGGGTTCGCGGGCATCAAGAACTCGCTTTACTGCTGCGATGTGGACGGGGTTCAAGAACAAATCCAAGCGTTCTTCCTCTCCACCCTCTTGAAACAACCGAAGTGCCACCCACTCCAGTTGAAACCGTTCCCGCAAACAGTCCTCCACTGCCGCGGCCATGTCTGAAAGCCCCTCGGCCTGGAACAGAGCCAGAGTCAGTTCATGCATGTTGCGTAACAGCGCATCGTTGTTGCGTGCGATACGGATCAGGGTGTCGATCTGATCACACAGGGTTCGATTGGTCTGCCTGAGGAGGTGTACCTGATGTTCGATCAACGACTCCGCCGCCCCACAATCATGGGGAATCCTGATATGCTCCAGCAACCAGGAATGACTGACGAAAAAGCCGGGATTCGCCAGAAGATAATTGGCCACCTGGGTATCCGTCATGGCCTCCACCGGAAGAGATTCGCAACTTTCCCAGCTCATAACTCGATTTCCCCCTCATACACGAAATCCGCCCCTCCGGTCATGATCACAGAATGATCACGCCCGCCCCATTCGATCTCCAGTTCTCCACCGCGAAGTGCCACCACCACCGGTGGCTGGAGGCTTCCCTGTGCTATTCCCAACACCGCCGCCGCACAGGCACCACTCCCACAAGCCAGGGTTTCTCCGCTCCCTCTCTCAAAGACCCTCAGCCTGATGTGGGAGGGCGATTGAACCTCCGCAAAACCCACGTTGACCCTGGCGGGAAACAAAGGATGCCGCTGTAAGGTCGCACCGACCTCTTCCACCGGCGCGCTTTCAACTTCGGGCACCCATATCACGGCGTGGGGGTTCCCCAGGGACACGGCACCGAAAGTCCAACTTCTTCCGCCCACGGAAACCTGATATTCGGGCATCTCCTCATGTACTGCCAACGGGATCTGTTGCGGGGCAAAACGTGGCACTCCCATATCGACCCTCACCTTCCCTTCCGGCGTGAGTTCCAGAACCATCGGCCCCGCCGCCGTGACAACCCGAATCACATCGCGATCTATCAGACCCTTGGCGCGCACGAATCTGGCAAAACAACGGGCGCCGTTACCACATTGGGCCACCTCCGAACCATCCGCATTGAAGATCCGGTATCTGAAATCCACCGAATCATCCACGGCCGGTTCGACCACCAGGAGCTGATCGCAACCCACCCCAAAATGCCGATCAGCCAGATGGCGGATCTGATCGGGGGTCAGGGTCACGTCCTGACGCACTCCGTCGATAACCACGAAATCATTCCCAAGGCCATGCATTTTGGTGAACTTGAGTTTCACGGTAAAACCTGCTCCCCTCGCCACAAATCTTCAATGGTTTCCCGCGCTCTGACAAGATGAACCAGCTCCCCATCCACCATGATTTCCGGTGGACGTACTCTCGAATTATAGTTGGAACTCATGACAAAACCGTAAGCACCAGCAGAACGAACCGCCAGAAGATCTCCCGGCCGGATAGCCAAACGCCGTTCCCGCCCCAGAAAATCCCCGGTTTCGCAGACCGGACCAACGATGTCATAAATTTGCGCGGGCACGTCATCGCGGGGCTGGACCGGAACGATTTCCTGCCATGCTTCATACAAGGCAGGCCGCAGCAAGTCGTTCATGGCCGCATCGACAATGGCAAAGGATTTATGCGGCGTCTGCTTCAGATATTCCACCCGCGTCAGCAGAATCCCCGCATTACCGGCAATCGCCCTGCCAGGCTCGAGGAGAATCTCGAGGTGGCTGTTTTCCAACTGGGCAAGCAGTGCCCCGACGTATTCCATCGGTTGCGGAGGGGTCTCTCCACGATAGCGAATTCCCAGGCCGCCGCCCAGATCCAGATGCCGCAATGAAATACCTTCCCTGTCCAAGCGGCCCATCAGTTCGAGAACCCGCTCGAGAGCGGCCAGAAACGGGGTGACGTCGGTCAGCTGGGAACCGATATGACAATCCATGCCCAGGATTGCCAGATGCGGCAGTTCGACGGCGCGGCGGTATTCCTCCAGGGCCGATTCCACGTCGATGCCAAACTTGTTTTCCTTGAGCCCCGTGGCTATGTAGGGATGGGTCTTGGCGTCCACGTCGGGATTGACCCTGAGAGAGACAGGCGCGACCACCCCCATTTCCCCGGCTATCCTGTCCAGACGCTCCAGCTCCCCAGGCACCTCCACGTTGAAGCAACGGATTCCCACTTCCAGCGCCCGGCGCAGTTCATCCTCTCGCTTCCCCACCCCGGAAAACACCACCTTGGCCGGATCACCGCCCGCTTTAATCACCCGCTCCAGCTCTCCCAGCGAAACGATGTCAAAGCCCGACCCGAGCCGCGCCAGCACATTCAGCACCGCCAGATTGGAGTTGGCCTTGACGGCATAACAGATCAAATGAGGATGATCAGCAAATGCCCGATCGAAAGCATGCCAGTGACGCTCCAGGGTCGCACGGCTATAGATGTAAGCAGGCGTTCCAAAGCGGCCGGCAATCTCGGCCAGCGCCACCGATTCGGCAAAAAGCGCCCCCTCACGATAAGCAAAATGATCCATTCAGTTCCGTTCCTTACTCTTTTCCTGTTCATCCGCGGCCGGCAGGTACAAGGGACCCGACTGTCCGCACCCGGCCAGCAACAATCCAAAAAGGATCAACCCTACCACACCTCTTCTCACCCGGCTGCACCCTACAAACTTCGCAATCATCGGCTACCCTCCGTAAATCTGTCCCGGCAACCAGGTGGCCAGCCACGGCCACAACGCCAGCATCCCAAGCATCAACACCTGAATGGCGATAAACGGCATGACGCCCAGATAGATCTGCCCGGTTTTGACCTCCGACGGTGCCACCCCCCGCAGATAGAACAGGGCAAAACCGAACGGCGGAGTCAGGAAGGAAGTCTGCAAATTCAAGGCAATCATCACTCCCAACCACACCGGGTCCAGTCCCATGGCCAGCAACACCGGGCCGACGATTGGCACCACCACGAAGGTGATTTCGATGAAGTCGAGCACGAATCCGAGGGCAAACATCACCCCCATCACCACCACCATGGCGCCGAAAGCCCCCCCCGGCAGATCCGACAGCCACTCCACCACCATCTCGTCACCGTAGAACCCCCGGAACACCAGAGAAAACAGTGCGGCCCCAATGAGAATCAGAAACACCATGCTGCTGACCCGGGTTGTTGTCTGCATGACTTCCTTTAGTTTTGCCAGTGTCAGCTGGCGGCGCAAAGCAGCCAACACCAAGGCACCGATGGCTCCCACCGCCGCAGCTTCGGTGGGGGTGGCCACACCGCCAAGAATCGATCCCAACACCAGGCCGATCAAGACCAAAGGAGGCAACAAACCCCGCAGCACCCTGCCCGGCAGATGGCCGTCCCTGGGATCAACCGACAATGGCGGCAAGCAGGCGGGCTTTAACCACGCGACGACGATGATGAACACCAGGTACAGAAAGACCAGCAGGAGTCCGGGCAGCAGGGCCCCGGCAAACAAATCCCCCACCGAAACGGTTTTGGGGGCAAACGAACCCAACTCCAACTGGGCCTGCTGGTAGGCAGCGGAAATCACGTCTCCCAACAGCACCAGGACGATGGAGGGGGGAATGATCTGCCCCAGGGTGCCAGAGGCACAAATGGTGCCGCAGGCCAGGGCCGGATTGTAACCGCGGCCCAGCATGGTGGGCAGCGACAGTAGGCCCATGGTCACCACGGTCGCTCCGACGATACCGGTACTGGCCGCCATCAACATTCCCACCAGAGTCACTGCCACACCCAGGCCACCGCGCACCGATCCCAGCAATTCGGCCATGGTGGCGAGCAGATCCTCGGCGATCCGGGCCCGCTCAAGCACCACCCCCATGAACACGAACAGCGGCACCGCCATCAGGGTCTCGTTGATCATGATGCCATACAGACGGTTGGGCAGCGCCTCCAGAAAGGCGCTATCGAACAGGTCCAGACGACTGCCGATAAAGGCGAATGCCAATGCCGTCCCACCCAGCGCCAAGGCCACCGGATACCCCGTCAACAGCACCGCGAACACAGCGGCGAACATTCCCATGGCAAAGTGGTATTCAGTCAACTCCATGGCACTCTTCCATAGACCTTCCGGCAAGTCGCAACAGCGCCTTGAAACTTTGGGACAGTCCCTGGAGCAACAAGGTGACTGCGAACAGCAGAATCACGCTCTTGAGCAAATACACCGCGGGCAGCCCCCCCGCCTCCCGTGAGGATTCATGCACGGACCAGGAAGCGACGACGTATTCCCAAGCGCTCCAGCCGATAAATACGCAGACCGGGACCAGCAACAGCCAGCTGCCGATCAAGTCCACCCACGCCTTGCCCCGCGTTCCGAAACGCTGGTAGAGGATATCCACCCGGACGTGGGCATCCCGTTTGAGGGTATAGGCCGAACCTAGCATGAACATCACCGCGTGCATATAGACCACACTTTCCTGCAGCCCGATCCACCCGAGGTCGAAACCGTAACGCAACACCACCACGACCACGGTAACCAGAACCATTCCCAGCGACAGCCAGGACACCGCCCTCCCCAGCCATTCGGTAAAAACATCGACGCTACGGACAAATGCGGCGATAATTGCAAACAAAACGCGCATGATAATGCCAGTGACCACAAAAATTTTCTCATTATACAAGGAAAAGGATATTCACCTCCATGAGCGGGCCCAATGACCATTCCCCTATTCTAGCCAGTCGTCTCAGACCTGCCCCCAGCTATCCCGAGTCCGGCTTCGAGACCACCGCCGAACTCGAACCTCTGCCAGGGATCCTGGGGCAGAACCGGGCCGAACAGGCATTGCGTTTCGCCATCGAGGTCGGCCGCAACGGCTATCACGTCTTTGCCATGGGGGTCGAAGGCAGCGGCCGTCTGACCCTTACCCGCACCTTGTTGCACGCAGCGGCGCAGCAGGAACCGCCACCCAACGACTGGATCTACCTGAAAAATTTCGACCAGCCGCGTGAACCGCGCGCCATTTCCCTGCCGGCGGGCAAGAGCAAGGTGTTTGCCGACGACATCGAGCGTTTGATCGATCAACTGCTCGACACCTTCCCCGCCGCCTTCGACAGTCCCACCTACCAACGCCGCAGCCACGCAATCGAACGGGAATTCAACCAGCGTTACGAACAGGCCCTGGCGGTGGTGGAAAAACAGGCCCTGGAAAAAAAAGTGGCGATGTATCGTGATGGCGAGTCCGTTACCTTCACCCCGCTGGTGGAGGGGGTGCCTATGGATGACGCCCAGTTCGCACGCATGACAGAAGAGGAAAGGGAGGCGTTCAACCAAAAGGTGTCACAGTTGGAAGATACCCTGGCGGACCTGTTGACGGAAATGCCGCAATGGAAACGGGAGGCGGCGGAGAAACAGCGCAGCCTCGATCACGCTACCATCCGTCAGGCAATCGACCCCCTGCTGCAGCCTCTGGAGAAACGCTACCGGCATTGCCCAGGATTGGCCGAGTATTTCCGCGGTGTCAGAAAAGACCTGGAGCAGACAGCCCAGGACCAATTGGGCCAGGAGAATACCAGTGAAACCGATAAACGTAAGCTGCTCCGGGAGAGCTACGCCCCCAATGTACTGATCCACCACGCTGTCGGCAGCGGTGTCCCCGTGATCCACGAACCCCATCCCAACTATCCCAACCTCTTCGGTCATATCGAATACACCAGCGAACGCGGCATCCCCGAGACCAACCACCGCATGATCTACCCTGGCGCCCTGCATCGGGCCAACGGGGGCTACCTGATCATCGATGTCGACAAAATGCTGGCAGAGCCTTTGTCGTGGTCCGCGCTCAAAAGAGCGCTGCAGCGGCGCCAGCTGGTCATCGAACGACATCTCCAGGAACCTGCGGCATTTCTGCCCACCTCCCTGGTGCCGGAACCTATCCCACTGAACGTCAAGGTGATCCTGATTGGCAGCCGCGAACAATTTTATTTTCTCCAGGGCACCGATCCCGACTTCGGCGAAATCGTAAAAGTACTGGCCGATTTTGCCGATGAACTGCCTCGCACACCTGAGATCCTGACACTCTTTGCCCGTTTCATCGCCCATCAGACCCACCTCCAGCAAACTGCCGCCCTGACCCGGTCTGCAGTTCAGCGACTGGCCGATTACAGCTCCCGGCTCGCCGAATGCCAACACAAGCTCTCCTCCCGATTCTCCGAAATCGTCGATCTGCTGTGCGAAGCGGAATGGCAAAGACGCCAGGATCAGGCTGCTCTGATCGATGAGCCTCAGATCCTGGCCGCACTCGAAGCCAAGGAAGACAGGGAAGGACGGTTGGCAGCGGAGATTCTCGATGAAATTCTTGATGGCACCATCTTCATCGATACCCAAGGCGAATATGTGGGCAAGATCAACGGCCTGACGGTCTTCGAAACCGGTAAATTCTCTTTCGGCACGCCGGCCAGAATCACCGCCACCGTCTACCCGGGCTCCAAGGGCATCGTGGATATCGAAAGGGAAGTCAATCTGGGTCAACCCATTCATTCCAAAGGAGTCATGATCCTTTCCGGTTATCTGGGTTATCGATACGCTCAGAAATTCCCCTTCGCCATCTCCGCTCACATCGCCCTCGAACAGTCTTACGGCTATGTCGACGGCGACAGCGCTGCCCTGGCCGAAGTGTGCGCCCTGATCTCCGCCATCACCCACCTTCCTCTCCGCCAATGTTTCGCCGTCACCGGCTCCCTCAACCAATATGGCGAAGTCCAGTCGGTCGGTGGGATCAACGAGAAAATCGAGGGGTTCTTCCGCTTGTGCCAGGCCCGAGGGCTTGATGGCAGCCACGGAGTGATTCTCCCGGCGGCCAATCGCGACGACCTGATTCTCAAGGACGTCGTCATTGCCGCGGTCGAACAAGGGCTTTTCCGCCTCTACCCCATCAAACACGTGGACGAGGCGCTGGAGTTGCTGTTGGGACACCGTGCCGGCATTCGTGACGCTGAAGGCAATTATCCCGACGACTCGATCAACGGCAGAGCCGTGACACGGCTGAAGGAGATCGCAGAACTGTACGAGCACGAGGACCAGGAAGACAAAAGGGAAGAATGAAACATCCGCGGCAGGGCGTATGCTAAAATGAATCGGTTTTTTAACAGGATCACCATCTACACTATGCGCCTACTGACCCTGTTGCTGATTCTTCCCCTGTGGCTCGCCGGCTGCGCCAACCTCTCCACCTTCGAAACGCCCCGGGTGACCGTCACCGACGTCAAACTCAGGGGCGGTCAGTTGATGGCCCAGGATTTTCTGGTGACCCTGCAGGTCGACAACCCCAACGATTACGGCTTCGAACTCCAAGGCGTGGTTGCCGACGTCCTGCTCAACGGTCACCCTTTGGCACGGGGGTTGAGCAATCACAGAGTCAGCATTCCCGCCTTCGGCAGCGCCAGAATTCCCATCGTCGCCACCGTTCAAACGTTAGAATTGCTCAATCAAGTGCTCGAACTGGGCACTCATCAACCTATCAGCTACGAAGTCAAAGGTCATATGAACGTGGCCAGGGGATGGAGCCGGGACATTCGCATTCCGTTCTCGCAACAGGGAACGCTGGATTTCTGGGGTTTCATCGACAACCAGGCGATTCCCCAGCCCCTGGATGATGGCTACTGAAGCGCTCCGCCCCCTGAATGTCAGCGACCACGACCGCAACAGCGCCGGCCTCAAGTATGTCTATCCCGTGGTATCACGGCGGGCAGGGGGAATTTCCCTGGGGATCAATTTCAACCCCAACAACGCCTGCAATTGGCGCTGTGTCTACTGCCAGGTCCCGGGGCTGGTCCGCGGCTCTGCACCCGATCTGGACCACACACGGCTGCAATCGGAATTGCGCCTCCTCCTGGAACAGATCCTCACGGGGGAATTCCATCAGCGCTTCGATGTTCCTTCAGCCTTCCGGTCCCTGCGGGACATAGCCATTTCGGGCAACGGCGAACCCACCACCCTGAAAGACTTCGATGACGCCATCCACACCATCGAAACCACACTGGCCGATCTGCCACTGCCCGGCACCCTCTCCAAGGTCATCATCAGCAACGGCAGCATGGTCGAGCGGCCATCGGTCCAGGCAGGCCTGCAACGCTGGGGAAGCATGGGAGGCGAACTGTGGTTCAAGCTCGACCGGGCCACCCCCCAAGGCCTGCAGCAAATCAACGGCACCGCAATCTCGCCCCGGCGCCTGTTGGACAACCTGGCCATCGCCGCTGACATGTGCCCGACCAGGATCCAGACCTGCCTGTTCAGTCTCGATGGTATGCCCCCGCCCGGGGACGAAATCCGTGCCTACCTCGAGCTGCTCGAACAAGCACTGAAAAAGCAGATTCCCGTCAGGGATGTCATGTTGTATGGCCTGGCCCGCCCTTCGATGCAAGCGGAGGCGGGGCGCCTCGGTAGGGTTCCCCCCGGTTGGATGGGAAAGCTGGCCGCAAGGATCCGCTCTCTGGGGCTGGCGGTCAAAGTCACCCCATAACCCCATCGATTTTATGGCTATTTTTGACTAAACTGTTCATTGATCAAACCGGGGAAAGAGGTACTACACGATGCAATACCGCGTCTTTATTCACACCAACCACAAGCAATGGCTCGGCGCCATCGTCGCTGCCTATAGCATGAAACGGAATTCTCCCAATGCCGACAAATTCGATGTCGAGATCATAGAACACAAGGATCATTCCTTCCTGCATGAGAAGGAAGGCCAGACGTATCTTCGCGACGGCGTCAACCGCCTCTGGTTGAACGACGATCTGCAATCGTTCACCCCCCTCCGCTTCATGCCCCCCCAGCTCATGAATTATGAGGGCCGTGCGGTGGTCGTCGATCCCGACGTGTTTGCCGCGGGAGACGTCTGGGAACTGCTGACCCGGGACATGGGTGAGGCAGCCATCATGTGCCGCCCCCGTTCCGGGCGGAAAGAAAAGCGCGGCTGCCTCGCCACCAGTGTGATGTTGCTCGACAACGCCAAACTCAAACACTGGAAAGTGGAAGACACCTTCGACCAGATGTTCGAGTTCAAGGTGGACTATATGGACTGGATCAGCCTCAAGCTCGAACCGAGGGAGCGGATCAAACTGTTCGAGCATGAATGGAACGATTTCGACAAGCTCACCCCCCAGACCAAGATGCTGCATACCACCAAGCGTCGCACCCAGCCGTGGAAGACCGGCCTGCCAGTGGATTTCCGCCCTCCCGAAACCAACAACCTCCCCGGCCTGCTGTCCCGTGCCCGCAGGATCCTTTTCGGCGAGTATGGTCTTCTCGGTCATTACAAGGCCCATCCGGACCCCAACATCGAACGTTACTTCTTCGGCCTGGTGAAGGAATGCCTCGAGCAGGGACTGGTGACGGAGGACGATGTCCGCCGTGAGATGGCCAAGAACCACGTCCGCCATGACGCCCTGGAGCTGATGGAAAAGCTCGAGCCGCTGTTGCCCCCGCCGGGACATCCCTTGGGTTGGGACCAGGCCGAGACCAGGCAGGCGGCCTGAGAGTTGCCCCGCCCGGTGAACCCAAATGGATTCACCGGGCACAGGGCTTTCCATGATTACTTGCCGATCAGGCCTTTGGCCTTGAGATCCTTGATCATGGCGGCCACCACTTGGGTCGATGCGCAAGCCGAAAGCATCAACGCCAGAACCATCAGACGGATGAAGGCCAAATAATGGCAGGCTTTGTCCATAAGGCATTCTCTCCCTATTGTGGTCAGTTGAATGAATCGCAAGTAACCGGTGGCGGACGAAGGTGACGCCTGCATTGTAGGAGACTGCCATAATGCTGGCAATGCCATCCCCGTGATTTCCTCCACCCAGGATTGTCTATGCTAGATAAGAGCCACCCCTCCCCCAACCTTGATTCAGCAGGTAATTCAACATTGACCAGGCAAAACGCCCCCGCCTCAGAAGACAACCCCCTAGTGTTCGACGAGGCCCTCATCAGACGCTATGACAAGGCAGGGCCACGCTACACTTCCTACCCCACCGCAGTCCAGTTCAACCAGTCCTTCACCCTCAGCGATTACCAAAGACAGGTCGGGCTGAGCAATCAGGTCACCCCTCCCCGCCCCTTGTCACTTTATTTCCACATCCCCTTCTGCGCCACTCTGTGTTTTTATTGCGCCTGCAACAAATTCATCACCAAACGAAAAGAAAAGGCGGTCGAATATCTCGAGAGGCTGCATCGGGAAATCGAGAGGCAGGGAGAGCTGTTCGCCCCCCAGCGCCTGGTTGAACAACTGCATCTGGGTGGGGGCACACCGACTTTTTTGTCTGGGGAACAGATCGAAACCCTTCTGGACAAAGTGTCCCGGCACTTCAGCCTGCGCCGCGATGAGCAGCGCGACTTTTCCATCGAGGTGGACCCGAGAACCGTCGATGCTGCGTATCTGCAGGCTCTCTGGGACATAGGGTTCAACCGCATCAGCCTGGGAGTACAGGATTTCGACCCTGAGGTCCAACAGGCGGTCCACCGCATCCAGGCCCAGGAGGACACCCTGGCACTGATCCAGGCAGCGCGCCGCATCGGTTTCCGCTCCATCAACACCGACCTGATCTACGGCCTCCCGCTGCAGACGCAGACAAGCTTCTCGGCCACCCTCGATACCATCATCGACGCCTCACCCGACCGGATCTCCCTGTTCAACTATGCCCATCTGCCGGAGCGCTTCTCCCCTCAGCAACGGATCAAGGCCGAAGACCTTCCCTCGGCGGATGACAAACTGGCGATCCTGCAACTCTCCGTGGACAAACTGAATGCCGCTGGCTACGTCTACATTGGCATGGATCACTTCGCCAAACCCGACGACGAACTCTGCCACGCCCGCCAGGACGGCACCCTGCACCGTAACTTCCAGGGCTACTCGACCCATTCCAACTGCGACCTGCTGGGCATGGGAGTCACCGCCATCGGCCAGATTCATGATTGTTACGCCCAGAACCACCGCACCCTGGAGGACTATTACGCTGCCATCGACTCAGGTCGACTGGCGGTTGACAAAGGCTACACCCTGAACCTCGACGACAAGATCCGGCGCAAGGTGATCGAAAACATCATGTGTTACGACAGAGTGGAATTCTCCGCCATCGCCGAACTGTATGGAATCGATTTCAAGGCTTATTTCGGCTCCGAGCTGGAACAGCTGCGGACCCTGTCCCAGGATGGCCTTCTGGCCCTCTCCGACGATTCGATCCAGGTACTTCCGCCGGGCCGCCTGCTGCTGCGAAACATTTGTATGACCTTTGACCGATACCTTCCTCAAGCACAGCAGACCGCGAAATTTTCCCGGGTGATCTGAGCTTTCGCAACTCGAGCGGGCCAGACCGGATAATTTCTCCAAGAATGGCGAGAAAACCTCAGATGATGACAGCTGGATCCCTCATCCAGTAATTCCCAACATTATTCAGCAGGAAATCAGGAAAGGCACATCGCCCCCTCCTTTGGCCTGCCTTAACTTCACTCCTCCTGACCTCCCCTGCCACATTTACTCGGCCACCACATGCTTGGTGTTGTCAATATTTATTACACTTTTCACCGCGCATGGCTGAAAAAAAGCCACCCACACCATGTGTCTTGTTGCATGTATTTGTTTTAATAGAGTTTTTTGTTTTTTGGCATATCGATTGCTAAGCATAGAACAAGCAACTTTTTCTATGCAAACGAGTTGTGCAAACCGCTAAAAAACGGAGAAGGAACCGATATGAAAAATTTAGCAAAAGGCTTAGCACTTGTTTTCTCACTGACCGTCAGCACGGCGCAGGCCATTCCGATACTGTTCTTCGATGGCAAATCGACCCCTGCCAATCCCGATCACGGCATCAGTTTCAATGACAGCACCAGGGAATTGAGCGTTTCGGCCCTGCTGACCAACACTTTCGACATCACCCCGGCACCAAACCTGACTGGCAGCAAGCTGGATTTCACCGTAAAGCTCGACAATGTCGACGGCAGCAACCCGCTGTTTACCGTAGGCAATTTCACTGGTGTTGCCGGAAATGACATCACTATCATCGATGGTGACAGTAATCTTCTTCTCACAGGCGAGTTTTCCAGCCTCGCCATGCGTGGCGTCAACAGCTTAAACCAAGGCATTGTCAACGGCACCCTGAGCGCCAATGGCGGCAGCCTGCTCAGCGAATTTGGCAGCAGCAACCTCATCGCCCTCGAATTTAATCTCGACACTGTATTTTCTTCCACCATGTTCGACCGCTCCTTCGGCGGTGAAATCGATGGCCGCCTCGAAGGGGGAAGCGCCGGGCTGGTGACTGTACCCGAGCCTTCTATCGTCAGTCTCTTGGGACTCGGGATGGTCATGTTGACAATCACCAGGCGCAAAAAACAGCAGCGTTGATCCCTGCGGCTTCCAAGCAAAACAATGAATGAATCTTAAGGAGAATCAGAATGAAAACCCTACAATTCTATGCCACGATATTGATCCTGCCGTTTGCCATGCTTTTTACAACCACTACTGCGGCCAATGTGGCCCGCCCGGCGCTGGATATCCAG
>Ga0114931_10005539_pt1 | contig 15597 bp, 14 predicted proteins | sample 2SBtaG_FD_89579 | JGI IMG/M metagenome (GOLD analysis project Ga0114931, IMG submission 89579) | Deep subsurface microbial communities from Kolumbo volcano to uncover new lineages of life (NeLLi) - 2SBTROV14_V59a metaG | ecosystem: Environmental > Aquatic > Marine > Volcanic | place: Kolumbo...
CAGGTCAGCGGACGCAGTCTCATCGCCGATTTCGACCACTGGCTCGAACTCGACTTGCGATATGCGCGGCGCTGGACGCTGTGGCTCGACCTCAAGATCCTCGCCAAGACCGTGATCGTGGTCTTGCTCACGCGCGGGGCGCAGTGAGGCGTTCTTGACACCGTTCGCCGGCCTGGTCTAGCTTCGCCACGTATGCGCGCAGGACCGACCGGGGGGCTGGTTGCGGTGGCAATCATCGCCGCGTCGCTCGGCCGAGCGGCGGCGCAGCCGCTTCCGGATGCCCCGCGGACCGTCGACCGATCCGAGGGGGCTCAGATTCCGGTGACCCTGCCCAGCACCGAGGTGCTCGGCGCCGAAGGGGTCGGGGCGACCTCGCAGGCAGCGCCTATTCCGCTCGAGCATCCGATCGATCCCGACCATTACGTCTGCGGCCCCGGTGACGTCTTCGAGCTCAACTTCTGGGGCCGGCAGAACTTCCGACTCCGGATCTCGGCCGACCTCGAGGGGCGGGCCTTCATCTCCAAGATCGGCTACGTCACCGTCGCCGGAAAGACCCTCACCGAGGTCCGTGCCCTGGTGAAGAAGAGCGTGCGCCGCAGCTATCCGGGGCTGCGATTCGATCTCACCTTGACCCGCCCGCGAACCTTCCTGGTGCACGTGGCTGCAAACGTCAAGAAGCCCGGCACCCAGGCCGCCCGTCCGATCGACCGCGTCTCCGCCGTGCTCGACCGCGCTGGCGGCGTGACCGGTTCTCGCCGTCGGATCAAGGTCAAGCATACCGACGGCAGTGAGGCCCGCGCCGACCTGCTGCTGTACGACCTCACGGGCGACACGAAGTACAACCCGTACGTCCTGGACGGCGACGTCATCACGGTGCCGTTCCCCGGGATTCTCGTCTCCATCTCCGGTCCGGTCCGGCGCCCGGGCACCTACGAGCTGGTCGACTCCAAAGATCTCGCCGAGCTGCTCGAGCTCGCTGGTGGCTTCAAGACCTCTGTCGCGCGCGATCTGCCGATCAAGCTGATTCGCCGCAACAAGCATCAACGCGAGAGGTTCTACGACCTGCGATTCTCAGAGTCCGGCAAGCCGCCCAATCGCGCGCTGCACGACGATGACCACGTGCTCGTGCAGGACGTCAGTGCCCTGCAGCGCAGCGTGACGCTGATCGGCGCCGTCGTCGGGGCCCAGACTCTCGATCAAGCCACGACCGCCGAGCGCCTGCCCTTCGTCGAAGGCGATACCGTTCGCACGTTGATCGACCGCGCCGGAGGCATCAAGGCTCCCGGTGACCTCCAGCGCTCGTACATCTCGCGCCCGCGCGACGGCAAGCGTCCCGAGCTGATCCCGGTCGATCTCGAGCGGCTGCTGGTGAATCGAGACTTCTCCGCCGACAAGAAGATCCACATGGGCGACACTATCGTCGTGCCGCCGATGCGCCACGGGGTTCTCGTCGAGGGGGCCGTAGCCCGTGCCGGGCTGTACAACTTCAACCCGCGCTTCGGCATCCGTCAGTACATCGGCCACGCCGGCGGTCGCACGCGCATCGCCCGTGACGAGAGCAAGATCAAGCTCATCGAGCCGGACGGCGCGACTCACCCGTTCAGCAGCGATACGCGGCCAGGCCCCGGTGACACCATCCTCGTTCCGGAGCGCAACTTCTCGCGCTCCGAGGTGGTGCAGATCGGCATCTCCATCGCCAGCCTCGTACTCAGTGGAGTCGCGATCACGCTTGCCGCGACACGGTGATCGCATGCACGCGGTCGGCGGCCAGCCGGGATGCATCAGCTCCCTGCGAACACACTGGAGAAGAGTCGCGCTGTCCACTGCGCTGGTCACGGGGCTGTACGGGCTCGCCGCGATGTGGACGGCGCCCGTCTACCGGGCCGAGGCGACGGTCATCGTATCGAGACCTCCCGCCGCCAGCATGCTGCTCGCGCTGGCCTATGGAATGCCTCCCGAGTCCCACCTTCGCCTCAGCGAAGCGCGCCTTGCCGCAGTGCTGAACAGCACCACCGTCGTTGACGAGGTGATCGCAAACCTCGGTCTCCAGACCGTCTACGGTGTTTCCAACATCGAGAAGGCGAGAAAGGTCTTGCGCCACAGTTGCGACATCGTCCTCGATCAAGAACGACGGATGGTCGTCATCGGGTGCAGAGACGAGAAGCGCGATCGTGCACGCGAGATAGTCGACCAGATCTCTTCGACAGCGAGCAAGGTGTATGGCCAGCTCGAGAGCGCGACGGCCCGGCGTAAACGCGGCCTGCTGGACGAGCGACTGCTCGCCGCTCAAGACGACCTGGACCAGGCAACCGGCCGGCTCAATCGCTTCCGGGCGGCGCGGGGGATTGATGACCTGCCCGCCCAGATCCGAGAGACCTTCGCCGCGTTGGTGGAGCTCGAAACGCAGCGTGAACAGCTGTCCATACAGCTGGCGTACCAGGAGACGTTCAGCTCTCAGAACGCCGCCGGCGTCCGCGAGTTGCAGGGGCAGTTGGTCATTCTGGATGGCAAGATCAGAGACCTCGAGGGTGTGTCGGCAAATGACAGTCCACAGGCCCGGGAGCAGACCTCTTCGGGCTTGCTCCACGTGACCGAGATCCCCGACCTCGTTGCGGGCTTCCGCGACCTCGAGCGCGACCGCCTCGTGCGAGAGCAGGTGCGGGATTTTCTCAGCCGGGCAACCGCGACGGCGCGCATGACGGAGGCCCGGCGCACCTCGAAGATTGCGGTGCTCGATCCACCCACGTTACCCGATCGCCGACTTCGGCCGCGGGTGCCCTTGTTGGTCGGCGCCGGTGTCTTCTCCGGGATCATGATCGGAGTCGGTTGGTGCCTTCTGCCGCTCTGGTGGCGGCGCCAGCGCTGGCTGGTTTCGCTGCGAATGCGCTAGGCGCGCGCCGTCACCGCGGGCGATCCGGTCGCCGACAGCCGGCGATATTCTCTGTACAAGCGGTCGAGTACAACGCTGGCGGTGAAGTCGCGAACTGCTGCGGCGCACTGCTCGGGCCCGGGACGTTCCGCTAGAACCCGAACGGCAGCGTCGGCCACGCGCGCAGGCTCGCGAAGGCGGCAGATGGCGCCTGATCTTCCGTCGTGGACGACGCGACCCACTTCGCCCACGTCTGGTGCGACCACGGGTACCCCGGATCCGAGCGCTTCGAGGACGCTCATCGGCATTCCTTCGAAGGCAGACGTCAAGAGGAACAGATCGGCCACGCGGAGTAGATCGGCCACGCGCTCGGGGCTGACGAACCCGAGTATCCTCACCCGCGTTTCGAGCCCCAGCTGGCGGATCCTGTCGGCGACTTGCCCCTCCAGCGGCCCGGCCCCGACGACGACCAGCGCCACCTCAGGCCGCCGCGAGGTCAGCGCCGCGAACGAATCCACGAGCAACAGGGGATCCTTATGTCCATCCAGGCGGCCGACGAACATCAGCAGCTCGCTTGCTTGCGGGAGCCCTTGCTCGGCCAGGAACTCCGCTCGTGCGATCTGTCGCGCGTCCGGCGAAAGGGGGAAGAAGCGAGTGTCGTCGACCCACGTCGGGATGAACTGAAACCGGTCGGCCCACTGTGGATACCGATCTTTGTACTCCTGGACCGCCTCCTCCAGCACGATGAACACACGCTCGATACCAGCGAGCTGGCGCCGCTCGAAGCTCTGGTAGAGCCATCCCAGGCCGGACCACTTGGTCTCCGCGCGAGGGTTCTTCATGTCGACGAGAGGGTTTCCGTGCAGGAACAGGATGGTTCGCGACGGGTGGCTGCGCAGCGCGACGCTGGGCTCGATTCGGTGAAAGGTGACGAGCTTGTCGGAACAGTCGATCTGGCGTCGATGCCGCAAGAGCCCCCCGGTCAGGCGAAGGCTGAGCGGGACCCGGCCTTTCACGTTCTCGTCGCGAACGGCCACGACCGGAAGGAACCGCACTGGACGCCCTTCCATTTCGAGGGTCGACCAAACGCCGACCGGCCGCTTCCGTGGGTCCGTGGTGACCCCGACGAAATGCATCTCGAAGTCATCCGGCGCGTAGCGAATGAAGTTGCGGATGAACGTCTGGATGCCGCCGACCTTGTCGCCGAGCGGATCCATCTGAAAGAAGATCAGGGACTTGACCGTCGACGCGATCACGGCAACAACACCTGCAGGTACTGCTCGGTAATCGTGGCCAGATCGAAATCTCGCGCCCGGCGCCGGAGCTCGTCCCGATCCGGGCTCTCTGACAGCGCGGCCTCGATCGCGTCGGCCAGCGCCGCTGGATCTCCAACGGCTACGAGGCGGCCGTACTTGCCCCCAGCCAGGATCTCCCGGGGGCCGTAGGGACAGTCAGTGCTCACGACCGGTGTTCCACACGCGAGCGCCTCTGCCAGCACGTTGCCGAATCCCTCCCATCCAGACGAAAGTACGAGTAGTGACGCTGCCCGCATATAGCTAAATGGATTCTCGACGTGACCGGGAAATCGCACGTGCGCGGTCAGATCGAGCTCGCGAGCCAGCCCTTGCAGCCGAGGCCGCTCCGGACCATCGCCCAGGATTACCAGGCTTGCATCGAGCCGCTTGCGCACGCGGGCAAGAGCGAAAATCAGACTATCGAACGCCTTTTCCCGGACCAGCCTTCCCACGCCCAGTAGGACGGGTGAGGTTCCGCCACCACCGATCTCGCAAGGTGCTCGGCACAGCTCTGAAATTGCGGGGGAAATCGGATTGTAGATTCGCGTAATCCGGCGCCTGTCCAGCTTCGAAAACGCCGCGAGGTCGTCTGCCACCCCATCGGATACAGCGACGATGCCGTCGGCCCGCGGATACGCCAGCGGAAGGATCCTCCGCAAGGAGCGGTGCTGCCAGTCGCCCTTCTGCGCCGCATGGGTGGAAACCGTCGTGTGCACGCTGACGACCACCCGCACTGGAACCCCGGACAGCGATCGGGCGAGGAGGGCAATGACGTTGTTGATTTCCAGTCCGCTCAGCAGCGCTGCCGGTCGCTGCCGGCGGATCCATCGTGCCAACCGCGGAAGTGCGATCAGACTTCGGGATGCCTTCAGGTCCCACACGGAGGTCGTCGGGTGCACCTGTGACAAGGCCGGGCCAACGGCACGGCTCAACACCAGATCCACCTTGTATCCGCGGTCTGCGAGTCCGTGTGTGAGCTGCGCAAACACCATCTCCGCTCCGCCGCCTTGCATGGCGGGGAGGTACATAGTGATATTGTTTCGCGCACGGCTCACGCGAGGAGTCTAACCCGGATGTTTCGTTTCGTTTCTGTTCAGGATGAGAGTGTCGTGCGATGAACGCCGCTCCCAGGGTCACCGTCGTGACCCCTTCGTACAACCAGTCGGCGTTCATCGAGGACACGATTCGGTCGGTCATCGAACACGACTACCCCAACATCGAGTACATCATCATCGATGGGGGCTCGACCGATGGTAGCGTCGACCTCATTCGCAAACACGAACAGCACCTGGCTCACTGGCTGAGCGAGCCCGACGAGGGACAAGCCGATGCGATCAACAAGGGCTGGCGTCGTGCATCGGGGGAGTTCGTAGCTTGGCTCAATTCCGATGACATCCTCTTGCCGGGCAGCATCGCGGCGGCCGTAGATGTGATGCAGGAGCGGCGGGAAGTGGGGCTGGTCTACGGTGACCTGGAGCGGTTGGACGTCGCGGGAAACCACGTCCGTATCGACCGCTACGACGAGTATCAGCTCGTCGAGTTGGTGAGCAAGGCGCATCGCATCTCGCAGCCGGGCAGTGTGCTGCGACGCTCCACGGTGCTCGAGGCCGGCTATCTCGATCCGTCGCTACATTTTCAAATGGACCTGGACCTGTGGATTCGCGTGGCCCTGAGATCTCAGCTGGCGCATTGTCATCGCGTGGTCGCCGGATTTCGCTTGCACGATCAATCGAAGACCAGTCGAATTTCCGAGGTTGCGGCGGCGGACATCGTCACAATCTACGACGCTCTGTTCCAGAGGCCCGACCTTCCCGAGTCGCTCTCCCGTGTTCGCCGGCAATCCTGGGCCGCCGCTCACCTGTACGCGGCGCGAACCCAGTACGGTGCGGACAACCTCCCGCGAGCCTATCGCGCGTTGTTCGATGCGCTCCGTGCGTCGCCGGATGTGATGCTGGATCCGGGGATGCTCTCATTCGCGGCCAGGTTGCTCGTTGCCACCGCGCTCGGTGGTCGGCGCTCTCGATTGGCTACCCAACTTCGGCGGCTGAGACGGCGTTGAAGCAGCCCATAGGCCCCACTTGCTGAAGCGACTCATCCGATCGCAACTGCGCCGGAATGTGCTGTCCGGCGCGCTCACGACAGGCGCGCAGGTCGCGATGTTCGCGATCGCCTACCCGGTTTATTTGCACTTCCTGGGCTATGAGATCTACGGATTGTGGTTGGTCTCGGCAACTGTGCTGAGCTTGTCGCAGCTGGGCAATTTCGGCGTGCGAGAAGCTCTCATGAAGTTCGTGGCCGAGCACGATCCGCAGGAAGAGCCGGCCAGGATCCAGGAATATGCGTCGACAGCGCTGGTGCTCCTTGCGGCGGTCGGTGCTCTGATCGTGGCTGTGGTCACCCTGGCACGTGGGCCGATCGTCAGCGCCTTCGGCCTCTCCGGCGAGCCGGCCCGGATCGCCGTCTGGCTCATCCCCCTGGTGGCAGTGCTGTCGGCCTATCTGCTCCTGGTCGAAGCCCTCTATGGCGTCCTTTCTGGCCTCGGGCGAATGGACCAGGCGAACTACGCGAAGCTCCTGGGTCGGATCACCGGACTGGTCGTTTCCATAGTTGCTCTCCAGGCCGGGCGCGGGGTCGAGAGCCTGCTGCTAGGACAGAGCATCGGCTGGCTCCTCACGCATGCCATCGTCGCGGTTTGTATTCGACGCGTCGTCGGGCGGCGCCTGTTCTCCCGGGGCTCGGTGAGCAGGAAGAAGGTGATGGATCTGGTGGGTTTTGGCGCACCGTTGGCGGGAAGCGGCCTGCTGTATCTTTTTGTCGGGCCGTTCAACAAGCTGATGATCTCGCGGTTCCTCGGCCTTGCCGCCGTTCCCGTATTCGAGATCGCGCAGCGTGGCGCCATGGAACTGCGCGGAGTCCTGGTCAACGGGCTGAACGCGCTGATGCCGGAGATTAGCGCGTCGTCAGCCCGTGGTGCGTGGGACCGGATTCGTTTGATCAATGCACGATCGCTGCGGCTGATTGGTCTGGCCGGAGGCGTCCTGTACCTGCCGGTTCTGCTCGCCGCGAGTTTCCTGCTCCACATTTGGCTGGGAAGCCGTTACGTGGAGCCACTCGCGGAGATCTTCCGCATTCTGTTCTTCTCCTCGTTCGTCAGCCTCGTTGGAGTCCCCGCGTACTACACCCTCATGGGGATGGGGCAGGCGCACCAGTGCATGATCTCGCACGTCATTCAAGCCGCCCTGAGCATCGTCATCGTGCTCGGTACAATGTGGAGTGCCTTCACTCTAACGCTTCCGGTTTTCGCCCTATCCGTCGGCTTCGGCCATCTCTTCTCTACCTTGTACTTGATGTGGCAAACAGGCCGGGCCTTGCCAGCCATGTCGGCGTAGGTCGCGTATGTTGACCTTGCTCGTTGCGGACTCCGAACGGCATGTGTCGCGAGACACGGTGCGCGACTTCGAGCGAGCAATATGCCAATGCAGTCGCCCGCGGACCAGGCAGACGCCTGCGCTAGTGGGGCGCATCGCTCGCCGGCTCGCTCTGAGACTGCCCCGACAGACGCCGTCCTCCGCTGCAAAGGCCTACTTCGCGGTGCTCATGGGCCCTCAGTTCGAGAAGTGTGCACTCGAGTTCCTTCGCCCAGGGGTGGACAAGAACGCCTATATCTTCGACGCATGGCCCGGGGAGTATCAGAAGATAGAGGAGTTCGTAGCGGCCTTCGGGATAAGGAACCTGTTCGTCTCGTCGCGACAATCCGCCCGCGACCTGTCCCGAACCACGAGGTCGCGCTGCACCTTTCACTGGGTGCCCGAAGGGCTCGACGCGCAGCCGTTCATCGAGGGGCCCACGCTGCCGAAGGAGATTGATGTCCTGCAGTTTGGGCGCCGATGGGATTGGTACCATTCGAAGATCGTCGGCCCGTTGGCCGAGGCCGGTTACCGGCATCTCTATGAGCGGAGCAAGAGCCAGCTGGTGTTCCCCGACCGCACGGCCTTCGTCGAAGGTCTCCGGCGCAGCCGGGTTTCCGTTTGCGTGCCCTCGAACGTCACGCATCCCGCGCGTGCGGGTGACAACTCGACGATGACACAGCGCTACTTGCAGTCGATGGCGGCGCGCACTCTCATCGTAGGCCTGCTTCCGGACGACATGGAAGAAGTATTCGGTTACCCACCGATTGTGCCGATCGAGAAGTCTGATCCCGTGGGACAGCTGTTCGAAATTCTCGCGAACTACGATCGGTACCTCCCGCTGATCGAGCGCAACTTCGAAGCGGTTCAGCAGCAGTCATGGGTGGACCGTTGGCAGACCATCCTGCAGCGAATGGCGGTCCGATGAAGCCGTCAGCGTGAGACGGACTGCTCTAGGAATTCTCGGATTCGGCGACTGACCTGCGCGCTACGCGGGACCCGGGGCGCGGGGCGGAAGCCGTGAAGGAGCCCGATCTGGGTGACCAGGTCGCGCACATCGAAACAGGCCAATACGTGCTGGAGCTCGGCGAACCTGCGAGCCGTTGCGACCTGATGGTCGTTGACGTGCTCGGCAAAGCGCTTCTCCCGCGGAACGACCAGCAACGGCTTCTCGATCGCGATTGCCTTGAGGATAGTGCCCATTCCGGCGTGACCGATGACTGCCGAGGAACGACGCATCCGTTCGTCGAACGCGTCGCGGCTCAGCGATTCCACGACCTGGATGTGCCGAGCGTGGTAGCTCGTCTTTCCCGCCTGCGCGAAGACCTGCTCGTGGATCGCGCCCCGGCCGCACAATTCGTCGACGGCCCGGACGAGGCGGTCGAATGGTCCGAGAGTTCCGACGGTGACGAAAATCAAACCAGCTCTCCGACATAGTCGACGTTGGAGTAGAGCTCGGCGACTTCGGGCCACTGCGTCAGCATGAGATCGGCCCACGGTCTGATCAGCCGGCCTGATAGCGACAGCTTCTCGATGTTGGCGATGCTGTCCACCCAGACGACCTTGGCTCCGAACAGCTTGCTGGCGAGGGACATCAGCAGGCCCGGTGCCGCCCCTGTGCTGATCACGGCGTCGAACCGCTCCGTCGAGGCGATGCGGAGGCAGCGCAGCAGGACGGCGAGGACTCTCAACGGGTGCTCGCGGTTGCACTCGCCGATCACGTGCACGCTGCCCTGCCGGCGCAGCGCATTCCCTGCGACATCGAGGCTGGTGACGAAGACCACGTCGGCACTTGCCCAGCCGTCCGACAGGGCGAGAAGTTGGTCCAGATGTCCGCCAGCGGAGGCGGCGCAGCACAACTCCCGTGGGCGACCTTGGCCCATGGCCGACCTACGCCGCGGCCGCCGAATCACCGCGCCACCAGCCGGTGAGGAAGATCCACGCGGCGCCCAATAGGAAGCCCGCGATCCCACCGAAAACCACGATCAGCCGCCGTTTCGGTCGGGCTTTCTCAGTGGGCAGCGTGGGCGCGTCGAGCACTTGAAAGGACGAGGTATTTCTCGCCTCGCTCACCTTGGCGAGCTCGTAACGCATCGTCAGGAGGACGAAGATGCGCTCGCGCAGGTCGAGCTCTCGCTGGAGCCTTCTCAGCTGCAGCCCGATCTCGGGGACCTTGGCGAGCGCCGGGAACACGTCCAGCTCCTTCTGGGAGGTAGCCTTCGAGCCGGAGGAATCCGGCGTGGCATTACCCTTGCGCAGCTCCTCGAGCTGCTTCTCGACGATGCGGATTTGTGTTCGCAGTTGCGAGACCGACGACTCGGATGGGCCGGAGAATTGATCGAGGTATGAGAGCTTCAGTTGTTTCGAGAGACGTTCTCCCTCGAGAGACGCCATCGCCGAGATCACGGCCTTGCTCTGTTCGTCCAGGTCGACGACGCCGTTCTTCTCCTGGAACTCGCGCAGTGCATCCGCCGCATTCTTGAGGTTGTCACGAGCCGCGCTCAGACGGTCGGCAAGAAACTCACGTTCTTCTCGCGCGGAGCCGCTCGAGATCTGTCGGAGCTTGTCCTTGCTGACGTTGGCGAATCGTTTCGTCATCGCCTGCGCAGTCTTGGGTTCCTGATCCTCGCACGTGAGTGAGATGAGACTCGCTTTGCGGTCGACCTCCACCTGGCAATGCTTCCACAACTGCCTGCGCACATCTTCCGTATGTTGCTCGCCGTATTTCTTCTTCAGGTCGAATTCTTTGATGATCGTGTCGGCGACGGAATTGCTGCGGAAGACCGAGGCGATTCGCTCGGAGTCGGACGATATGCCAGCTGCGATGCCCAGCTCTTCCGGAAGGTCCTTGGCCATGCCCATCAGGACCCCGGCTCCGTCGGACGATTGGGACGTCGGAACCACGGACACTTGCGCTTGGTACCAAGTGGGCGCCAGGAGGGCGTATGCAGCGGCAGCGACCCCGGCAACCGCGGTGAACCGGGCGAGGAGCCGCCAGCGCCGGCCCAGCATGAGGGCGGTATGACGGATCGACGGACCGGAGGTCTCGCTCATGCCTCCCCGAGTGGCTTCTCGCCGATGAAGTAAATGCCTGACGCCAGCTCATGCGCCGTGGGTGACCGAATCATGAACGCGTCAGCGTAGCGAAGCCAGAAGGTACTCCATCCAGCGAGTTGCTTCGCGACGCGATGAGCGCGGGGAAGCTTGTGTCGCGGCACCCACGCGGCTAGCCAGTCTCGGAGCACCCACGCCAGTGAAGACGACGGTCCCGCCAGCGCTGAGGCCTCGACCTCGCGGAACTTCGAGAGAAGGGTTCGGAGACCTGACAACGTGTAGCGCTGATAATCGTCCGGGTCGGCGTGGTATCCCTGCATGAATGGCACTTCGACGACCGCGATTCCACCCGGCCGAAGAACGCGGAAGACCTCGTCGACGACGGCCGCAGGATACGGAACATGCTCGAGGAGAGCCGGCAGATACACGCAATCCACTGACGCTGATGCGATGCCGAGTGCTGCGGCATCGGTCACCAGGTCGATGCCCGGAAATGGATAGAGGTCGATGTGGATCACTGATGGACCCAGGAAGGCCTCCTTCGCTCCGAGGTGCAGCACGACGTTGTCGGGATCGTCGACATACGGTCGAAGAAACGACTCGATGTGTGTCCGGTGCGGACTCCAGAACGGTCGGGGCGAGCGCAGGATGCGTCGGATCTTGTGCCATGAAGCCGAGAGTGGGTACTCGGCTTGCTTCATGACGTTCCGCGCGTCGATCGCATGAGACTGCGACGTTGGAGTGAGAAGAACCGGCGTACTTTCCGCGATCTCGTAAGCGGCGCCGCATCCCGTGCAGCGAAGGACTGCAGGCTCGACCAGGGTCAGCGATGCGCGACAATCCGGGCACGCCAGCACGGGCATCAGCCGATCGACTGCCCCCGATGTAGGGGAATGTTCACGGACGGAGCGCATGTTTGCTGGACGCGAAACTATCACGGTATGGTGCGTTCTAGGGATGCAGCCGATGGGGTTTCGATACCTGCTGCCAATCGCATTCTTGGCGGTCTCCGGCAGCCCGGGTTCGCCGCTGGCAGACCAAAATCCATCAGGTCTCATCTTCGTCAGCGGGTTCGACGACGGCCGCTTTGATGGCTGGCAGCTCGAGAAAGGCACCGATCATGCGATTCGGTTGGTCGAGAGTCCCGTGCGAGATGGACGCCATGCCGTACGCGTGGAGCTCCGCCGCGATGATCCCCTCGTTGCGGGCAGCAAGCGCGCGGAGCTGAAGCTCAATAGCGAGCCCTCCTCGACGACCGAGCGTTGGTACGCCTTCAGCCTGTACCTGGACCAGGGTTACGTCCGCGATCCGGCCCCGGAGATCGTCGCGCAGTGGCATGCTACCCCGGACCGCAAGCGCGGCGAAATCTGGCGCAGCCCGCCACTGGCGCTACTTACCCAAGATGGAAACTGGTGTGTTCAATGGCTGTGGGATCGCGACCGCGTCATGAGGAAGAACCAGTTCGACGGCCAACGTAGGGCCTCATTGGGCCCGTACGCGACGGGTCGTTGGACTGATTGGGTCTTCCACGTCCGCTGGGCGTGGAACGGGAAGGGTTTGCTCGAGGTTTGGCGTGATCGCCACAAGGTCTTGTCCTACAAGGGCCCCATCGGATTCAACGACGAGCGCGGCGTCTATTTCAAAATCGGCCTCTACAAGTGGCTATGGGCCACAGCGCCCGGCAAGACGACGACGAAGAAGCGCGTGATCTACGTGGATGCCGTTCGCATCGGCAACGCCGCTTCTGCTCTCGACGATGTCAGACCTTGAATCACCTCCGCTGCCGGGACGACCGGCGTCGCCATGGATGCACTACGCGGTGGCGTTGGTCATCGTCGTGCTTGCTGGTCTGGCGGGCGTGGGCTCCGGTACGCCCCCGGGCTACGAGTTGGCCCTCCCGCTGGTGTGCCTCCTCACGCTGTCGGCGACGGCACCCCGCATAGGAGTCGCACTCTGCGTCACCTGCTTCGCATTGACGGAGACGCGCGTGTACGTGGGGCCGATGAATCTGCCGCTGGTGGATGCAGTGGTGCTCGGGCTGCTCCTCGGCGAGGTCCTGCGACTGCTGACCCGCGACGGCCTGGACGAGCCGACCCCGGGGCTCGCGCTCTATGCGCTCTTTGTCGGGTGTGCAGTGATATCTGCGCTGCTCTCGTCACAACCCGCCGGCGGTCTTCATTACGTCGCGCGACAGTACGCCTTCTACGGCTTCGCGTACTTGCTCGGACTGTTGCCGGCCATGCGAAGGCACCTGCCGTTGGTCCTTCGCGGGCTGCCTGTCGTACTGATGGCGATCAGCCTCACCTCCATCGGCCTTTCCATCTATCGTATTGCCGTTGCCGGCGACGTCTGGGCCGACCATCCCTACGATGCGGGGCCGTTTGGCGCGGTGCAAGAAGCACTGCCGGTGATGCTGTCGATCTTCTGGCCAATCACCCGCCTGCTGCGGACGCGTTCGGGGACGGCGGCGGCCAGGCTGCTGGAGATCGCGCTGGTCGTTGCGGTGTTCCTCGGCTTTGCCAAGACCGGCTGGCTGGTGCTGGTGGCAGGGTTCGCAACCGTGGCGCTGGTCGAGTCGGGCTGCAACAAGAGTTACGCGGCGCTGCGGCGACGGTTGCTGTTCTTCCTGTTGGCCGTTCCGCTTGCGCTGTTTGCGCTCGCAATCGTCCAGACGCTGGTGGATGCTGGCTCTGCGCTGACCCGAGCGATTCAGTGGGTGGCGAGTCTCGAGTACTGGCTGCGGAACCCGTGGTGGGGCGGTGGTCCGGGTACGGCGGCCTCGCACTTGTTCGAGAGTGTGGTCGGTTTCGTCGCCCGGCGGGGCGCCGCGATGGCAGCGACGGAACCGCACGGCTTCGTCATCAAGTTGCTGCCGGAGGTTGGCCTCATTGGACTGCTTGCCTACTCCGCTTTCGCGCTGCGCCTCGGTGCCATCGTAGTAGAGGGCCTGCGCACGGATGACCTGGCGAGCTTTCGTACCAACGCCGCTTGTCTTGCCGTGTTGGTTTGCATCGTAGCCCATCTGTTCGTATCACCCGACATCTTCTCGCCGCGCACGTGGTTCGAGCTGGCCCTGGTCATGGCGTTGCACGAGACTGCCACGGTGAAACGGTCGGCTCAGCCCGTGTTGACTGCGCAATGATATCTGCGCGCAAGCGGGCCATGTTTGCGGCGCTGTTCCTGTGCGCGGCCTCCGTGTATCCGCGCGCCGCGGATGCGTCCCCGAACGTTCCCCTGCAAGACCCGGTCTACGAGCGGCTCGAGACGCTGCGTACCCTGGGACGCTTGTTGCCGTATTCGGGCGGACTGCTTCCACTCAACGAGCAGCGAGCACATGAGCTACTGATACTGGCGGGAGAGCAAGCATCATTCCCATGGATCGAGATGGTTCCGCGTGCCTTGTGGATCCGCCCGCTGCGACGGGCGGAAATCGAGTGGCGACTCTTTCGTGACAGCGCCCGCCCGTATTCGCTCGCGGTTCGACCGCGCAATCTCGTGGGGTCTTTGTCGGTCTCGTGCGAGCGTCAGGAGGGGCGCCCGTGCGGGCGCGGGTTCGGGACGTTGTGGGAGCTCGACTCGGAGGCCGGCATCGGACCCTGGATCTCGGTGACCACGAGGATCCGCGGCGTTGCCGGCACGGACTCCTATGATCTCTCTCTGGAGTTAGCGCGTGCCCACCTCGATGCCATGGTCGGCCCAGTCGCCTTCGAGGTGGGCCGGGACACCTTCGCGCTCGGGCCCTCGGCGCGCGCACGAGTCACATGGAGTGACAATGCTCCGCCGCTAGACCTCGTTCGTTTGTCCACGGCGCAGCCGGTCGATCTGATCGGGAAACGAGGGCAGGCGCTGCGCGCGACTGCCTCCTACATTCTCGGGCGGCTGCGTGCGCCACAACGCTACCCCGGCAACCTGGTGAGCATCGGTCGCGTTCAGCTCGACGTCCTGAACAACGTCGAAGTCGGGATGCAGCAGATGCTGCAGCTGGGCGGGGATGGGGCGCCGAGCCTGAGCTTCTGGGACTTCATCGCCGAGCACGTGCGGCGCAAGGACATGTCGGCGACCGAGACCGACACCTCGAACCGTCGTGTGTCGTTCGACGTTTCGTTCCGGGTTCCCGCGCTCCCGGGAACCCGGCTGTACTACGAGATTGCCTTCGAGGACTGGCGCAAACAGTTCGACGACGCGCTTCGCTACGATGCGGATCACCTGTTGGGTGTCGAGCTGGACTCCCTGGGGCCGGGCGGTCGACACGGGTTGGTGATCGAGCTGCAGCAGACCGGGGTTCGTTCGCAAGAGCATCACCCGAGAACGACCGGGTTCACCAATGCGGGTCGCGTCGTGGGCAGTCCGCTGGGGCCGGATGCGCTGTCGATCTTCGCGGGCGGGAGGATCGAGCTCGGGTGGGCTACTCTGAAGCCGTGGTTGGAGCTCGTGCGGCTTTCGAGTGACACCTATCAGTTCGTCGACTTCGGACCGATTCTGCGTACGGGGACCGGACCCCACGAGCGGCGGTACCGCGGCGGCGCGCTGTTGCGCATGCCGTTGGGCGCCAACCTCCAGCTGGCGACGGAGCTGCTGTTCGAGCACGTGAGCGGGTTCGAGTTCGTGCCCGGGAAGAGTCGGGAGAACGTCGGGATCACCGCCTCGGTGGTATGGCGACCGGGGTGGACGCTGGCGGGAGGCGAGTAGGTTGCGATCGCGCCTGCTGGCCCTGGTGACGGGTGCTTCGATCCTGCTTTTGCAGGCCCGGGCTGCCACGGCCGGGCCTGCGCTCGGCAGGCCGGAGCCGGCATCGGCGCTGCCGTCCGGCGACGAACCGGCAGCCACTGCCAGCCATGAGCAGCCTGAACCCTGGTACCGGCAGCACTCCAAGGCGGTGGCGGCGGGGGCGGTGGGGACGATCTACGCTGGCGTGGCGACCTGGGCGTACTTCGCGTGGTTTCGCGGCAGGGACCGAACTGCGTGGCATTGG
>Ga0114931_10005540_pt1 | contig 15596 bp, 13 predicted proteins | sample 2SBtaG_FD_89579 | JGI IMG/M metagenome (GOLD analysis project Ga0114931, IMG submission 89579) | Deep subsurface microbial communities from Kolumbo volcano to uncover new lineages of life (NeLLi) - 2SBTROV14_V59a metaG | ecosystem: Environmental > Aquatic > Marine > Volcanic | place: Kolumbo...
CCCAATTGAAGCACGGCCAAGCAACCCTTCGTCGTGACTTGCAACCACGCTTTCCGCGGTCGAAAGACCGCGGCCCAATTGAAGCGAGTAAGTGGCGAGCAGGTTATCGAGTCCTCATCGTGCTTTCCGCGGTCGAAAGACCGCGGCCCAATTGAAGCCCGCCGACGGTCAGCGCGCCTTCGCTTGCGCCGCTAACACTTTCCGCGGTCGAAAGACCGCGGCCCAATTGAAGCGGGACTGCATGATCGAATCCCGCGCGCAATTCGCCGCTTTCCGCGGTCGAAAGACCGCGGCCCAATTGAAGCGCCGCGTATGCGAGGGATTTGATGGAGCGAGCCACTCTTTCCGCGGTCGAAAGACCGCGGCCCAATTGAAGCAAATCGCTATCATCCTTCCAGAGGTTGAGCAGGTCGAGGCTTTCCGCGGTCGAAAGACCGCGGCCCAATTGAAGCATGTCGATTGCCTGCACGCACGGCTTGTAGTCATTGCCTTTCCGCGGTCGAAAGACCGCGGCCCAATTGAAGCACCAGATAGCACTTGCCGCCTACGTGTCTCACAGGGACCTTTCCGCGGTCGAAAGACCGCGGCCCAATTGAAGCACGCGGCAGGTCGCGGTGTAGTCGTCCGCCTCGATGTCTTTCCGCGGTCGAAAGACCGCGGCCCAATTGAAGCTGAGATCAACCAGGTCGGTCGGACGTGTCTCAAGGACTTTCCGCGGTCGAAAGACCGCGGCCCAATTGAAGCCGTGCGCTTTGCGCTGCTGTAGCCGTAGTTGAATGCGCCCTTTCCGCGGTCGAAAGACCGCGGCCCAATTGAAGCTGGGCAAACTGGGCCCGTGGATGCACAACCAACACTCGGCCCTTTCCGCGGTCGAAAGACCGCGGCCCAATTGAAGCAAGGTGGTCCGGCCCTTGTAATCTCTCCGCGTCGGGGCTTTCCGCGGTCGAAAGACCGCGGCCCAATTGAACCGGCGGTAACCGGACCATGATCAGCAGTGCCTTGCCGGGCGCCTACCTCGGGGCATCGGCTGCTTACCGACTCAGTGCCTGATGTTCTGGGGGCGCGGTTTACCCAGATCTGTGGCCGTCCATCGTCTATGGCGATAGAAATCGCGCGCGCCAGCGACCTCGGAGAACCGGCGACGCATGTGGCGGACACTCCCTGTCGCTTGGCGGAGTGAGTTCGCCCTGCCTTTCCGGCGGCGCGATAAATCGCCCTCTCGACAAGGCGACTGGTCTCAGCAACGATAGCGGCCCATGGGCATGAGGTCGGAGATACCAGCGCGTTTGATCTTGCTCGTCGGGTCGAACCCGTTGCCGAACTATCTGTCGGCGTGCGCACTGCGGCCGCATAGAGTCGCACTTGTCTACACCACGGAGACAGTTACCGCGAAGGACCGGTTGAAGGTCGAGCTCGACCTGGCGCTGGGAGGTCGTGCCGCTTTCGTGGATCCCGACCCCTTGGTGGAAGACGCGACCTGCGCGACGACCGTTCAGCGTACCCTCGACGATCTCGCGCGGTCGAGCGGCGGAGACATCGATCAGCTCAACTACACGGGCGGTACCAAGGTGATGGCCGCACACGCCCGGATGGCGTTTATGCAGAACGGGGGAAGACCGGAGTGCGCATCGTACCTCGACGAGGGCGGGGAGGGGGGACAGCCGCGCCTGCGCTTTGACGACGGGACATCGAAGGAACTTTCGCTGCTGCCTGACGTTTCTCTGGATCTGCGGGCCATCCTGGCTCTACACGGCATCACCCACAAACCGCGAACGCTGAGGGATCCCGCTCCGACGCGAGAAGACGCCGAGAAGATCCTGCTCGCCGTGCTCCGCGATGTATCTGTTGCCGAGAAGCTATACATGGAGCGCAAACGCCTCGAGGGACTGGGGAAGCCACTCGCTGCGAACACGAAGCCGTTCGACGCGAATGCCTTCGGGCTCGATATGAGTACTCCGAATATCCCCGATTCCGCCTGCATGAATCGCAAGGCATACGAGCAGTGGTACAAGTTCATCGGCGGCGAGTGGCTCGAGCACTGGCTGGGCCAGCAGATAGAAGAGCTCGGACTCGAGCCGACTCCGGAGATCGTTGTCGGTGTGAACGCCTCTCGCGGAACGCAGCGAGCGAACCTCGAAGTCGACGTGGCGGTGGTTCGGGGCCACCGATCCTACTTCATCTCGTGCACGGCGGACACGACGAAGTCGATTTGCAAGTCCAAACTCTTCGAGGTGGCCGTTCGTTCGCGTCACCTAGGCGGCGACCTCGCCCGCGCCGCCCTGCTTTGCCTCGCTGATGACCGGACCGTTGCCGCGCTCCAAGCCGATATCGATGATCTATGGGGAGCGAGCAACACGACGCGGGTCTTCGGGATTTCTGATGTACGCTCCTGGTCGCGTTGCGATGGCAAGAAGCCCAACCGGTACTCGCTGAAGACCTGGCTGGAGAATTGAGGATGCCTGTACTCACCGGGGTCGATATTCTAGGCATCCAGAGTTACGTGTTCGGCTCGAATCGGTTGCGGGATGTGCTCGCCGCATCCTGGATGGTGGAGTATGTCACCCAGAGCGAGCAACTGGCGCAGTGGCCATCCCTGCGGCCAAGTACGATCCTGCTGGCAGCCGGCGGCAGCTCAACCCTCGAATTCGTGTCAATGGACGCGGCGCGGCGCTGGACCGCGCACTACACGCGCTGGCTTCAGGACACCGCTCCCGGGCTGGACGCCGTGGTTGTGCATCGCTCGTTCGACGGGCATTGCCTCGCCTGGGCGCTGAGAGCGCTTCAAGTCGACATCGCGCGCGCCAAGCTGGAGCGCTGCCCGAGCGTTCCGCAGCTCGGGTTGAGCGTTACCGCGTCGTGCTCCATTACCGGTCTGCCCGCGACTGGTGAAGATCACGGTGCGCTCGTATCGCCACGCATCGTGCAGCTTCGCGCGGTGGTGGAGAAGGCGAGACGCCGCTGGGGCGAACTCCTGCGGAGTCCCGAGCAGGAGGCGGGGTATGAGCTGGAGTTTCCCGCCGAGATCGACCTGATGGGGCGTACGCGCGGTCAGGCGAGCCTGGTTGGCGTCGTCCATGTTGACGGCAATGACGTCGGAAAACTCATCATGCGCTGGCTCGAGCGATGTATCGAGCAGAACGTGAACCAGGAAGACGTACGGAAGCAATACGAAGAGTGGTCGAGCGCCATGACTGAACTCGGGCAGGTGGTGATGCGAGCACTGGTAGCCCGTACGGCGAAATGCATCCGCACCAAGGACGACTACCACGTCCTCGACGGTACGCCACACGACCTCGGCTTCCGCCTGCACAACCCGGGAAACGAGAGAACTCGGAGAGATGTGTTCCTCCCACTGTGCCCGGTGCTGCTCGGTGGCGACGACCTCACCTTCCTATGTGACGGTCGCATCGCTCTCGACCTCGCAGCAAGTGCTCTCGACGAGTTCGCGCGGCACGCGATTCCGCATCTGGGGCCCGGCGGCGAATCGATGCCACTGACGGCCTGTGCTGGTGTTGCGTTGGTCAAGGCGCACGCCCCGTTCCACCGAAGCTACGAGCTGGCCGAGGATCTGTGCCGATCTGCGAAGCGCGCGCGCAGGGCGGCCAACGAGAAGCGATCGGGCACCGAGACCGGTTGCTGGATCGATTGGTACGTCGGGGGTACGCGACCGGGCCAGGGCGTTGAGGCCATGCGCCATCGTGCCTACCGACACGGTGGCAACCACCTCACGATGCGCCCCTATCCGTTGATGGGGATCGAGAACGAGGATCGATCGTGGGGGTGGCTCGACAGGCAGCTTCTCGGACCCGGTGACACACACGGTACAGCCAATCAGGGGTTGCGCGGTGCGGCTTGCTGGGTCGGTAGCCGCAGTCGCGTAAAGCTCCTGCGCGCGCTCGTCACGTCCGGTGGCGCCGCAATCCGTCGCCAGGTCGAGGCGTGGAGGGCGATTGACACGGAACTCCGGCTTCCGGCCGCACTCGATGACAGTGGCTTCGTCGGCGCCGGAACCCCCTTGTTGGATGCCATCGAGCTGCTGGACTTGCACCTGCGGCTCGACCCCGACCCGCGCGTGGGTGGCGGGCCAGCGGAGGACGCGAGAACCGATGCCACTGACACGGCGAGGGCGGTGACGCGATGACACGCGATCGAGCGGCCTCATTCTTGTGTATCGAGTTACTTTCCGACGCCACCTTCGGTCGGGGTGAAGGCACCGCCGGGGCAGTCGACACGGAGGCTGAACACGATGAGACCGGGCTGCCGCTCATCGGTGGCAAGACGGTTCGAGGGCTCCTACGCGACGCATGGCTCTCGATGCACGCCTGTTTCCCAGACCTGGGCGCGGCTGCTGAACGCGTCTTGGGTCGAAGCAAGAGCCTGGACGAGAGGTGCCGGCTCCGTATTGGTGATGCGCTCCTGCCATCGCCGCTTCGCGACACCGCTCGCGTCGCCGTCGAGCGAGCCGAGTGGCCGTTGTCACCCCGAGCCGTCCTCGACGGGTTCAGTGACATTCGCTATCAAACTGCCGAGGATCGCAGGACCGGCGCGCCGATGATCACGACCCTGCGGTCGTCGAGGGTGATTCTGCGCGACTTCTCCTTCGAGTCGCGCCTGGGCTGGATGGACGGATACCGGCCTGTCCCTGATGATCTTCAGGTTCTAGCCCTCTGCGCTCTTGCGACCCGACACGGGGGGTTGCTGCGCAATCGCGGACGCGGGCATCTCCGCGTGACCATAGACGGAGATCTGGACAGGACCGGGCAGCTGGCGGGCTCTCCTCTGGTGGCGAACTCGCCTCTTGGAGACCCGGCTCGATGAGCACGGCAACCGCGCCGGTTTTCCTGCCCTATACTCTGGCCTTGCAGTCGCCCGTCATCGCCACGGCACTGTCGGGAGACCCGAATAGCGCGGTAACCCAGCCGTTTATCCCCGGTGGGGCCATCCGCGGCGCCGTGGCTGCTCGGCTACTGGCGAGCGGAATCTCTGGCGACAATGTTGTTTTTCGCGACCTCGTCCTCTCCGGCGCGGTGCGCTATCTGCACGCCTATCCAAACATCCAGGGCGCTCGCGCACTTCCATCGCCAGCGTCGTGGCGGAGCCAGAAGGCTGCCCCCGACCGCGCTCGAGATCTTCTGGCGTTTAGTGGCCGTGTCACGGAAGGAGGCGACGTTGACGACCTGGCCGACATCTGGCCCGAGGAGTCGGTGGTTTCGATAGGTGGGCCCTTCGTCGCGGCGTTCGCCAGCGCGGGAAAGCGAGACGTCGTCACACCGCGAATGAACGCGCGCCATCATCAGCAGCGGGATCGTGTGAAGGGACGGCCGTGGCTCGATGACAGGGGCGGGCAAGAGGTCGCCCACGGAGCGATCTTTGTGTACGAGTACCTGGAGCCGGAGCAGGAGTTTGGCGGCCTCATTCAGGTGATGCCGGCGGCCACCGCGCACATCGAGCGCCTCGAGGAGCTGCTCATGCGCCCCATCCTCATTGGTCGTTCACGTCGGGCTGGCTACGGCGGCGACGCAATAGTTACGTTCGCGAAAGAGGCGACGCGCGAGTACGACAACGTGTCTGGCTCGCTCACCCGGAACCTTGATGAAGGTGAGCGCTTCCGCATCATGCTCGTCTCTGCGTGTGTAAGCCGGCATCCAGTGACGGGTCAGGTCGATCCGGCCGGACTGGAGCAAGAGCTCGCAGCGCGTCTTCCCGTGACGATTGAGCGGCGGTGCTGGATGTTTGAAACCATAGGGAGCTTCAATCGCAAGTGGCGGCTGGAGACTCCACAGGCCATTGCGATTTCGGCAGGGTCGGTGCTCGTGCTGAAGGCCACCGAAGCACTACACCTGTCGGTGCTGCGGGCGGTCGAGTGTGAGGGGCTTGGCGACCGGCGCGTGGAGGGATTTGGCCGCGTGCTCTTCATGGAATACTCCGAGGACACCGCACCCATCTCGCTCTCTCGTGATTCGATGGAGGTGGTCGGCAAGCCGGCTACGCTGAAACTTGCCAACATCGTGCAGGACTCTGTCCGGCAGAAGATCCGGTTCGTCGAGCAGCGTATCGTGCTCGCGGCCGCGCGGTCCGAGGTCGAACGGTTGGCAGCGGATATCGGGCACGAGGTCCGGAACATTCCGACGGGTAGCCTGCTCGGTCGTATCCGTACTCTCTTCCGATCCGTGCATGATGAAGCGGCCGCATGCTGCGCGCTGAAGAATCACAGTACCTGGTGTTGCCGCGACGGCGACAGCGCGCTGAAGGAAGAGGCCCGCCGCAAGCTCGAGGCCTGTACTGTGGATGTGGAAGGGGATAGCCTTCTACAGTGGCTGAGGGGCTTAGCGGCCGCACCCGCCAGCGACGATGGGTGGGAAGCGTTGGTAACCGCCGCAAAAGACGTGAGTACGCTCACCGGACTGGCCGAGAAGCACCGTCTCACCACAAGTGCTGCCGCGGAGGAGCTTCTTCGTCAGCACAGCGCGACGCTTCGCGTCCATCTCGTCGATGCCATGCTCGCAACGCTGGCTCGCCGCAATCGGGGAGGATTGCGATGACGGACTACGCCCTTGCTCTGGACGACGCGATGCCCGGCCGGGAGCTTCGCGCCCGATGGTCGGTTACTGGCCGGCTCCGGCTCGAGACGGCCACGCACCTGGGTGGCGAGGGGACGGATCGCGTGGACATGCAAGTGCTTCGAGACCCCCGCGGCGGTGGTCCACTCCTACCTGGCACGACTTTGGCCGGCGCGCTGCGCAGCGCCCTCGCCGACCGCCTCGCTGGATATGGCGGCGGCGAGACCGAGGCGGTCGCCGCGCTCTTCGGTGGTGCACGCGGTGACGACGACGGGGTCCAGAGCCCGACGATCACGTTCGATGCGCTCGGTGAGCTGCCGCGAGAGCTGGGGGTCGAGATCCGGGACGGTGTCACCATCTCGCCGGATAGCGGCACGGCCGAGGACCACAAGAAGTACGACTACGAGGTGCTGCCCGCCGGGACGAGCTTCCCGGTTCGGGTCGATCTCCTCGTTCCGGAAGGAGCCGATGAGAGGCGCCTGCTCGAATTGCTCGCCACCTCGCTCGATGCGCTCTCTCATGGCGAGATGGCCTTTGGGGCAAAGCGGTCGCGCGGCCTCGGCCGGGTCAGGGCCGCGTGGGCCGCGCGGCGATTCGACCTTGGTTCGCGCGAAGGGTGGTTGGAGTGGGTCCGGAGCGATCACGAGGACCCAGTTGGAGGGAGCGTGAATCGCACGGCACCGCTCGACGCGTTGAACGCGGCGCTGCCCGACGAACTCGCCCCTCTGTCGCTTCTCGATGATGCCCGTCAGCGGGTGGTCCTCGACCTCGAGCTGACCACGGCGTGCGACATCCTTGTTCGCAGCCCTGGCACCGAGCCCGGAGCGGCCGACGTTTCGCACCTGAGCAGCGGCGGCAAACCCGTTCTTCCGGGGACCAGTCTCGCCGGCGTGATACGTGCGCAGGCCACGCGCATCGCCAGGCTGGTTCGCAATGGGCAACCGGATGCCGACCGATGGATCGACAGGCTCTTCGGACCGCGCTTCGAGGGACGGCACCCGGCCGCCGGTCATCAGCCCTGCGCATCTCGTCTGCGGGTTGGCGAGGCGACGGTCGAAGGCAGTCGGGCCCGGCGGCAGATCCGAATCGCCGTCGACCGCTTCACCCAGGGTGTGATTCCAACGGCGTTGTTCGATGAGCAGACCGAGGTGGGCGGTCGTGTGAGCATCCGGCTCGAGCTGAGAGATCCCAAGGATGGCGAGCTGGGCCTGGTGCTTCTGGTACTAAAGGATCTGCTTGATGGGCGGTTGCCCGTTGGTGGAACGTCCGGCGTCGGTCGTGGTGTGCTCGCCGGCACGGCGGTGGTGACCTTTTACGGCGGTTTGGGTGCGCCTCCTCGCACGGCGAGGTTGGAACCCGGATGCTTGCCGAGCGGAGATGCGGCAGATGCGGTCGCTGAAGCAATTCGCCAGTTCAACGACGTGCCGCCGACCGTCGGCGGCGATATTGGGCCCACGACGGGCAGATCCGGAGGAGTCTCATGAGTGCGACGACACGTGCCACGGCGTCATGTGTTGCCGGCTGCGAGCTGCAACCAATCGGGGATTCAGAAATCTGCCAGCGCTGGCTTGGCTGGGTCGCAGGCGAGCGCGACGATGCGCCGTCGATAGATGCGAAGGGCCTGCGCTGGGCTCTCGCCCACTGCAACGGCGGCGTGACATGGGGCCATTTTGACGCCGGAAAGTCGGTTTGGCACCTTGGGTGTCAGGCCGTGCCGGATGTTTCGCCTCCGATCCGCAAGGATACGCTGCAGGAGCTTCGGCTCTTCGGTGAGCCGGGCGAGGTTCTCGTCTGGCGCACCGAGGCCGGCCTGCGCGGCCGCATCCTGCGCGAGCGGGAGCCGGCGGCAGATCGCGCCGACGAAGCGGACCCACTGCGTCCCTCGGACGAGTTGCGGATCCTGCGTGGCGACGACGTGTGCGCCACTGTGGAGCACGGCTTCGCTCATGTCGTGGATCGTACAGGGGCAGAGCAGGTCGTCCCCGCCGACATCACGGCAGAGCACCTCCGAGTGCCACGGATCCATCTCCGCGTGCGTCACTACTGGGAGCAGGACGCCGAGACGGGCGCGGTGCGGATCGCCGCGACTCGCCTGGTGGACCTGGTGACGGAGGATCGGTCATGACGACGGAACCAACCAAGGGAACGCTGAGGCTTGGCAAGAAAGGTAGGATCCAGGTCGAGTTCACCAGTAAGAAGGGGAAGGCCGTGACTGGAGCACCGGCATCCGGGGAGGTCTCGCAGTCGCTGCTCGAGGACATCGCCAACCACGACGGCAAGGATGTCGAGTTCGACCTGGTGGGAGGGCAACCGAAGAAGGTTCGTGATGTCGGGGGCACTTTCGTTCCGCCGCGAGATGCTCCGGCAGCCGCGGGCCGAGGCGGCCAACGCGACCGAGGAAGGAGCCGGCCGCACCGTCGCGCAGGGCAAGCGCAGGCGGGTGGGCGCCAGGTCGAAACGCCCGCGCCTGTCTTACCGTGCTTCCACAACCCCTACAACTTTGTTGCCGCGCCACCTCGCAACACGACGGACCCTGACCTGGGTGACCATCCTTCCATTGACCAGGACCACTTCGATGCGGAGTGCTACACCGGCCGCATCCAGGTGCGGATGACGGCCCGGACACCGTTGCTCGTTCCGGACACCGACAACGTTCGTGAAGCGAACGGCCACAAGAGCTATAGCCTTCGATGCGGTGTCGATGGCAAGCCCCTGATTCCGGCATCCAGCATCCGCGGCATGCTGCGGTCGGCCTACGAGGCTGTGACCAACTCGCGTTTTGGAAAATTCTCGCTGGAACACAATACGCCCCTGCGGTATCGGGAGAGCACGAGACCTTTTCGCAAGAATGCGTATGATCGCTCTGCCAGGGACCTGCTCGATACGTCACTGCGCCCAGCTACGATCACCGGCGAACTGTCGCCCGCAGACCGGGTCTTCGGTTGGGTGCGCAGCGGTGGTCGCGGGCAGGGATCGCAATCTGTGCGGGGATTGCTCCGCGTCGGTCCGGTGGGATGTACGTCGCCGGACGCCGGGGTAGTGGAGGCATTTCCTGGGCCGGGAGTGCCGCTCGCAATTCTAGCGGCGCCGAAACCGCAGCAGGGCCGCTTCTATGTAGCGAAGACGCCAAACGGAGAGGCCCAGCACGACGGTCTCTCGAAGCAGGAGGCGGGCTACCTTGAAGGTAAGGGCCTGCGTGGGCGCAAGGTGTACCCACATCAGCGCGGCTTGCCGGATGGCCACTGGAAACACCCGACTGAAGATCGCACGCAGACCGCTGTTGGTAAGCCCGCGCACTACCAAGAGTATCGGCGTCCTCAGCGTGACGGTCAGGAGCAGCGTGACGACCAGAACCGTTTCGTACTCGGTTGGGTGAAGCCCGGGGCCGAGTTCCAGTTCGACCTGCACGTTCACAACCTATCGAAGGTCGAGCTTGGCGCACTGGTCTGGCTCTTGTCTCTGCCCGACGAGCACTACCTCCGCTTCGGCGGCGGCAAGCCCCTTGGTTTCGGAAGCGTGCGCTTGACGATCGATACCTGGGATGTTCGGACTGGCCAGGATCTCCGCACCCGTTACTCGGGCTGGACGGCCAGTGCTCCGGCGGCAGATTCCCGGCAGGGCTTGGCCCACGCCTTTCAGGGTGCCATTGTCCGGGCATATCCGGGCGCGGGGGATGGTAGTTTCGACACGATCCCGTTCATCCGGGCGTTCCTCGCTGCTTGCCGCGGCTTCGAGGACAACCTCCCGCTACACTACCCTCGGGCCACGGACGACGGGCAGCCCGGACCGCCGAGCCCCGAGGGCGAATCATTCAAGTGGTTCGTTGCCAACGAGCGCAAAGGATCTCGGTACGCGCTCCACGATCTGGTCGCCGACAAAGGACTGCCCGTGTTGAAGTCGTCCTCTGGCGGACAGGGCAGAGGCTCGGCACAGAGGCGGTATCGTTGAGGCACTGGCGGGGGCGCGCAAGAGGCCGCAGGTGACCACCACTTCGAGATCAGCTCCACCGCAGCCGGTGACAGCTCAGCTCGATGAGCGGTTGCTAGCTATCCGGCAACGGTGGCTTAGCCTGCCACGGGGGCAGCAGGATGAGCTGTACGCGACGCAGTTCGCCGATGGCTTTGCCCGGCTTTTTGCCGAACTCCCGCTGCACGCCGCGCCACCAGACTTCGGCAGGCCGCGGGCTCTGGTCAGCGTGTTGGGCTTCTCCTGGCAGCCGGTGGCGCTCATGGCCGCGTGGGCGCATCCGGAGCAGATGCTCGTCATTGGCACCAAGGAGTCGCTGGCGCGAGAAGTCGCGGGAGAGGGGGTTCTGTCCCTCATTAGCCGGATATCGGGTGTTGCCCGCGACACGATCCGCGACATCCGGGTGGGCGACCCAGGTGAGACGGACATCTACCGTGCAGTCCGAGATCTCCTGCGTCGTGTCGACCTGCCGTCGCGGCAGATCTTCGTGGACCCGACCGGGGGCAAGAAGTCGATGTCGTCCTCGGCGTCGTTGGCCGCGTTCATCGCTGGTGCGCCGCTGGTGTACGTCGACTACGCGGGGTACCACGGTCCGCATCGGATACCGGTCGCGGGGACCGAGTACCCTCGACTGCTAGCGAATCCGCTGGACGTGCTCGGCGACCTGGAGCTACGCGACATCTTCGCTGCGTTCAACCGCAGCGACTTCGTCGAGGCGGGGCATCTCGCCGAGAGGCTCTCCACGCGCCTCTACGAGCCTCGCGAGGCCGAGTGCCTGGCACTGCTTGCGGCTGGTTACGGCGCGTGGGATCGGTTCGATTTCCAGCGAGCTCGAGAGGCGCTGGGTACAGCCCGGTACCAGGTCGATCGATTCGCCGCGCGTGGCGACTGGAGCTGGGCTTCGGCAATGCGAGACGTGTTGGAGGATAACATTGGTGCGCTTGATGCGCTGGTGAAGATCCAGGTGCGGCCTGACTCTGTGGAGGAGGGCCGTGCATTGCTCGGTTGGTACTTGAGCGCGGCGCGACGGTTATTGGGCGTGGAGAAGCCCAGCCTTGCGGTGTTGCTGACCTATGCAGCTGTCGAGCGGTACATCGATCTGTGCCTGTGGGCGGACTTCGGGCTGGACGACGAGAACCCGGATTACGCGAGTCTGCACGAGGAACTTGACCGGGCGCGCTATGACGAGGCCGGTCGCCGGCTCTTTGGTAGTCGCTACAAGGCCCGAGAACTCGAGGGGCCTCTCATGTTCGGCAACGGCGCACAGCTCCTGGCCACGCTCCGGCCCGACCGTCTCGGAATTGGTGACCTGGGCGTTTTGGCAGGCATCTCCAACGCGCGCAACAAATGCGAGTACGAACATGGCATCCTGCCGAAGATCCCTTCGTCGGACAACCTGTGTCGCTTCCTGGACCGGGCGACCGATATTGTCGGCCGTGTGGGAGGTGACGCTGGCAAACTCGACGAGGTACTCTCCGCGTGCCGCTTTCCGCGGTTGACAGCGAGGTCGTAGGCCCCGGGGGGGGCGTGGTATGCCCGAGGGGGACGGCGGCCCGGGGCGGCGGTAGGAGTTACCATGTACCGGGTGAAGAGCCCGGTTTGCTGGACATAAGAAGGAGCCGTACCTTTCCGAGATTCAAACACACGAAAGACCGCGGCCCAAGTGAAGCTTCCTCTGGAGTCTCCATACTCCCTCCTCGTGGTAGTTCTTTCCGCGGTCGAAAGACCGCGGCCCAATTGAAGGAGCGCTCGCCTTGCACTACCACATGTTTCAACTCGTCGTGGTGGCGAACAACGGCCAGTACGGCGGAAGCAATGCGCACTGGCCGAGCAGCGATTCCATCAAGAGGCAGATCTTCCATCTACACGGGCAACCCCAGGCCTCGATCGCGTTCCTCGAGATCGATGACATTGCGGCGTTCCTGCGGCGTCGCGAGCACGGCGGACCCAGTGCGGAGCAATGGAAGTACCCGCCGGCCGGATTGGCCGGACCCGCGATCGGGAGTGAGGGATGAAAATGCGAGACCCGTCGCAGTGCTCGGCCGACCAGGCCGCCGAGCCCGAGGAGTGATGGCGCGGTGACCGAAGCCAAGAAGGAAACGGTCCACTACTTCGTCGATGAGGCGGGGGATCCGACCTTGTTCAACCGCAAGGGCCGTATCATCGTCGGCGATCCCGGCTGCTCGAGCTACTTCATCCTCGGCAAGCTGGAGATCGAAGATCCGCTCCAGGTGGCGCGAGGGTTGGAGGCACTGCGGGCCGATTTGCTGGCTGACCCGTATTTCAAGGATGTGCCTTCGATGCAGCCGGAGCGCCGAAAGACCGCCATCTCATTTCACGCAAACGACGATCTGCCTGAAATTAGAAGAGAGGTCTTCAAGCTGCTGTCGAGGCAGAAGGTGCGGTTTTACGCTGTGGTTCGCGACAAGCGTGATCTGGTGACCTATGTGCAGCAGCAGAACGAGCGGAATGCGACCTACCGCTACAGCCAGAACGAGCAGTATGACCTGCTCGTCAAAGAACTCTTTCGCAAGCTCCACGATATGGCGGACACGGTCGACATCTGCTTCGCCAAGCGGGGGAACAAGGCGAGAAGCGCCGCGTTGCGCGCCGCACTGGAGCAGGCCGGTGAAGCCTTTGAGAGGAGCTTCGGCTTTGCGCAACCCGCTGCGTACAACATCACCTCGAGCACCCCCGAGAGAAGCGTTGGCCTACAGGCTGTTGATTACTACCTGTGGGCGTTGCAGCGGTTCTATGAACGCCGGGAGGAGAGGTTCGTGGAGCTGATCTGGCCGCAGGTTGGAGAAATCCATGACCTCGACCGTGTGGAGGGCAGAAGGAGGGGGACCTTCTACACAAAGAGAAGGCCGCTCAACCTGGCGGCCTTCGAGGAATAGAAAGGAATTGGAATCAAAGATGTCGGGGATATAGGGCTTGCGGATCGAGATCCGCAGGTCACACGGCATGGAGCCGAATTTCGTCCCTGACCTGATTGCGATCATAGGCGGTTTCGTATTCCCTCTCAAGCCCGGCTTGGCAGCCGCTTTGTCGGCAAAGCCCGAGGACGTGTGCCCGACTGCCCGAGAAGCTGGGGAAGCCCGAGGCGACGGAGAAGCCCGAGGGGACGTGTGCGTGCGCCACGAAAGGCGCGGAGAACCAGTGGATGAAAGTTCCACCCGAACAATTGTCGGTTCAGTTTGGTAGCTACCCGGACGGCGGGCGGGGTAACCCAGCCGGTCGAAGCTCTGGGGACAAAGGTTCGCCATGGGCGGATCGAGCAAACCTGTGGGCTGCAACGCGCAGTGAATCCCGAGCAGGCTCCGAAAGTACAGTTGTGACGCTGACCTGTCGCACACGCGGGGAAGGCCGAAGCATCGCGAGGAAGCAACCGACAAGTGCACTCGCGATGGTCACCGGGGTGGTTGGGGGCGGCACGCAGGGAAGGTTCTCCGACGCAACGTGGGAGGCCCGGAACGGGTGCGGGGTAGCGACCCGCAACGGCACCGTCGGGAGTTGGTCCGACCGGGATTCGGAGAGGCCCATAGTACCGAGGAAACCGGGTAATGCCGGTGGAGGGAAGGGGCCTCACTTCAGGGTGCTTTCGAAGAAGGCGAGGACGAGGGGATTGGCTCGATGAGCCTGGCAACTCCAACAGCGATCCGGAGTCTAGAGGAAGCTGTACGCGGCAGCGAAGGCAGAGCCGACACGCCGCTTCCACCAGCTCTACGACAAGGTGTACCGAGAAGATGTTTTCACCCACGCGTACCGTCTGGCCCGATCGGCAGGCGGCGCACCGGGTGTGGACGGTCAGACCTTCGAGGACATCGAAGCGCAGGGCCTGGTGGAATGGCTGGTCGTGCTGCGGGAAGAGCTGCGCACCAGAACGTATCGGCCTCAGCCGGTGCGAAGGGTCATGATACCGAAGCCGGGAGGTGGGGAGCGACCACTGGGGATACCGACGATTCGGGACCGAGTGGCGCAAGCCGCCGCCAAGCTGGTGCTAGAGCCCATTTTCGAAGCGGACTTCGAGGACTGCGCGTACGGCTATCGCCCGAAACGCAGTGCGCAGGAGGCCGTGCGCGAAGTTCATCGGTCACTGCTCGAAGGGTACACGGATGTCGTGGACGCAGATCTGTCAAAATACTTCGACACGATTCCGCACCACGAATTGGTTCTCTGTGTAGCGCGGAGGGTGGTGGACCGTCACATGCTGAGACTCGTCAGGATGTGGCTGAAGACGCCGGTGGAGGAGCGCGGCGCCGACGGGAAGAAGAGGATGAGCGGCGGCAAGGACAGCATCCACGGCACCCCACAGGGTGGCGTGATCAGTCCACTGTTGGCGAACATCTATATGCACCGCTTCCTGAAGGCGTGGAGGAAACAGGGAAAGGGGGAGATGTTCCGAGCCCGAGTGGTGAACTACGCCGACGACTTCGTCATCTTGAGTCGCGGGCACGCCGAAGCGTCCCTGGTGTGGACACGGCAGGTTCTCACAAAGATCGGACTCACCCTCAACGAGGAGAAGACGTCGATCCGAGCGGGGCGGCGCGAGCCGTTCGACTTTCTCGGCTACACGTTTGGACCCATGACCTCCAAGTTTAGCGGGCAACAGTATCTGGGGGCCGCACCGTCCAAGAAGGCGATCAAGCGTCTGCGCGGACGGCTGCGGCAGATTCTCCATCGGGGCAACGTAGCTCCTTGGACCGAAGTGACGAAGGAGCTCAACCGGACCCTGCGGGGCTGGGAGAACTACTTCAGCTACGGAAGTGTGGGGAAGGCCTACGAAGCAGTGAACTGGGCAGTTCTGGAGCGGACTCGCTATATCCTGCGCAAGCGGCATCGAGTTTCCACGCAGAACATGTGGCGGCGTTTCTCGGCCCCCATCATTTACACGAAGTACGGGGTCCACAAGTTACGCCGCCGCAAGAAAATGCCGACGTCGTGTGCTGCCACGTGAAATCTGTCGGAGAGCCGGATGCGTTAAAGGCGCACGTCCGGTTCGATGAGCGGAGGTGAGAAACGGAGTGATGGAACGGACTGAGGCACCGGCGAAATGGCGAAAGCCGCCGG
>Ga0114931_10005541_pt1 | contig 15595 bp, 8 predicted proteins | sample 2SBtaG_FD_89579 | JGI IMG/M metagenome (GOLD analysis project Ga0114931, IMG submission 89579) | Deep subsurface microbial communities from Kolumbo volcano to uncover new lineages of life (NeLLi) - 2SBTROV14_V59a metaG | ecosystem: Environmental > Aquatic > Marine > Volcanic | place: Kolumbo...
AAAAAAAGGTGGCACTTTGCGATGAAAATGCCACCTCCGGAATTAACAAGCGGCCGCAATTAAGTTACTTTATCGCGACCGATGCTCTCATAGTAGAAGCCCTGTTCTTCCATCATTTCGAGTTCGTAAAGATTGCGTCCGTCAAAGATGACGGGGCTTTTGAGCAGTTCTTTCATCACCTTGAAACTCGGCGTGCGAAAGACGCTCCACTCGGTAATGATGGCAAGTGCATCAGCACTGATGAGGGCTTCGTATTGATCGGCGGCCAGCACAACCTGACCGTCAAATTGGGTTCTCACATTTTCCATCGCTTCGGGGTCGAAGGCTTTGACGATAGCGCCTTCTTTCAGCAGTTCTTCAATGATGCAGAGAGAGGGGGCTTCGCGAATGTCGTCGGTATTTGGCTTGAAAGCCAAGCCCCAAACAGCGATGGTCTTGCCTTTCAAATTTTGTCCAAAATAGGCTTTTATTTTTTCGGCAAGCACCTGCTTTTGCCGCCGGTTAACCTGCATGACGGTTTTTAAAATTTTGAAATCATAATCCACCTTTTCGGCCGTCTTTTCCAAAGCCTGCACATCTTTCGGGAAGCAGCTTCCACCGTAACCGACCCCCGGAAACAAAAAGCGCTTTCCAATTCGCGAATCACTCCCCATTCCTTTCCGAACCATATTTACATTCGCTCCAACTTTTTCACAAAGGTTCGCAATTTCATTCATGAATGAAATGCGGGCGGCAAGGTACGAATTAGAAGCGTACTTGGTCATCTCGGCCGAGCGTTCATCCATTATAATAATTGGGTTGCCCTGCCGCACGAAGGGGCGATACAATTGGGTCATTATCTTCCTTGCCCGCTCGGAATTAGTGCCAATGACGACCCGTTCGGGTTTGAGGAAATCATCTACGGCGACCCCTTCGCGCAAAAATTCGGGGTTGGCCACCACATCGAATAATTCCTCATCAAGCCCTTCCGAAAGTACGGCTCGAACCTTTTCCGACGTACCGACCGGAACGGTACTTTTATCGACTATTACTTTGTAGTCCTTAATGATTTTGGACAAATCAGCCGCTACCCCCAAGATGTATTTCAAATCGGCCGAACCGTCCTCGTCGGGAGGGGTCGGAAGGGCCAGAAAAATGATTTGCGCGTCGGCGACGGCTTCTGCCAAACAGGAGGTGAATTGCAGGCGGCCCTGCTTGGCGTTTCGTTCGAAAAGGATATCCAAGCCGGGTTCGTAAATGGGAACCTCCCCTTCCTGCATTCTTTTCACCTTTTTCTCGTCAATGTCTATGCAAATGACGTCATTCCCCATCTCGGCAAAACAGGTCCCCGTCACCAATCCGACGTAGCCCGTTCCAACAACAGCAATATTCATGTTTATTTGGTTTTTTTATAAAAAATTGATTGTCAACAACTTAACAAATTGTAAATTTTGTTAATCATTTTGAAATCGGAGCTTTTCTAACAGAAAAACGAAAACGCACAAAGGTAAACATTATGAAACATTTTCTAACAAAGTTGGGGGAAGAAGTGGTCATTGGTCAATTGAAGTAATTGGCCAATTTTAGGATTATTTCTACTTTCAGACTTTAGATGAAAGATGAAAGACTCAGGAATTCCATGTTTCCCGATGTTTTGAGGGCTAGACTTCCAAAAAAGAAATTCTTTTTTGTTATTTCGTCAATGACCCCTGCTTTCAGCGGGCAGGCGTCTTATATCTTTCATCTAAAATCTTGAAGTCTCAAAGAAGAACTACCCACGCAATAATTTTTTAATTTTACTTTTGCAAAAAGCAAAGGATGAAAAAATCGTTTTTTTGGTTCTTCCTGACCGCCTGTCTGCTGTCTTGTTCCGTAAAACCCAAAGGTCCTTTTTACCCGCCTGATGAACCCGGTCCGCCGGACTATTCAAAACCGGAACATTGGGCTGCCTTGCCAACCAAAATGGACCCCGCAGACCGAACGCCCAATGCCACCTTCAAGGATAGGCAGGCTACCGCCCAAGTGGACGTTTTTTTCCTGCACCCCACCACCTATACCGGCGAGCGGGGCCAAAAAAGTTGGAATGCTTCGCTCGAAGATGAAAAGGTGAATCAAAAGACTGACCAAAAAGCTATTCTCAATCAGGCGAGCATCTTCAACGGGGCAGGCAGGGTGTATGCCCCCCGCTACCGGCAGGCCCATTTGCACGTTTTTTATGCAAAAAAAGAAAAGGAAAAACCGGCTGCCGGGAAAGCCTATGAGCTTGCTTATCAAGACATTAAAGCAGCTTTTGAATACTATCTCCAGCATTTCAATAAAGGCCGTCCCATCATCATCGCCTCGCATAGTCAGGGAACGGGACATGCTATTCGGTTGTTGCAGGAATTTTTCGACGGCACGGATTTGCAAAAGCAACTCGTAGCGGCTTACCTCATCGGGTGGCCGGTTTCTAAGGAAGATTTTAAGCATATCGAGGTCTGTCAAACGCCGGACGAGACGGGCTGCTTTTGTTCTTGGCGTACTTTCAAAAAGGGATACTACCCGAAACGGTTTTACCAAAAAAATAATCACACCGCCGTGACGAACCCCCTAACTTGGACCACCGACGAAACCTTTGCCCCGAAAGAACTGAACGAAGGGTCGGTGCTTCGGAAATTCAATGTCGTTCACCCACATTTAGTGGATGCGCAAGTCCACGACGGTTTGCTGTGGGTGGATAAGCCCAAGTTTCCGGGTAGTTTTTTCTTCATGACCAAAGTTTACCACATTGCCGATTTAAACTTTTTTTATGTAAATACGCGAAAAAATGCGCAACTCAGGGCAGAAGCATTTTTAAAAATTTGGTCGCATTAAGGCAGATTAAATGGACATTTATTCAAAAAAATCGAGGTGGAAATGGTATTTGGTTTTGGCCGGGGCGGTCATAGTAGGCATTTCTGTTTTCATCACGAAATATCTGACGGATAAGCTGGCCAAAGAAGAGCGCATAAAAGTGGAGCAACTAAAACTTGCCATGGAAAAGCTTTCCTTTACCAATTACGACGAATTAGATTGCGACGTCACTTTCCTGAATAGTTTTGTCACTTCCAATACCACGATTCCTCTTCTTTTGGTAAATGAGGCGGGTGTGCCGGAGTCGGCTATCAATTTTGGTGAAGAAAAAGATACGTCGCGGATTTTCAGAGAAAAAAAGTTGGCGGAATTCAAAAATACAAAGCAGGAACCTATCGTCGTTTCCAACCCCGAGGGAGAGGTGTATCTTTACTTTGAGCACTCTTTTATTTTGAAATTGTTGACCTATTACCCCATCCTTCAATTTATCTTAATCGCAGGATTTATCGCCTTTGGCTATTTCGGTTTCAGTTCTGCCCGTCGCGCCGAACAAAACCGCGTGTGGGTGGGCATGGCAAAAGAAACGGCGCATCAATTAGGGACGCCGATTTCAGGCATTGTTGCTTGGATAGAACATTTGAGAAGCCTCCGAGAAGAAGATGAAGAAGTGGCAGAAATTTTGGACGAATTGCGGAGTGATGTCACCCGCTTGGAATTGATTGCCGACCGCTTTTCCAAAATCGGTTCTGCCCCAAAATTACAGCCGGTCAATGTATTTGATGAATTGGCAAAATGCCGAGCGTACATGCAGCGGCGCGCTTCGAAAAGAACCATCTTCGAGTTTCCCGATGCCAACGAACTTCGCCCTCTGCCGGTAAATATCAACCCGCATCTTTTTGATTGGGTAGTTGAAAATCTATTGCGCAACTCCCTCGATGCCATGGAAGGAAACGGCAAAATAAGCGCGGAGGTTTACGAAGACAATAAGAATGTCTTCATTGACATCAGCGATTCGGGAAAGGGCATTCCTCCCTCCAAATTCAAGACCGTTTTCCAACCCGGGTTCAGTACCAAAAAAAGAGGGTGGGGCTTGGGGCTTTCGCTTGCCAAGCGCATCATTGAACAGTACCACTCCGGCGCGATATTTGTCAAAAAATCGGTTCTCGATGAAGGCGCTACCTTCACGATTCAACTTCCGAAAAACAAGCGCAGCAAAGCATAAATCATTTCTTTCCATTTTGTTAAATTCCGTTTTTTGCTTGCCGAATATTGCCCGGATGACGAACTTAGCCTCCCGATTCATTTCATCACCCACAAAATTGCCATCATCATAAACGTACTTTACCCGCATGCCATGTTCAAAAGAAAGCTTTTGCAAATCGGGCGATCGGTTTATCTTCGACTTGGCATTCCTTTCCTTTTATGTCAGTTTTCTTTTTTTGCCTTTTCAACCAATATTTACCCGGAGGAGATAGATTTTGAAGTGACCGTCCTCGATGAAAAGGGTTCTCCATTAGTAGGCGTAAATGTTTTCACGAAAGACAAGACCAAAGTAGCCGAAACGACCGACCCGAAAGGAAAAGTAATTTTAAAAGGGGTGAGCGACCACGACAAAATCAATTTCACCTTCATCGGCTATCAAAGCCTGCGGCTTTCTTTCCATGAAATCAAAAAACGCAACGGCATCGTTCAGCTATTTCCCGAAGTAAGTCAATTGACAGAAATAACGGTCATCGGCAGACGCGATGACTTGCCGGAGAACGTACCTTATTCCGTTCAAAAAATTGATAAAAAAGACATCGCCTTCACGAATTCACAAACAGCCGCCGACGCGTTGCGCGACCACGCAGGGGTGTTCGTTCAGAAAAGTCAAATGGGGGGTGGCAGCCCTATCATTCGGGGGTTCGAAGCGAACCGGGTGCTGTTGGTGTTGGACGGAGTGCGAATGAATAACGCGATTTACCGGGAGGGGCATTTGCAAAATTCCATCACCGTAGATAACGCCATGTTGGAAAGAATGGAAGTGATTTTCGGACCCGGGTCACTCATTTACGGAAGCGGCGCGTTGGGGGGCGTGGTGCATTTTCGCTCCAAAAGCCCGAAGTTGTATTTTAGCGATAATTCCTCTCGCGAACCACTCATTGAAACCAACGCATACAGCCGCTATTCGAGTGCAAATAAAGAGAAAAGCATCCATGCCGACCTCGGTTACGGAAGAAAAAAATGGGGTTCGTTGACGAGTCTTACCTTCACGGATTACGGCGATTTGGAAGCGGGCAGCAGGCGTCCGAAATGGCATTCGGATTTTGGAAAACGCTTGTTTCATGTGAAAAGAGTGGGCAATAAAGACGAGGTGGTGGAGAATGTTTCAAATCGGGATATTCAAATTGGAACAGCCTACTCGCAGTTGGATTTATTGCAAAAGCTGCGGTACCAACCGAACCAAAACTTGAACCTAATTGCCAATCTGCAATATTCCACCTCCGGGGATGTTCCGCGCTATGACCGTCTGACCGATACGCTTGGTTCAGCAAGGGAATTGAAATTTGCAGAATGGTTTTACGGTCCCCAAAAACGACTCCTCACTTCTCTGAAAAGCGAAATTTCAACCCAGAATCTGCTTTTTGACAAAACGACCCTGATTGCTTCTTTTCAAAAAATTGATGAAGACCGGCACAAAAGAAAATTGGACGCCACCCACCGCACTTTTAACCGGGAAGATGTTTTTGTCTATTCCTTCACCGCCGATTTTGACAAAAAATTAGATGCTTCCGGCAGGCATCAACTGGCTTATGGCATTGATTTTAGTTTTAACAAGGTGGCTTCCAACGCGGGAAGAATAAATCTGGGCAATGAGACAATTTTCCGCGATGTCCTCACCCGCTACCCTGGCAGAGGTAGCCGGATGAGTTCGTTGGGCATCTATTTGAACTATCGCTGGAAAAGTCGAGATTCCATTTTACATGCAGATGCAGGGCTTCGATATTCCCACGTCAGCCTTCATTCCCGCTTTAGTCCGAACAACCTCGTTCGTTGGCCCGATTCCTATCTTAGCGGAATAGGCGCCGACAATGACAACTTGAGTTGGGGAGTAGGACTTACTTTACACACCAAGGATTATTGGCGCATTCGGGGGTTGGCCTCTTCGGCTTTTCGCTCTCCCAACATAGACGATTTTTCAAAGATTCGGGAGAAAAACGGCTTCGTCACCATTCCGAATCCCTCACTAAAACCGGAACGTTCTCTGAATGGGGAAGTGACGATTGCCAAAGGCTTCGGTGCGCTTCCCAATTCGCGGGAAACGGCAGTCGAATTGAGTGCAACGGGCTTCTACACTCATCTACGGGATGCCATGGTCCGGGCTGCCGACACCCTTCCCGACGGATCCAATCTATTGAAAATTGATGGTGAAAATTTGGAAGTTTTGTCGAATCAAAATCGAAGAACAGCCTATGTTTTTGGCGTTTCAGGCAATGTCCGGCTAACGATTTCTCCGGCTTGGAAACTTCAGGCGGGCATCAATTATACGAAAGGAAGAAGCAGGTTCAAAAAGCAGGATGAGCAAGGCCTTGCTGTCTTAGATACTCTCGTGGCCTTAGCCCATATTCCGCCGCTTTACGGGCAAAGCAGCCTAACTTTTCAGGTGAAAAAAATCAAAATTTCTGCCGTTGCCCGCTACAACGGAAGGAAAAAAATCAAAAACTACGCAATCACAGATATTACCCCGAACGGCAATGGCGACCTGTAAATTCAGCGAACGGGGTCTTCCGACAACATCGAAAAAGCCCTTTCTCACAAAGACGCAGGCAGAACAACTGTGTTCGACGGAACCTTTTCATGGGCAACTTACAACCTCTATGCTTCCTGGCAATTTAGTCAAAAATTCGCCTTCGATTTTGCCTTCGAAAACATTTCGGATGTTCATTACCGCCCCTTTTCTTCGGGCGTAAGCGCCGCCGGCCGAAATTTTATTGTCGCGTTGCGGGGAACGTTTTGATGCGAACAGATTTTCCAAATTTTGGAAATTTGGAAAATCTCCATTGGAAAATCTCCACCCCTTTCCCGTTCCTTAAAAAGGAAGGCTGGAAAAATCAATCGGTGGAATTGGATTTCTTAAAAAGGAAAGGATGCAACAAATGACAAAAAGAATGAATGCAATCGTTACATCAAATTGGGGGGCTTTCTTATTGGTTCTCATAATCCATGGGGTGGTTTAATTTTCGAGACCGGAGACCCGTATGCAAATTAGGGTGTTAAGGAACGGTGAGCGGCACTTGAAAATATTTTTGTGTAATTTTTGGGTCGTAACAAGGTTTTTAAAAGCAGAAATGACGCAGCCCAAAAGTATTGAAAATTATCACATTCTCCAAAAAAAATATTTAAAAAAATGATTTTTCATTAATTTCAAAAAAAAACGCAGCTTGGCTTTTTTGAAAAAGAGGTGTAAAACCGATGAAATGTTCACCCAAGAGGCGCGGTTTTGGAAATAGTGTTTTGACCATAGCAGCGCGTTGTGGTAAAATTTTCGGACAAACGATTTTTCCTGCTTTAGAAGATATGAAACCGGAAAACATAAAAGAATGGTTTGCTACTTTTGCGCCGGATAGTTCTTTATTACCTCACCACCGTTCCCAAGTGCAGAACCGCCTTTCACAAAGGCAAGTAAACTTGTTGGAAATAGAGCAATTTCGTTACCATCAAACCGAACGGCATCAGATAACACCTTCTCGTTCCTCGAAGATGTCACCTGATGCCTTATTTTACGAATGAAACGAGTCTTCATCAGTCGCAACTTGAAAGAAGGCAGTGTCTTTTTGAAAAGGCTAGTTGCCAACGGTTTTGAGGTGCATGGCGCCTCTTTAATCGAATTGTCGCCTGTTGAATTTGGCGAATTCCCGCCTGTTGACTGGCTGTTTTTTTACAGCAAAAATGCCGTCGGTTTTTTTTTAAAATTAGTTTCAAAAAATAAAATTAAAGGAATAAAATTGGCTGCGATGGGTGCGGCTACGGCTGAATTGTTGGCCACTCAATTTAAAACCGCAGATTTTATTGGAGATGGAATTCCAGAAAGCACGGCGAGCGCTTTTGTGAAGGTTGCCTCAGGGCAAAGAGTGCTTTTTCCGCACGCCAAAAATTCCCGCCAATCCATTCAGAAATTGCTGGGCGGTCAAATCGTTGCCTTCGACCGGGTGGTTTATGAAAACAATCCTAGGACAACTATTGACCTACCGGATGTTGATTGTCTCGTTTTTACCAGCCCAATGAATGCCGAGGCTTATTTTTTTACTAAGGAATGGAAGGATTTTCAAAAAGTGGTTGCCATCGGACAGACGACGGCAAAGACATTGAAAAGATTGAAAATCAAAGCCTTCACCGTCGCGAAGACCCCTTCCGAAGAGGGTTTGGCGGAAGCCGTGTTGTCTTGTTTTTAGCGAACCAAAGTCACATCTCCTTTGAAAGACTCCACTTCCCCATCCAAAAATTCTATCTCGGCAACCCATACGAAGACGGCGGGATTCATTTGCCTTCCCCGAAAGGTGCCATCCCACCCAAAGGCAGGGTCATTGGGTTGAAAATCGCTGGCGGCAAAGACCAAGTTTCCCCAACGGTCGAAAATATTCAAAGAGCGGATGCTGGCGATACTTTGCCCGGCATACAGTAGGAACAGGTCGTTGTTGCTGTCTCCGTTTGGAGAAAAAGCGTTGGGAACATAGACGGGCCGTTCTTCATTTACCACAATCGTAATTTTATCACTCGCCTGACAACCGTTGGCATCTAAGACGGTAATTCGGAAGGTGGAAGTCTTTTGTGGCCGAACCCCCTGGCTGAGGCAGTTCGGACATTCGGGATTGGGCAGCGGCTGCCAAATTACCGAATCCATGCTGTTCAAGGGAATATTGACCTGCGCTTGGAGGGTCACGCTATCGCCTTGCTGAATGAACAAGTCGTCGCCCAAATCCACCACGACTTCCCCGGGTGGGTTGAGGAGGATAGTCGTATCCATTTCACAACCATTGACATCTTCGATTACCATTTGATAGGTTCCGGGGTCGAGGAAACTAAACTGCGGAAAGGTGATGAAAATATCGTTGTTGAGGGAATAGACGAAAGGTGGCGTCCCTCCCACAACGGAATCTATGAAGATGGTTCCTTCATTGTCGAGGCAATTTGGTGGGTCAAGAGAAAGTTGGACATCGGTAATCGGGAGGGAACTTGCCCCAACAAGGACCGAATCAATTGCCGTGCAGCCGTTATTCGTATTCGTCACGCCTAAAACATACCAACCCGGTGCATTGACCAAGGTATTCAAACTGCCGGGTTCTGAAATAGTTCCAGCACTTTGGGTAGTCCATTGGTAGTTTATCGTGTCGCCTGTGGAAGAACCTTCGCCGGTCAATTCGACCATCAAATCCATGCAGTCTAAAAGGCCGGAAGCAGTAGCCACCGCATCAGGGGGCGCAATATCCGAAGGCACGAAAATAGTGCTGCTATTGGTGCAACCGGTGGAAGCGTTCGTGATGGTGACGAAATAGAGACCAAACTGCCCCACTGTCGGGCTTGCTGTCGAACCGCCACTGAGAATGATTGGCCCCGCCCACTGGAACTCGAAAATGGAATCAGGACCCATTGCAGTGGCTTCCAATTGAACCATTTCTTCCAGGCAGCTAATCGGTGGAGGGTCGGAAATGGATAACATCGGCGTATCAATATCCTCCTGAACCACAACGGAGGTTTCGTCCGTGCAGCCGGTTCGGTTGTGGGTGACGGTCAGCATGTATTGACCGCTTGCATCAACCATCGCCAAAGGACCGTTTTGCCCATTCGACCATTGATAAGTCAGATTGCCCACCGGCAAGGAATTGCTGCCGTCTAAGGGGAGCGTTGGAATGGAACAAGTGAGCGTCAAATTTTGAGAAGTATCAATCAGGGCAATTGGCGAAATAGTATCTAACAGGACAGACACAGAATCCGTGACGGTGCAATTATTTGCCGTGTCGAGAACAGTTAGGAAGTAGGTTCCGGGGCAGGCGATCAGCGGAGAGGTGGTAGAATCGCCCGAAAGAATGCAGCCGTCCGTGCTGTTCCAAAGGTGCAAAATAGTGGGTCCGGTAGTGGAATTGTTGCCCTCCAATTCGAGGCTGCTGCGCGCGCAAGTCAAGGTCGTATCCTGACCTGCTTCTGCCGAAGGAATGGTTTGGTCAATGGTGACCATTACAAGGTCTGTGGAGAAGCAATTGGTGGTCGTATTGGTGGCAAGGAGGGTGTAGGTTCCCGCAGAATCCACCGTCACGACGGGGCAATTTTGGCAAATGGTATCGCCATCGAAAAGCCAGTCAAAATTGAGGCTGCCAGGCATTCCGGCGGTGGTCGAATTGCCTGCGTCCAATTGAACGGAAAAGTTGACGCTACTGCAATTGATTTCCATGTCGGGGCCCGCGTCTGCCGAGGGCGGGGTAGTCGCGTCTAAAACCTGAACCGATGAAAAACATTTGCAGGTGTTGCCGGTATTCGCAACTTCCAATTGGTAGGTTCCCGGCGCATTTACCTGCGGATTTTGGGTGTTCTCCCCGACGAGAATGTTTCCGTCAAGGGTCGTCCAACTAAACTCCAGGGCATTGACGGGTGCGCCGGAAGCGCTTCCGTTTAGAACAAAAATACTGTCGGTGCAGGTGAAAACCAGGTCACTACCGGCATCACATTGGGGGGCATCACTGTCGGGCGGCACGAAGATGCAGGTGGAATCGGTGCATCCGTTCGAGGCAGTGACTTCGAGGCAGTAAGTTCCGGTGGAATTGACGAAAGCATTTTGGCTTGTCGTACTCGAACCGGCGGCAAAAGAACCGTCGTTGGTTGTCCATAGATAGGTTCCGGGAGAGCTGTTATTTCCGAAGAGGATAATGGTATTGCCTGCGCAATCCACCGCCGGAACGTTGGGGTCAATCAAAGCCAGGGGGGGCATTGTGTCCAAACCCACGATTGCGAAATCAGTAGCTGAACAACCATTGTTAACATTGGTGACCAACAAATTATAAACTCCGGGACGGTCAACAAGCAGCATTTCGGTAGTATCTCCACTTACAATATTGCCGTTCGGCGTAGTCCATTGATAAGAGATGCCTGCCCCGATTGCTGAACCGCTGCCATCTAAAATCAAGGAGGTATCTGTACAAGTGAGTACAAAATCAGGTCCTGCCTCTGCGTTGGGCGGGCTAATATTTTCGAAAACCTGCACCTCACAAGAGGAAGTAAACATTGCCCCATTTATATTCCGGGTAAGCTGCAATTCATACAATCCGGCGGCATCAACAAGGGGCGTGGGGGTCGTTTCACCGGCAATAATATTGCCATTTAGACTGCCCCATTGATAAATAATGTCTGGGCCTGCATCAGAACCGCTGCCATCCAACAATACCGCATTTTGGGCACAGGTAATGGTTTGGTCAGCCCCTGCATCACAAGAGGGAAAACATCCCGTCGGTTCAAAAACCTGCACGAAATCGGTATCCCGGCAAAGGTTGTTGCCATCGGTTGTTACCAGAAAAAAAGTATCTATTGGATTATTCAAAGAAACAACGGGATTGCAGGTGGCGCCACCGGAATTTAGATTTCCTTCTGACGCAAACCATTGATAGCCAATGGTTGGCCCGGTAGAAGAACCCGTGCAGTCCAACACAACACTCGTGTCGCCACAATCCATTTGAATGCTCGGACCTGCTTCTGCCAAAGGGATGTCGCCATCGAGTATGACGGAAACCGCATCACTTTCCGTGCAGCCATTTGTTGAATTGGTGACCAAAATAAAATACACTCCCTCGCCCAAAATTTCCGCGTTTAAAACATCGGTAGCAGAACAAATGCTTCCTCCCAAATTTTGCCATTCGTATTGAAATTCAGGGCCTTGCGAAGAATTGGAAGCATCCAATTGATAACAAGCAGCCAAACTTGGGCAATCCAACAGCAGGGTATTTGGGCCAACTTCGGCAACCGGACGAATCGTATCTATGACCACCGTTACGGTATCGGAAGCAGATAGAAAGACAGCTTCGTTCGTTACCGAAAAAACGAAAGTTCCTGCCGAAACAATTGGAGCAAAAGGGTCATTTTGATTGAAAATCGTGCCATTCAGGGTCGTCCATTTGTAAGTAATGACAGGGCCTGCCGAACCTGAAGCCTGAAGCGTATCCTGAAAGGAATTGCTCAGGCAGTTTATCAAGCCATCAGGGCCTGCATTGGCAACTGGCCGGCAAAGGGCGGAGTCAAGACTCACCAAAGTGGTGTCAAAAGAGTTGCAATTTGTCAGCGTGTTCAAAACTTCGAGGACGTAGGTGCCGGTAGAATCCACGATGGGATTCAGGGTATTTTCACCGGAAAGAATAATGCCGTCAGCGGTCGTCCAGGAATAGACGAAATTGGGCCCAAGGTCAGAACCGTTTCCATTGAGGGTAGCCCGTCCGCTGTCGCAATCCAAAAGGATGTCCGGTCCGGCATTTACGGTGGGTGGGTTGATGTTTTCGGTTACAACGGCACTGTCAGTTTGAGAACAAAATCCAAAGGTGATGGTCAGGAAGAAGGCGCTGGCATAATCCACCGTTATTTGGAGGTTACTACTGCTCAAAAGCGAATCATTGGAATCCCGCCACTCAAAGAGGGAAAAGGGCGGCGTGGAAGAGTTCGTGCCGTCCAATTGTACGGAAGTATTTTGGCAGTCCAATACGCCGCCAGTTCCGGCATCTGCTGTGGGAAATTGAAAATCTTCCGTCACAACGACGGAATCCGTAGCCGTGCATCCGTTGAAAATATTGGTGACCGTCAAAACGTAGGTGCAGGCAGAATCAACAACGGGGTTTGGGATGTTATTCTGCGAGAGAAAGTGACCACCGTCCGAACAAGTCCAATCGTAGAGGAAGGCATTGCCCGTAGAAGTGACGGAAGTATCGCCCAATTCGACTGAAATGACCCCGCAATTGAGCACTCTGTCATTCCCTGCTGCTGCCGTTGGCGGGGAAATATCCTGCACAACTTCAACGGTCGTAGCATTCATGCAGCCTGTCAGGGGATTGGTTATTTCCAATGTGTAAAAACCGGCTTGGGATGTCGTGGCTACGGGGGTTGCTTGCCCGGAGGCGATGTTTCCCAACCAATGGAAAGTTGCGCCGGGTTGAACGGCCGATGCGCTACCGTCGAGGGTTACCACGGAATTGATGCAGGTCAAAGAATCAACCGGGCCAATGACAGGTGTTGGGGCAAGGGTATCTAAACTAACTTGAACGAAGTCCGTATCCCGGCAAAAATTTCGCGAATTGCTGACGATTAATTGATAAGTTCCTCCCGAATTTACTACCGGATTGGCAGAAGCTGCACCCGATGTAATATTCCCGTCGAGGGTCGTCCATTGATATAAAAGAGTGTCCGAAGGCAATGAAGCGCTTCCGTCCAAGGAAAGCGAATTGTTCGTACAATCCAATATCAGGTCAGCCCCTGCATTTGCTTGCGGGGCATTCACATCCACAAGAATTTCAACGTTTGCAGTATCTGTGCAACCGTTGCCTGAATTGGTCACAACAAGTTGGTAAATGTCCGGTTGCGAAATGGAGGGGGTGGGAGAAGTGGGGTTCGGAACCGGGCTGCCATTTTGCGCCGACCAACTGTAAAAAAGCGGGCTGCTGCCACTCGAATTGGTGGCATCGAGAAGGAGGCTGCTGTCTTGACAATTCAAGGTATCCTCCTGTCCGGCATCTGCAATGGGAGGGACATGATTTTCCACCACCACCATCGAATCGGATTCGAGGCAGCCCCCCAACTCCACCGTCAAAAAATAGGTTCCTGCGCTATCCACGACGGCTAGAGCGCTATTCGTGGGGCCTACAAAATGACCATTTGCGGTTGTCCAGTTGAACGTAATGCCGGGGTCATTGGAAGAAGCGCTGCCATCCAAAATTATGGCGGGTTCAATACAGTTGATTTCGGTGGCAGGGGCGATATTGGAAGCAAGGGAAATGACGGTCAAATCGAGGTTTATCAGACTATCACAGTTGTTAAAAGATTGGAGAATAGTTGAAAAAACGCCGGTGGCGGTGTAGAAGTCCGTTCCGATAAAAAGGGTATCGCCCGCGCAAATGGTATCGGTCAGAAACGTCTCAATTGGGGCAAGCGCCGTCAAGTCTAAAATAACGATGCTGTCGCAATTGAGGGATGAGGTCAACACGGTTGTGAAAGTGCCGGTAGCATTGTAGGTACTGTCTCCAACCATAAAGCTATCCCCATTGCAAATGGTCTGCGACAAATTTATGGTATCCACGGGGCGGATAGCCAGGGAGAGGTTTACGATGCTGTCGCAATTGGCAAAGGAATTCAAGGTCACGGTATAACTACCCGCTACGGAGAAACTTGAATCACCGACGGCAAAGCTTTGTCCTTCGCAAATGGATTCCGTGAGATTAACGGGGGCAGGTGGGGCTGCAATGACTACCTGCACCCCATTCGTCGAAACATTGCCACAAAAAAATGGCGCGCTACCTGCCAAATTATTGCGCAACTTGGTGGCGGTGGAGTCACTTGTTAAAGCGGGAATGCTCGTCGAGTCGGTCAATAGAAAGCTCAATCCCCAAAGTTCGTAGGTGCCCGGCGGATAAGAAATCAAATTCGGTTTGTCGAGATAGGCAATGATGGTATCATTTTGCGTAAGCATGAAAGTGTAGCCGTATTTTGCAGTGTCCGGCACGATAGCCCCGTAGAGAGGATTGATGTTAAAGGCCAAACTGGAGTCTCCTTCGCAGGCTGCCACGTCCGGCGTAAATATCAAACCCGCATCGGCATCGCAGCAATTAAAGCCGCCATTATCACAAAAAATCACTTCAAAATCAATGATGCGCCCGCCATTGTTCTGCGCCCCATTAACAATGTCGAGGCACCATTTACCATTGACCGTTCCGCTATTGAAATCTTCCAGACAACCATTGAAAGGATGGTAAGAACCGGAATAGCCAGGAGGAAGATTATTCAGCCAGTTCCAAGTGCCTGGGCAGTTATCAAACTGACCGGGGAAAGCACAGATAGTATTGCCGTTGTCCAATGTAATGGTATCCGGTCGGGGCGTCTCGCTACAAGGAACAAAAAGGATGTCCCAGTTTGCAATCGGGGTTAGTGGGTCACAAAGGCCCGAAGTGCCGGTCAGTTGGACGGAGGTTCCATCGGGCGAAGTCAAAGAAAGTTCAAGGCTGGCAATTCGGGAGGCGGTGAAATTAATGGAAACGCCGCAGACCCCTTGTGCCGGGTCGGAAAGGTCGTTATTCATCGCACTTGTTACATCGTAACAAACTTGGGTAGTCGAATTCGGAGGATAGACAAATACGCAACTATCTTGCTCTGCACAGCCGCAATTCTGCGCAACAAGCGGTGCGGCAAAGAGTGCAAAAAGCAGTGATATGACCAATGGGATTACAAAAATTCGCATAAAAGCGGATTTAATCGGTTGTTGGAAAATGGCAGTTGTTTTCCCAAAGGAATATTTACGGAATAGGTTTTCAGGTTTTTAATTGTTCGTGCTTTTTAAGTTAATCGGACACCAAAGTTACGACAAAATGCCAACTATTGACGATAATTTATTACGAAAAATTAAATGTGTTTGAAATTACAATCTTTTGAAAAAATCAGTAGTTGAAGATTCCCGTTGCCCCCTTGGAGCTTGTTGGGAGATTGGCTTCCGGTGAAAAAATGCCTCTTTTTTGATGATACTGCGTTGAAAAATTAGTCACGTCCGGACGGATGCTCCTAATTTTCCGCC
>Ga0114931_10005542_pt1 | contig 15590 bp, 12 predicted proteins | sample 2SBtaG_FD_89579 | JGI IMG/M metagenome (GOLD analysis project Ga0114931, IMG submission 89579) | Deep subsurface microbial communities from Kolumbo volcano to uncover new lineages of life (NeLLi) - 2SBTROV14_V59a metaG | ecosystem: Environmental > Aquatic > Marine > Volcanic | place: Kolumbo...
TGATCGCCGCCGTCAACGTCGTCTTGCCATGATCAACGTGACCAATCGTCCCGATGTTGCAATGCGGCTTCGTACGCTCAAACTTTTCCTTAGCCATCGCTTTAACCCTTTGTTCCTCTGGCCTGTTCCCCTGGCTTTACGCCAGCTTGGCGATTACTTCCTCACTCACCGCCTGCGGCACAGGCGCGTAATGATCAAACAGCATGGTGTACTGCGCGCGGCCCTGACTGAACGAGCGCAAATTATTGACATAACCAAACATATTGGCGAGCGGCACCATGGCGTTGATCACCGTGGCGTTGCCCCGCGGCTCGGTGCCACCGATCTGGCCGCGCCGGCTGTTCAAATCGCCGATCACGTCGCCGACATAATCCTCGGGCGTCACCACCTCGACCTTCATGATCGGCTCCAAAAGCCGCACCCCGGCCTTGCGCGCACCCTCGCGAAACGCCGCCCGACCGGCGATCTCGAACGCCATCACGCTGGAATCGACATCGTGATAGGCGCCATCGGTCAGCGTCACCTTGAAATCGATCACCGGAAAACCGGCCAGCACGCCGCTTTCGGCAACGCTGCGCATGCCCTTTTCCACACCCGGAATATATTCCTTGGGGATATTGCCGCCGACAATCGCGCTTTCGAACAGCACGCCGCTGCCCGGCTTGAGCGGCTCGAGTGTCATTTTCACCCGGGCGAACTGACCGGAACCACCGGTCTGTTTCTTGTGGGTGTAATCGACTTCGGCCGACCGGGTGAGGGTCTCGCGGTAGGCCACCTGCGGCGCGCCGACATTGGCGTCAACCTTGAATTCGCGCTTCATGCGATCGACCAGAATGTCGAGATGCAGCTCGCCCATGCCCTTGATCACGGTCTGGCCGCTTTCGTGGTCGACCGAAACCCGGAACGAGGGGTCTTCCTGCGCCAGACGATTGAGCGCGATCGACATTTTTTCCTGATCCGCCTTGGAGCGCGGCTCGACCGCAACCTCGATCACCGGGTCGGGGAACTCCATGCGTTCGAGCACCACCGGCTTGAGCGGATCGCACAAAGTGTCGCCGGTGGTGGTCGCCTTGAGCCCGCACAGCGCGACAATATCGCCGGCATAGGCCTCTTTGATGTCCTCGCGGCTGTTGGAATGCATCAACAACATGCGGCCGATACGCTCGCGCTTGCCCTTGACCGAATTGAGCACCTGGGTGCCCGAGTTCAGAACCCCGGAATAGATCCGCACAAAGGTCAGCGAGCCGACAAAGGGATCGGTCATCACCTTGAAGGCCAGCAGCGCCATCGGCTCGTCATCGCTCGACCGGCGCACCACTTCCTCGTCCGAATCCGGCTTCATCCCGACATGGGCCGGCACATCGGTCGGCGCCGGGAGATAGTCGACCACCGCATCGAGCAGCGGCTGCACCCCCTTGTTCTTGAACGCCGAGCCGCACAGCACCGGTACGAAAGCGCCTGCCAGGGTGCCCTTGCGAATGCATTTCTTCAAGGTGGCGATATCCGGCTCATGGCCGTCCAGATAGGCCTCGAGCGCCGCCTCGTCCTGCTCCACCGCAGTCTCGACCAGGTCGATGCGGGCGGCCTCGGCCTCATCGACCAGATCGGCGGGAATGTCGACTTCCTCGAACTCGGCGCCCAGGGTTTCATCCTTCCACAGGATCGCCTTCATCTTGAGCAGATCGACCAGACCGGCAAAATCGGCCTCGACGCCCACCGGCAACTGGGTGACCAGCGCGGTCGCGCCCAGCCGATCACCGATCATCTCGACGCAGCGGCCAAAATCGGCCCCCATGCGATCCATCTTGTTGATAAAGCAGATGCGCGGCACGCCATAGCGGTCGGCCTGGCGCCACACCGTCTCGGACTGGGGCTCGACCCCGGCAACGCTGTCGAACACCGCCACCGCGCCATCGAGCACCCGCAGCGAGCGCTCGACCTCGATGGTGAAATCGACATGGCCCGGGGTATCAATGATGTTCACCCGGCAATCCTGCCAGAAACAGGTGGTCGCCGCCGAGGTGATGGTGATGCCGCGTTCCTGCTCCTGTTCCATCCAGTCCATGGTCGCAGCGCCGTCGTGCACCTCGCCGATCTTGTGGCTGCGCCCGGTATAATAAAGGATACGCTCGGTCGTCGTCGTCTTGCCGGCATCAATGTGAGCCATGATGCCGATGTTTCGATATTTATCCAGCGGAGTGGTGCGGGCCATGACGACTTACCAGCGATAATGCGAGAACGCGCGGTTGGCCTCGGCCATCCGGTGGGTGTCTTCGCGTTTCTTGACCGAGGCACCGCGATTCTCGGCGGCGTCCATCAGTTCCTTGAACAAGCGGTCGCGCATGGTGTCTTCCGAGCGTTTGCGGGCGGCCTCGATCAGCCAGCGGATGGCCAGCGCCTGGGCGCGGCCCGAGCGCACCTCGACCGGCACCTGATAGGTCGCCCCGCCAACCCGGCGCGAGCGCACCTCGATTGCCGGCTTGACGTTGTCGAGCGCGGCATGAAAAAGCTGCACCGGGTCCTTGCCGGTCTTGCTCTCGATGCGCTCGAACGCGCCATAAACAATGCGCTCGGCAACCGATTTCTTGCCGTCATACATCAGATTGTTCATGAATTTGGTCACCACCCGGTCGCCATATTTGGCGTCAGGCAGAATATCGCGTTTTTCAGCAGCGTGGCGGCGTGACATCTCTCAAGTCCTCACTTGGGCCGTTTGGCGCCATATTTGGACCGCCGCTGGCGGCGATCCTTGACGCCCTGGGTGTCCAGAACACCACGAATGATATGATAGCGAACGCCCGGCAGATCCTTGACCCGGCCGCCGCGCAGCAACACCACCGAGTGCTCCTGCAGATTATGCCCCTCGCCAGGAATATAGCTGGTCACCTCGTGACCATTGGTCAGCCTGACACGCGCCACCTTGCGCAGCGCCGAGTTCGGCTTTTTCGGCGTCGTGGTGTAGACCCGGGTGCACACCCCGCGCTTTTGCGGGCAGCCTTGCAGGGCCGGCACCTTGTTGCGCGCAACTGGGCGCTGGCGGGGCTTGCGTATCAACTGGTTGATCGTCGGCATATCGCGTCCTTAAAAACCTCGACCCATAAAACAACCGGCATCACCATGGATACCAATCGAATGCAAAAAAACCTGGCCAGCACAAACCCTTCGGCTGGTGCCGCCATATTAAATCCCGGGTGTCGTTGGAAGCTGAAGCGCACTCCAGACCATTTTGGCGCAGCGTCTAGCCAGTGCTACAGCCTGCACCCGAGCGAGGGCTGCATACTATGTCCGGCCCCTACCCGCGTCAACTGAAAACATCGCGCCTTTTGCAGCTTTTTTCCGCACCCGCGAGATTGCCTCACGAATGCGGAAAAAGGCTTTCATATGAAGAGGTTAAACTGTTGCATCCTCGCCTGGCTCAGGCTCTTGCGGCCCCGGAGCCGCGCTCTCGGCGGCAGCCTCCTCGGCCGCCGCGCGCTCCACCGCCTGGGCCTTTTGCGCCTCAAGGAACGCCTGGTCGCGGTCGGCGGCGATATGGCGCAGGCGGTTCATCACGCTGCCGGTGCCAGCGGGAATCAGCCGGCCGACGATCACATTCTCCTTCAGGCCAACCAGATGATCGACCTTGCCGGACACCGCCGCTTCGGTCAGCACCCGGGTGGTTTCTTGGAACGAGGCCGCCGAAATGAACGAGCGGGTCTGCAACGAGGCCTTGGTGATGCCGAGCAGCACCGGCGAGGCAGTCGCCGGCGCGCCGCCCTCCTTTTCGGCCTTTTCATTGGCTTCGTCGAATTCCACCCGGTCGACCTGTTCGCCCTTGAGCAGGGTGGTGTCGCCCGGCGTCACGACCTCGACCTTTTGCAGCATCTGGCGCACGATCACCTCGATGTGCTTGTCGTTAATCTTGACCCCCTGCAACCGATAGACCTCCTGGATCTCATTGACCAGATAGCTGGCCAGGGCCTCGACGCCGAGCACTCGCAAAATATCATGCGGCGCCGGGTAGCCATCGAGCAGATATTCGCCCTTCTCGATGAAATCGCCTTCCTGAACCGTGATGTGCTTGCCCTTGGGAATGAGATATTCCACCGGCTCGCCATCGCCATCCTTGGGAGTCACGATGATGCGGCGCTTGTTCTTGTAGTCCTAGCCGAACGAGATCACACCATCGGCCTCGGCCAGAATCGCGCATTCCTTGGGTCGGCGGGCCTCGAACAGCTCGGCCACCCGCGGCAGACCGCCGGTGATGTCGCGAGTCTTGGCCGCCTCGCGCGGAATCCGCGCCAGCACATCGCCGGCATGAACCTGGGCGCCGTCGGCGACCGCCAGAACCGCGTCGACCGACAGGAAATAGCGCGCCTCGAAGCCGTTGGGCAGGGTGATCACCTCGCCCGCCTCGTCACGCAGCGTGATCCGCGGGCGCAGGTCCGCCCCCTTGGTCTGCGAGCGCCAGTCGATTACCACCTTGTTGGCGATGCCGGTGGTCTCGTCGGTGACCTCGCGCATCGACACACCCTCGGCCAGATCGACATAATTGGCCACGCCTTCGCGCTCGGTGATGATCGGGATGGTATAGGGGTCCCATTCCGCCAGCTTGTCGCCGCGCTTAACGGCCTGGCCGTCATCGACGGTCAGGATCGAGCCATAGGGCACCTTGTGATGCGCCCGCTCGCGGCCGGTTTCATCGACCAGAACCACCTCGCAGTTGCGGCTCATGACGATCAGCCGGCCCTCGCTGTTCTCGACCACATTGCGGTTGCGGATCTTGATAACGCCTTCGATCGTCGCCTCGAAAGACGACTGTTCGGCGAACTGCGCGGTGCCACCGATGTGGAAGGTGCGCATGGTCAACTGGGTGCCCGGCTCGCCGATCGACTGCGCCGCGATCACCCCGACCGCCTCACCGACATTGACCTTGGTGCCCCGCGCCAGATCGCGGCCATAGCATTTGCCACACACCCCGCCATCGGAATCGCAGGTCAGCACCGAGCGGATCTTGACCTCCTGCACGCCGGCGGTCTCAACCGCCTTGACGGCATTCTCATCGAGCTCTTGGCCGCCCTTGACTATCACCTCGCCCGACACCGGGCTGACGACATCATCGGCGGCGGTGCGGCCCAGAATGCGCTCGCCCAGGGGATCGATCACCTCGCCGCCCTCGACCACCTCGGCCACCGTCAGGCCGCGATGGGTGCCGCAATCGCGTTCGACAATGATGCAGTCCTGGGAGACATCGACCAGCCGGCGGGTCAGATAGCCCGAGTTTGCGGTCTTGAGCGCGGTGTCGGCCAAGCCCTTGCGCGCGCCGTGCGTGGAGTTGAAATATTCCAGCACGCTCAGGCCTTCCTTGAAGTTGGAAATGATCGGGGTCTCGATGATCTCGCCCGACGGCTTGGCCATCAGGCCGCGCATGCCGGCAAGCTGCTTCATTTGCGCCGCCGAGCCGCGCGCCCCGGAATGGGCCATCATGTAGATCGAGTTGATCGGCATCTCGCGGCCACTTTCCTCGTCCACCTTGGTCGAGGAAATTTCGGCCATCATTTCGTCGGCCACCTTGTCGGTGCATTGCGCCCAGGCATCGATCACCTTGTTGTATTTCTCGCCCTGGGTGATCAGGCCGTCGATATATTGTTGTTCATATTCCTTGACCAGCGCCCGGGTCTCCTCGACCAGCTTTTCCTTGGTGGCGGGGATCACCATGTCGTCCTTGCCAAAGGAAATGCCGGCCCGGCAGGCATGGGCGAAACCCAGGGCCATGAGACCATCGGCGAACAGCACGGTTTCTTTCTGGCCGCAGTGGCGATAGACCATGTCGATCACCTGGCTGATCTCTTTCTTGGTCAGCAACCGGTTGATGATGCTGAAGGGAAGCTTGGGATGGCGCGGCAGCAGCTCGGACAGCAACATGCGCCCCGGGGTGGTCTCCACCCGCCGCACCACCGGCTTGCCTTCCTCGTCCACGGTTTGCAGCCGCGCGCTGATCTTGGAGTGCAGCGTCACCGCGCCGATATCCAGCGCCTGGTGAATCTCGGGAATATCGCCGAACGCCATGCCTTCGCCCGGCTCGCCCTCGCGGTTCATCGACAGATAATAAACCCCCAGCACGATGTCCTGGCTGGGCACGATGATCGGCTTGCCGTTGGCCGGCGACAGGATGTTGTTGGTCGACATCATCAACACCCGCGCCTCGAGCTGCGCTTCCAGGGACAGCGGCACATGCACCGCCATCTGGTCGCCATCGAAGTCGGCATTGAACGCCGCGCAGACCAGGGGATGAAGCTGGATCGCCTTGCCTTCGATCAGCACCGGCTCGAACGCCTGAATGCCGAGGCGGTGCAGCGTCGGCGCCCGGTTCAGCATCACCGGATGTTCGCGGATCACCTCTTCGAGAATATCCCACACCTCGGGGCGCTCGCGCTCGACCATTTTCTTGGCCTGCTTGATGGTGGTGGCCAGCCCGCGGGCATCGAGCCGTGAATAAATGAACGGCTTAAACAGCTCGAGCGCCATTTTCTTGGGCAGGCCGCACTGATGCAGCTTGAGCTCGGGCCCTACGACAATCACCGAGCGGCCGGAATAATCGACCCGTTTGCCCAGCAGGTTCTGGCGGAAGCGCCCCTGTTTGCCCTTGAGCATGTCGGACAGCGATTTCAGGGGCCGCTTGTTGGCCCCGGTGATCACCCGCCCGCGCCGGCCGTTGTCGAACAGGGCGTCCACCGCCTCCTGAAGCATGCGCTTTTCATTGCGCACGATAATGTCGGGCGCGCGCAGCTCGATCAGCCGCTTGAGCCGGTTGTTGCGGTTGATCACCCGGCGGTAGAGTTCATTGAGATCGGAGGTTGCGAACCGGCCGCCGTCGAGCGGCACCAGGGGGCGCAGCTCAGGCGGGATGACCGGGATGATCTCGAGGATCATCCATTCCGGCCGATTGCCCGATTCGATGAAGGATTCGACCAGCTTGAGGCGCTTGATCAGTTTTTTGGGCTTGAGTTCCGACTTGGTCTCGGCCAGTTCCTGACGGATCTTGGCCTTTTCCGCCTCGAGATCAAGCGTGGACAGCATCTGGCGGATCGCCTCGGCGCCAATGCTGGCGGTAAAGGCGTCCTCGCCATAGTCGTCCTGGGCCTCGTAATATTCCTCTTCCGAGAGCAGTTGGCCAAGCTTGAGCGGCGACAGGCCGGGCTCGATGACCACGAAATTCTCGAAATAAAGCACCCGCTCGAGCCCTTTCAGGGTCATATCGAGCAGCAGGCCGATGCGCGAGGGCAACGACTTTAGGAACCAGATGTGGGCCACCGGGGCGGCCAGTTCGATATGGCCCATGCGCTCGCGCCGAACCTTGGACAGCGTAACCTCGACCCCGCATTTCTCGCAGGTGATGCCGCGATATTTCATCCGCTTGTACTTGCCGCACAGGCATTCGTAATCCTTGATCGGGCCGAAGATGCGCGCACAGAACAGGCCATCGCGCTCCGGCTTGAAGGTGCGGTAGTTGATGGTCTCCGGCTTTTTGATCTCGCCGAACGACCACGAGCGGATGCGCTCCGGGCTGGCCAGCGATATCTTGATGCTGTCGAAGTTCTGCGAAGCGCCGGCGCCCGGCGTAAACAGGTTCATCAGCTCTTGATTCATGTCCGTAAACTCCTGCCTGCCGGGGCCTTACTGGCCATCGTTGATAAGTTCGACGTTGAGCAACAGCGACCGCATTTCCTTGATCAACACATTGAATGATTCGGGAATGCCGGCCTCGAAGGTGTCGTCGCCCTTGACGATCGCCTCGTAAACGCCGGTGCGCCCCGCCACGTCGTCCGACTTGACGGTGAGCATTTCCTGCAAGGTGTAGGCGGCGCCATAAGCCTGGAGCGCCCACACCTCCATCTCGCCAAAGCGCTGGCCGCCAAACTGCGCCTTGCCGCCCAGCGGCTGCTGGGTGACCAGGCTGTAGGGGCCGATCGAGCGGGCGTGGATCTTGTCATCGACCAGATGGTGCAGTTTGAGCATATAGATGTAGCCCACCGTCACCTTGCGATCAAAGGTCTCGCCGGTGCGCCCGTCGATCAACGTAACCTGGCCCGATGAATCGAGCCCCGCCTTGTCCAGCATGTCGACAATATCACCCTCATGGGCGCTATCGAACACCGGGGTCGCCATCGGCACCCCGCGCACCAGATTGCCGCCCAGCTCCATGATCTGGTCATCGCCCAGCTCGGCGACATCCTCGTCATACTGGCGATCGCCGTAAACCTGGCGGAACTTGTCGCGCAGAGCCTGGACATCGCCGCCATTGGCGCGCGCGCCATGCAAAAGGCCCTCGATCTGGCGGCCAACGCCGTGGGACGCCCAACCCAGATGGGTTTCCAGAATCTGCCCGACGTTCATGCGCGAGGGCACGCCCAGCGGATTGAGCACGATATCGACCGGCGTGCCGTCTTCGAGATGGGGCATGTCCTCGACCGGCAGAATGCGCGAGATCACGCCCTTGTTGCCGTGGCGGCCGGCCATTTTGTCGCCTGGTTGCAGCTTGCGCTTGACCGCGACGAACACCTTGACCATTTTCATCACGCCCGGCGGCAGTTCGTCGCCGCGCTGAAGTTTTTCAACCTTACCCTCGAAGCGCGCCTGCAACGCCGCCTTGGCCTCCTCGAACTGGGTGTTGAGCGCCTCGATATCGGCCATGACCTTTTCGTCGTCCACCGCGACCTGCCACCACTGGCCGCGCGAAAAGCCGGCCAGCAGATCCTCGGTAATCTCGGCGCCCTTTTCGGCTTCCCCAGGACCGCTGGCCAGTTTGCGGCCCAGCAACATCTCCTTAAGCCGGCCATAGGTGCTGCGCTCGAGGATCGCCTGTTCGTCGTCCTTGTCCTTGGCCAGCAGCTCGATCTCCTCGCGCTCGATCGACAACGCGCGCTGGTCCTTGTCGACGCCATGGCGCGAAAACACCCGCACCTCGACAATGGTGCCGGAATCCCCCGGCGGCACGCGCAGCGAGGTATCGCGCACGTCGGAGGCCTTTTCGCCAAAAATGGCGCGCAGCAGTTTTTCTTCCGGGGTCATCGGCGATTCGCCCTTGGGCGTCACCTTGCCGACCAGAATATCGCCGGCGTTCACCTCGGCGCCGATATAAACGATGCCCGCCTCGTCGAGCTGACGCAGCCCCTCTTCGCCGACATTGGGAATGTCGCGGGTGATTTCCTCGGGGCCCAGCTTGGTGTCGCGGGCCATCACCTCGAATTCCTCGATATGAATCGAGGTGAACACATCCTCGCTGACGATGCGCTCGGAAATCAGGATCGAATCCTCGAAGTTGTAGCCGTTCCACGGCATGAAAGCGACCAGCACATTGCGGCCCAGCGCCAGCTCGCCCAGATCGGTCGACGGGCCGTCGGCGATAATGTCGCCCTTGCGCACCACATCGCCCTTCTTGACCAGCGGGCGCTGGTTGATGCAGGTGTTCTGGTTGGAGCGCTGGAACTTCATTAGATTGTAGATATCAACGCCGGAGACGCCGGTACCGACTTCCTCGGTGGCGCGCACTACGATGCGGTTGGAATCCACTTGGTCAATCACCCCGGAGCGCCGGGCGGCGATCGCCACCCCAGAATCCCGGGCCACTACCGATTCCATGCCGGTGCCGACAAACGGCGCCTCGGCGCGCACCAGCGGCACCGCCTGGCGTTGCATGTTCGAGCCCATCAGCGCGCGGTTGGCGTCATCGTTCTCCAGGAAGGGGATCAGCGCCGCGGCGACCGACACCAGTTGCTTGGGCGAGACATCCATATAGGAGACATTTTCCCGCGCGGTCATCACGAAATCGCCGGCCACCCGGCAACTGACCAGCTCGTTGATGAAGTGGCCCTCGTCATCGAGCGCCGCATTGGCCTGGGCGATGGTGTATTTGGCTTCCTCCATCGCCGGCAGGTAATGCACCTCGTCGGTCACCCGGCCGTCCACCACCTTGCGGTAGGGGGTTTCGATAAAGCCGTATTTATTGATCCGGGCATAGGTGGCCAGGCTGTTGATCAGGCCGATATTGGGCCCTTCGGGGGTCTCGATCGGGCAGATCCGGCCATAATGGGTGGGGTGCACGTCGCGCACCTCGAAGCCGGCGCGCTCGCGGGTCAACCCGCCCGGGCCGAGCGCCGACAGGCGGCGTTTGTGGGTAATCTCGGACAGCGGATTGGTCTGGTCCATGAACTGGCTCAACTGCGATGAGCCGAAGAACTCACGCACCGCGGCGGCCGCCGGCTTGGCGTTGATCAGATCGTGGGGCATCACGGTTTCGATCTCGACCGAGCTCATCCGCTCGCGGATCGCCCGCTCCATGCGCAGCAGGCCGATGCGATATTGATTCTGCATCAACTCGCCGACCGAGCGCACCCGGCGGTTGCCGAGATGATCAATGTCGTCGATCTCGCCATGGCCGTCCTTGAGCTCAACCAGGGTCTTGATCACCGCCAGGATATCATCCTTGCGCAACACCCCCACATTGTCGTCGACATCGAGCCCCAGACGCATGTTGAGCTTGACCCGGCCGACCGCCGACAGATCATAGCGTTCGGAATCGAAGAACAGACCGTTGAACAGGGCCTCGGCGGCCTCGCGGGTTGGCGGCTCGCCGGGGCGCAGCACACGGTAGATCTCGACCAGCGCCTGATCGTGGTTATCCGCCTTATCGGCCTTCAGGGTGTTGCGGATATAGGGCCCGATATTGACATGGTCGATGTCCAGGGTAGCCAACTCGCGCACCCCGGCCTCGACCAGCGCCCCAACTGATTCGGCGCTCAACTCGTCGCCGGCCTCGACATAAATCTCGCCGGTTTCCTCGTTGATGAGGTCATTGGCGACATAGCGGCCGATCAGGTCCTCGTCGGGCACCAGCAGCTCGGCCAGGCCGGCCTTCTCAAACTTGCGCGCCAGCCGCGGCGTGACCTTCTCGCCGGCCTTGAGCAGCACCTCGCCGCTGGCCGCATCGACCAGATCGAACGCCGGCTTGCGGCCACGCATGCGGGCCGCGTCATAGGCCGTCCGCCAGCCTTTTTTCTCGCGCGTATAGGTGACCTTTTTATAGAAATAATCGAGGATGTCCTCGCTCGACAGGCCCAGCGCGTAAAGCAGCGTGGTGACCGGCAGTTTGCGCCGCCGGTCGATGCGGACATAGACCAGGTCCTTGCCGTCAAACTCGAAATCGAGCCACGAGCCGCGATAGGGAATGACCCGGGCGGCGAACAGGAATTTGCCCGAGACGTGGGTCTTGCCCCGGTCGTGATCGAAAAACACCCCGGGCGAGCGATGCATCTGGCTGACAATCACCCGTTCGGTGCCATTGACCACGAAGGTGCCGTTGGGCGTCATGAGCGGCATGTCGCCCATGTAGATGTCCTGCTCCTTGATATCGAGCACCGATTTAGCCTGGGTGTCAGGGTCGACATCGAGCACGATCAGGCGCAAGGTCACCTTGAGCGGCGCGCCATAGGTCATGTCGCGCTGCTGGCATTCCTCGACGTCATATTTGGGCTCTTCAAGCTCGTATTTGACGAATTCGAGTGAGGCGGTTTCCTGAAAATCCTTGATCGGAAAAACCGATTTGAAAACCCCCTGAAGACCCGTATCCGTGCGTTCGTCGACCGGCGTTCCCTTTTGCAGAAACTGCTCATAGGATCGCTTTTGAACCTCGATGAGGTTCGGCATCGTCGCGGTCTCGCGAATATGGCCGAAAAACTTGCGAACCCGTTTGCGTCCGGTGAAAGAGGTTGCCATGCTCACCCTCGTTTTGCCTTGCTTCGCCAGACCCCGACGGGGCCCATGCGTTCTTCAGGCGCCGCCTGGCGCCCGCCCCTCAAACGAGGGGTCTTGAAAACGCCAGCTCCCGGGCGCGGCTATGCCGCCCCCGGGACGCCGGAACCATCACTGAACTGCGCCGTTACTTGACCTCAACGGTCGCCCCGGCACCTTCCAGTTTACTCTTGATCTCTTCCGCCTCGTCCTTCGACACGCCTTCCTTGATCGGCTTGGGAGCGCCTTCGACCAGGTCCTTGGCCTCCTTGAGGCCCAGGCTGGTGATCGCACGGACTTCCTTGATGACGTTGATTTTCTTTTCGCCAAAGGAGGTGAGAATCACATCGAATTCGTTCTTTTCCTCGGCTGCGGCTTCGCCGCCGGCGGCAACCGCCGCCACCGCAACCGGTGCGGCAGCCGCCGAGACGCCCCATTTTTCTTCAAGCAGTTTCGACAACTCGGCCGCTTCCATCACGGTCAGGGCCGACAAATCGTCGACAAGTTTTTCCAGATTAGCCATTTTCTTTTACTCCTGGGATTGATCGTTTGTGTTTGTGATCTGTTTTAAGGGTTCAGGCCGCTTCGCCTTTTTCCGAATAAGCACCGATAACGCGCGCCACTTGCGTGGCGGGCGCCTGCAACACCGTGGCCACCCGCGTGGCCGGCGTGCCGAGCATGCCAATAATCCTGGCCCGCAACTCGTCTATCGAAGGCATCGCGGCCAAGGCCTTGACTCCCTCCACATCGAGCACGGTTTCGCCCATCATGCCGCCGAGGACGACGAGATTGTCGTTGTCCTTGGCATAGCTGCTCGCCACCTTGGCTGCGGCCACCGGATCGTCCGAAAAAGCGATCGCGGTTGGCCCTTTGAACAAGTCGGCGAGCGGAGCGCATTTGGTGCCTTCCAGAGCAAGGCGGGTAAGCCGGTTTTTAGTAACCTTGAAGCTGGCGCCGCCGTCACGCATCTGATTTCTCAGATCGGTGATTTCGGCAACCGTCAGCCCCTTGTAGTGGGTCACCACCACGGCCTGGGTTTCCGAAAACACCTTGTTCAGATCGGCAACCCACTCCTTTTTTTGAGCTCGGTCCACGTCTTTACTCCAGTGCCTGGGCGGGACCTTGAAGGGCTCCGCCCGTTTTCACACTCCATGAACCCGTCACCGCGACGGGTCCGGTTCGCCTGTCCCAGGGTTTGCGCTGCCTCCCGGGCCGAAGCCCGGACAACAACCCATATCCCCGTCTATGCAGGCATCCTTTAAGCCACCCCGGCACGCCGGCGCGGCGCCTGCAGTCTGAGACAGGTTGGCAAGTCCCCCGCCCGCGGCGCACCGCCGGCCGGTTTCCTGCCGTTTTCACCGCCCACGGCGGCAAAACTTTTACGGCCCTACTCCGCCGCCACGCTGGAAACATCAACCTTCACGCCGGGCCCCATGGTCGAGCTGATCGCCAGCTTCTTCATGTAGGTGCCTTTGGCGCCGGATGGCTTGGCCTTGAAGATCGCGCCAACAAAGGCCTTGATGTTTTCCTGCAACGCCTCTTCGGCAAAACTCGCCTTGCCGACCCCGGCATGGATGATTCCCGCCTTTTCGACCCGAAATTCAACCTGACCGCCCTTGGCCGCCTTGATCGCCTCGACGACATTGGGGGTCACCGTACCCAGCTTGGGGTTGGGCATCAGGCCGCGCGGGCCCAGCACCTTGCCCAGCCGGCCCACCACCGCCATCATGTCCGGCGTGGCGATGCAGCGATCAAAATTGATCTCCCCGTCCTGAATGCTCTTGGCCAGATCCTCGGCGCCGACCAGATCGGCGCCCGCGGCGCGCGCCTCATCGGCCTTGTCGCCCTTAGCGAACACCGCGACCCGCACGGTTTTGCCGGTGCCGTTGGGCAGGCCGACCACCCCGCGCACCATCTGATCGGCATGGCGCGGATCGACCCCCAAGTTGATCGCCACCTCGACGGTCTCGTCGAATTTGGCGGTTGCATTGCTCTTGACCAGACGAACCGCCTCGTCCAGCGCGTGATTGGCCGTGCGATCGAAACTTTCGCCCGCCGCCTTGTATCGTTTTCCCTGTTTCGCCATGGCCCTACTCCGTCACCTCAAGCCCCATGGACCGCGCCGTACCCTTGATCATCTGCACCGCGGCATCCAGGTTGTTGGCGTTCAGGTCCTTCATCTTGTTCTCGGCGATCTGGCGCAGATCAGCGAGCGAGACCTGACCAACCACATCGCGCCCCGGCTCGCCCGAGCCCTTGTTCAGCTTGGCCGCCTTTTTGAGAAAAAACGACGCCGGCGGCGTTTTGGTGGTGAAGGTGAAACTGCGATCCGCATAGACCGTAATCACCGTCGGGATCGGCATATTTTTTTCCATGTCCTGGGTGGCGGCATTGAACGCCTTGCAGAACTCCATGATGTTGACGCCGCGCTGGCCCAGGGCCGGGCCGATCGGCGGCGACGGATTGGCCGCACCGGCCGGCACCTGCAACTTGATGTAACCATCGATTTTTTTCGCCATGGTACTCCCTCATATGAAAGCGGGCCTCGCCGGCGACATGCCGTCCTCGCCCAGGGGGGCGCGGTGCGGCCATGGCGGACCTCCCGCGCCATATCGACAAATCTGTAAACTTATGCCTTTTCGACCTGCGTATACTCCAGTTCGACCGGCGTGGCGCGTCCGAAGATCGACACCGAAACCTTGAGCCGCGAGCGCTCTTCGTCGATCTCCTCGACCATGCCGTTAAATGATTCAAAGGGCCCGTCGCACACCCGCACCTCTTCGCCGATCTCGAAGCTGATCGTCGGCTTGGGCCGCTCGATGCCTTCCTGGACCTGCTGCAAAATGCGCTGCGCCTCGGCCTCGCTGATCGGTATCGGCTTGTTGGCCGCGCCCAGAAACCCGGTGACCTTGGGCACATTCTTGACCAGATGATAGGACTGGTCGGTCATCTCCATCTTGGCCAGCACATAGCCCGGGAAGAACTTGCGTTCGGTGCTCACCTTCTGGCCGCGGCGCAGCTCGACCACCTCTTCGGTCGGCACCATCACTTCCTCGAACAGGTCTTCCATCTGTTGCACCCGGGCCTGCTCCCGGATCGCCTCGGCAACCTTTTTCTCAAAGCCCGAATAGGCGTGAATAATATACCAGCGCGTGGTCATCCGTCTTACCCCCACAGCCCGAGCAATGTGCGCACGCCCAGGGAAATGACCTGGTCGGTCAACAGAAAAAAGATCGCCGCCAGCGCCACCATGATGAACACCATAATGGTGGTCACCGTGGTTTCCTTGCGGCTTGGCCACGTCACCTTGGCCGCCTCCTGGCGCACCTGACGCATGAATTTCAAGGGACTGGTTTTCGCCATGTTCTTTTAAGTAATTCCCAACCTGAACCGCCACCCGCTACATTCCGCCCACGCCATGCCGGGAAAACCCGCCCGGCGGTGGCAGGAGTGGAGGGACTCGAACCCACAACCCCCGGTTTTGGAGACCGGTGCTCTAGCCAATTGAGCTACACTCCTTCACGCATGGGCTCAAAACCACATCCCTCGCGCCCATTCCCGGCTTAAAGCCGTCGGCTCGCGGCCAGCACAAAAAGCACATAGGGACGGCACCCGCCGCCCCTATGAGCCAAGGTCATTGGCAACTTATAGCAACCTTGCGCCCGGACGCCAAGCCTCTTTCAATGATTTTGGCAACACCCCGCCCCTATTCGACGATTTTGGAGACCACGCCGGCGCCGACGGTGCGCCCGCCCTCGCGGATCGCAAAGCGCAGGCCCTCGTCCATCGCAATCGGACAGATCAGCTCGACCTCCATCGAA
>Ga0114931_10005543_pt1 | contig 15590 bp, 13 predicted proteins | sample 2SBtaG_FD_89579 | JGI IMG/M metagenome (GOLD analysis project Ga0114931, IMG submission 89579) | Deep subsurface microbial communities from Kolumbo volcano to uncover new lineages of life (NeLLi) - 2SBTROV14_V59a metaG | ecosystem: Environmental > Aquatic > Marine > Volcanic | place: Kolumbo...
AATTGCGCGCACTCCCTTCCGGGCCGACATCAATAGATATGGTTGCGAGTGCGGCATTTCTTGTGGGGATGGTCTTAGGACTTGGTGACTCGATTGAGGGCCTGCTCCCGTATTTCCCCTTTCATTATGCTGAGCGGAATTTTTATCGTGCAGCGCAACAGGGCTTTGAGGCGAAACTGTTGTGGCCCTCAATCCTTCCGCCTTCTCCAAAAGAACGGTCAGTGTGTGACCTTGCCAACGACATGCTGCCGGTTGCACAACGTGGACTGGAAATGAGCGGAGTGGATTCCAAGGATATTAGTCGGATGTTGGATGTGATTCGGGATCGCATCGATACGGGAATGAACGGGGCTCGCTGGCAACGCCATATACTGGAACAGTTGGAAAAACAGATGCCACGGTCTAAAGCGTTTCCGGTTCTCGTGGATATGTATTTGGCAGAAGCCAAGCATGGCTGTCCGGTGACCAGCTGGCGGACAACATTATAAAAAATACTTAATGATGGTATGACCTTTCTTCGTGGTTGCATCACTTCTTTAGTCGGTCATTCCCAACGTTTGTTATTGGGAATCCATCCCCATTGAATCAGATGGGTTCCGGCCATGGATTTGTCAGAATGACAAAGGCCGAGGCCTCAAACAATTGAGATTACAGAGAAACGCCACGTTTGAATTTGCCTCTCTATGAGACGAGACCTCAATGTCATCTGGAAATGGAATGCTCCCCGGGCATCGGAGTTAAGCGCCACAGTCGAAGCATTTCTTGATGGCCTGGGTGGACCGGTCTGGATTCACGTCCCCGGGAAGGATCGTTCCCGCACCCGGGTGGTGACGACATTGCTCCATGGCAATGAACCATCAGGGGTTCGGGCGTTACATCGATGGCTGCGTTCGGAATCTACGCCGTTGGTTGATATGGTCTGCATCATTGGAGCCGTCGAGGCTGCGGTGGCGCCACCAGGATTTTACTATCGGTGTTTACCCAATGTGAAAGACCTGAATCGCTGTTTTCGTGAGCCCTTTGAAGGGCCTGAAGGTCGGTTGACCAGAACCATCCTTGAATGGCTGCGTGTGCTGGGCCCGGAGGCGCTAATCGATCTGCATAACACCTCGGGACGAAGCCCGGCTTATAGTGTGACGACCCGGGTAACTCTTCCCCACTTGTCGTTAACGTCATTGTTTTCGGACCAGCTTATTCAAACCGATTTGCGACTTGGGACGTTGATGGAGGCCACGGAGGATGATTGGCCGACGATTGTCGTGGAATGTGGTGGCGCCTCATCATTGGAATCGGACCAGGTTGCCTTTGAGGGATTGCGACGGTATGTGGCAGAAGAGGATGTCCTTGAACACGCGTCTGCAAGTAGTCATGTCCGTGTGTTTCAGCATCCAATTCGAGTCGAGCTGTGCAAAGGTCGAAACGTGACGTACGAATCATCGCCCAATTGGAATGTCGATCTCACGCTGCTTCCGGATGTCGACAAATACAACCTTGATTGCGTGCAATCCGGAGAGATGATTGGTTGGGTGCGCCCCTCATACCTCGATGTGCTTCTGGCACGCGGTGGTGACGGTCAGGATCAAACTCGTGAGCTGTTTCTTGAAGACGCCGGACGCCTGGTCATGGCGAAGCGGGCACGAATCCTGATGATGACGACGAATCCAACCATTGCTGCCAAGGATTGCTTGTTTTATGTCCTACCGGTTGATCCTGCCCAGGCCTAATCGGACAGTGGCATGGAATCTACGATCGCTGTTTAGCCGTCTCACCTGACTGAGTTTCCAAGGGGCACCGGTCGAGAATGAAATAGAGCGGACAGAAACCGGTCACGCCACTTTGTAAGAGGGCGGCACCCAAAATTCCGGGTAGCCAAAGCCACATTGGATCGGAAGAATAACCGAACCACACGCCTACCGTAATCAAGCCACCAACGATCCCGTCATGTATTTTGCGTTTCCTGTTCATGAGAATCATCTCCTCTTCTTAAAAATGGGCATGGAATGTACCTGACAATATCTATAGGGAATTCTGTCAAAACTATACGGAGGGAAGGATTCTCCGTTCTCCTTTGTGAATTTTTTGAATAGGCAAAGCTATCTTCTGCGCGAACGGGAGAAAAATCAATCCTAGATGTTTGTTATTGGGATGTCGTCACCAGGATGTCAGTACGACGATCAAGTGGAGAGTGATGAAGCGGGTCCGTCATGGCGTGTGGCCGACCGGCAGAGCGGTGAGGGGAGACGTAAGTCAGCTCACTCGAATTTCTTTGAAAGACTCGAATGCGTGTTGGCCCTTGCCTGAGTAATGCGTGCGCCAGGTTGTGAGGCCAGAGGTACCAGTCGGGGAGGGTCATGAGGAACCCAGCAAAGCGTTGAAGAAACTCCGAAATCGCCACCGTGCAAAATGCCGGCGCCGTTTCGGTGTGAAAGACCGGAGTCTCACTGACTGCCTGGGAATCATTCCGTACTACCTCTTCGAGGAACTTAGCGTCTTGAGGTGCCAGATCCCATTCGAAGACCTCAACCGTAACATCACCAACGTACCATCGAAACTGAATATACGTGGGAAGGTCGGGAATTTGAGTGACCACAAGGTCCTTCACACGTTGAATCCCAGCCAATGGCGAGCTTCCTGCTTCATCTGCGCTAGGTGATCGAAGACCGTAGGCACCGGCCGGGTCCCAAAAGGTAACATTTCCGTGGTTGGCAACAAGTCGGAGAGCGGCATGGTTGGATAATAAGCCATCGTACGTAATAATAATCTGCAAGGTTGGACGAGGGTGAGTGATCGATGCCTGGTAAAACCCATGCCGTTTCTCGATCCAATGATCGGACAGATACGTTGTATGAGAATGGATGCACCCCGTGGACAAAAAAATGAGGCAACTCGAAATTCCAATGCCTGCCCAGGCTTTACCGGTACGTGCTCTCTGCAAACGATTCAACTCCTGAAGGATGTAGAGACTCGAGTAGGTTTAGGATAACCCAAGCTTTCCCTTGCGGCGACCATTATCTGAATTTCTCATGGAATTCGCCGTGATCTGTGTCTCATTTTGACTCATTGGTTCCGAGGCTGACCAATCTAAGAGTGAATCTCATTCATGTGGAAAGAGCCAGAAAATAGGGATGAAGAACCCGAGCGAGACCCGTCGGAGTCAAAAAAGAGTCCCCTGATTCCCATTGGATTGGCCATCATGGCCGTCCTGCTCGTGCCGGTGGGCATGTATTCGATGGGACCGGAGGGGCCAATTAAAAAGGGGGATGTCGTCTTTTCAACGGGACAGCATCGTGTCTATTTTGAGGAAGCAGGGGCATATGATGCCTTCGGCTATCCTTCTTATTGCGTACTGGATGCGCGCGAACAACTCCTTGTACTGGACAGTGCAGAAACCCGATCAGATGGCACGTTCGTGGCTCAACCGCTTGGCACATCCCTGCGAGAGTTCCCATCGTGTCCCACTTCAGCCAGAATAAATCTTCACATGCATCAGCTCACATTGAAGGCCGATATATTGGGAGAATTGCGGGATACACTAACTCGGCTTTTTTCGTCAGAATAATTCGGATACTCTTTTTTTTTCTCGTCATTCCCGACATTTTTAATCGGGAATCCATCTTTCAAATTGCCGAGAATGACAACAGGGACGTGACCGCGATTTTTTAACTCTTCAATTTGGAAGTGAATTGTTTGCGAAACTTCGCAATTTTTGGGCCGATTAGGTAGGAGCAATAGGGTTGGGTAGGATTGCTAACGAAGTATTCTTGGTGATATTCCTCGCCCATGTAAAAAGGCTCTGCTGGTGAAATCTCTGTCACGATGGGGGAATCAAACAGTTTGTCGTGGGACAGTGTGGCAATGATTTCTTTGGCCGTGGTCTCCTGCTTTGGGGAATGGTAAAAAATCACAGAACGATACTGCGTGCCCACATCATTGCCCTGGCGATTGAGCGTAGTGGGATCATGAATGGCAAAAAACACTTCAAGAACTTCGCGAAAGGAGATGGTTGAAGGATCAAAGGTGACTTGCACGACTTCCGCATGACCGGACATCCCAGTGCAAACGGCTTCGTAGGAAGGGTTGGGTTGCTTCCCGCCCATGTAGCCTGATTCGACAGAAAGTACTCCTTGCAATTGATCGAATGCGGCCTCTAAGCACCAAAAGCATCCACCGCCAAGTGTGGCAATTTCATTTCCCTGTGTTGATGATGGCTCAAACATCAATGCTCCTTAGAGTTTCACAAAAGGAAGGGCCTTACTTATAGCAGGTTAGTCTGTCCCGTTCTAGTGTCGGGTGATGCCCCCAATTCTTCACCTCCCTTCATCTCCGTCCTTCCCGAAATTTTTAATCGGGAATCCAGGTTTGTTCATCTTTCCCGAATGGATCCCCGATAACTAATGTCGGGGATGACGGACTCTTTTCTGCTAGACATTCATTCCCTTTGCAATTGTTCAATGTTTCGAATGCTTCAAAGTCCGGCCTAATACAACCACGCCCCCTCCAATCCCGACCGGGTCATTCCCGACATTGTTAATCGGGAATCTATCTTGGTTGATTCGGATGGATCCCCGCTAACCACTTGCGGGGATGACCAAGGCCAAGGGCAGCCTGCCATGTTGCGGATAATACTCTAACAGTATTTTCTATCTATAAGACCCATGCTGAAACAGGGGACTGGAACGAGTTGAACGATCATCGTCATATGCCTTCTTACAGGGTAAACATGAATATGCTATGGTGTCACAAAACAATATCATGACCATTTGCTTGCCTATCAAGCGTTCTGCAAACATGCAAAATCAAAGTCAATGAAGAACGCACATTCTTCGCCGTTGTTTGATGTCATCGTGGTTGGAATGGGACCGGCAGGGTCATCGGCTGCCTATGAGCTAAGTCGTGCAGGGTTGTTGGTTCTCGGGCTGGATAAACAACAGCATCCTCGCTACAAAGTGTGCGGAGGTGGGTTGTCTGCACGTATCGAACAGTTTTTGCCACCGGATTTTAAATCTGTCGTTGAAGAAGAGGTAACCCGCCTGCAGTTTACCTATAGTCCAGATGAATCGTATTTCATCAACTCGGGTAAGCCGTTTTTTTATATGGTCATGCGGTCGCGATTTGATCAATGGCTATTGAATAAAGCGCAAATAGTGGGAGCTGAAGTACATGAAGATGAACCGGTAACGCAACTGATTTCTCTCCCCGATAGGGTGGAAGTGACGACTTCGAAGGGACGATACTTCGGTCGGTTTGTTGTTGGTGCTGACGGGGCCTTAAGTGTTGTTGCACAGCAATTGTTTCCTGGTCGACGATTAAGGAAAGTGCCAGCCTTAGAAAGTGAAATTCGGTTTGATGAAGCCCGGCAATCCGTGGTCAATCATCGGACGGCGTCTGACGGGGATTCTAAGATGACAGTGATCAGTTTGAATGCGGCAAAAAAGGGCTACGGATGGATTTTTCCCAAACGGAACGGGTTGTCGGTCGGCGTCGGGGAATTTGTAAGGGGAGAGACTCGACCGAAACGCAGCTTCCAGCAGTTCGTACGGGAAGATCCGGACTTGTCAAAATTTACCGTGCCCCAACCCATAGGTCATCCAATCCCGATCTGTCATGGTTTTCCCAATGGAAACGGCTCACGGTGGAATGGCGGGCTGGTACATCACCGCGCGGTCCTGGTTGGAGATGCCGGGAATTTAGTCGATCCCTTATTGGGTGAAGGCATTTTGTATGCCGTGCGATCAGGCCAACTCGCTGCTGCCAGTATCGCGTCGTGTCTGGGAAAGACCCGAACGCCTTTGGAACAATATGAGACGGCTGTGATACGAGAGTTTGGACCGGAGTTTAGGATTGCATCGCGAATGAATACCGTGATATATGGCTTGCCCCGTTCTTGTCATCGGTGGCTGGGTCGAACCTTTCCGGGTCCGTATCAGCGACTCCTACATCGTTACTGCGCCATGCTGCAAGGTCAAGAAACCTATCAGACATTGTGGGGGAGAATCATAAAACGACTCAAAGGGCCATTTTCTTCTTCAATCATGCGACCCAGTATCCCTTCGTAAATCGTTGGTTTGTCTGGTGATACTATTCTCCAAAATCATGTGCCTTTGTGGGAATTCACTTTCTTTGCGTGTACCACCACGGTTCCGTGGTAGATGGCCCATGTTGTGGGGTCTTCGGCAAAACGACCATATCGGGTGATATCGGATTTGGTGGCCACGCCCGTGGCGAGGTAGGCGTTTTTCAATTGATAGGATGACAATTGCATGATGGTTGCGAGTCGTGACCCGCCTTGTGATATAGGTGTGTCATTTTCTACGATCAGATTTGTCATTCCCATTTGTTGAAGAAGTTTAGGGAGTTCCAATCCAAACGACGGGTTCAATCCAGCTTTTTCAAACATCCGTATAATTGCCTGATTCACGCGTTTGACCGACTGACTTGGCAGCTTTGGTCCTGCTACGACCCGAGCTGCCGAAAAGTCTGGTTCTTCTAAAACAAGCCATCCCCCAGGACGAAGCGCTTGTAGGATATTTGCCAGTGCTTTGCGATTCGCCGGGGTGTGAATCAGTACAAATCGGGCATGGGCCAGATGAAAGGTGTTGGTTGGGAATGAGGTGTTGGCAATGTCACCCTGGACCACCTGTATGTTTCGGCTTCTTGTTCTATGAACAAAGCGCGGGTTGATATCCAAGGCTACCACTTTCCCTTTTGCTCCGACGGTCTTGGCTAGCCAGTGCATGATGGAGCCGGCCCCTGGCCCAACTTCCAAACACTTCCAGCCAGCCTTGAGACCAGTTGCCAGTAACCTCTTTCGGGTTCGGGGATCGTGGTATCGTTCGATCAGCTTGAGCCGATCTCGTTCGCTCCGTTCCTGGGTTTGGTTAAAGATGTAGTGCGGGTCGTTTGCCATTCACACTCCTTTTTCGCCTTCCCATGGCACCAGGACTCTACCTCACCTAGCCTCTCCTTACAAAGGAGAGGAATCGGAGGCAGATTCATTTCGGGGAATGTTGAAAAAACCTGTCCTGCGCTAAGCCGAAGGGCTCACGGCATGCTTTTTTGAACATTCCCTCTCCAACGAGATGATGCCCGTATTTTTATGGGCGTTTATTGGCCAATGGAGTGAAAAATTCAACCGTCTCCTTAGGTAAAGCGCGGTGCTGGTTTTAACAGGTTCGAACCATTATGCTGAATAGGTCCTCGGGGTCTTTTCGTTGATGGGACAACTAATGGGGTCCTATTGTTTCATCATATTACAGATTCCAGTGTAAGAAAAATACTTTTGGGTCCGAACACGTTTGATGATTGTCATTCTCGGTGCCAATGCCGACTGGTGAGGCGGACGAATTTTTGTTGTGGTTCTTCCGACATTCATTAGCATGGTTGAAAAGTATGGCAAAAGAGTAGGTTGTAATTCTTCGTGTACTTGATTGACAAGACTTCATCTCTCGATGGATTATGCACGGATATGTCTTCAGTGGTTCCTAGTTTGTTAGCGCGTGGTCTGCCTACTTCTATGAAAACAACCCTTCTGCATTACTATAAAACTCTGGTCATTGATCGGCCTAGGCGGGCGTTGTACTGCCTTTTTTTGGTGGTGGCTTTCTTTGCATCGCAGGGCCAAAACTTAAAGCTGGATGCATCTGCGGAATCGCTGGTCCTGGAAAACGATCGTGATTTGAAGTATTTCAGGGCCAGTCGTGAAGTCTATGGGGCTGATGATTTTCTGATTATCACCTATGCCCCGTCTGACGATCTGCTGTCGGCCATGTCGCTGACCAATTTGAACGCCTTGCGGGAGGAGCTTATCCGGTTACCCCGCGTGAAGACGGTGATATCCATTTTGGATGTGCCGCTTGTGAATAGTCCCAAGGTGTCGATTGTGGACTTGGCCGATGAACAAAACGTGAGGACGCTGCAAACTCCGGGGATCGATTTGGAATTGGCCCGTAAGGAGTTTCAAGAGAGTCCGATTTATCAAAACAATTTGGTGAGTCCGGACGGAAAGACTACAGCACTGCAAATCATCTTCAAGCCGGATGACGCCTATCATACCCTCTTACAATCCCGGAATCGATTGCGTGAGAAAAAGGCGGAAACGGGGCTCTCACCTGAGGAAGATGCGCAACTGGACCAGGTCACGCGTAAGTTTAACGAATACCACTCGGGTTTCGTGGAAGCGGAGCGTTACGATATTGAGCAGGTGCGCAGCATTATGGACCGGTATCGACAGCATGCCACAATGTATTTGGGTGGCGTGAGAATGATTACGGCGGACATGATCAATTTCATCGCCCATGATATTTCCGTGTTTGGTGTCGGGGTCTTATGCTTTTTGATCGGGGCCTTGTTATATTTTTTTCGCAAGCTGCGATGGGTGCTCTTGCCGTTGTCCTGTTGTTTGTTGTCGGTCAGCGTGATGGCGGGATTTCTGGGTTTCATGGATTGGCGAGTGACGGTCATTTCCTCTAACTTTATCTCGCTCCTGCTGATCATTACGATGTCGCTCACCATTCATCTCATTGTCCGGTATCGCATTCTGGATGAACAGAATCCCGATATGGATCAACAAACGCTCGTGTTCGAAACCATGCGCGATATGTTTAAGCCGTGTTTTTATACGGCGATCACGACGATCGTGGCGTTCTGTTCGCTCCTCGTGAGCGACATTCGCCCGGTCATTGATTTTGGGTGGATGATGACCATCGGCATCATATTCGCGTTTGTCCTGAATTTTGTTTACTTTCCGGCCGTGCTGGTCTTGCTCAAACCTGAACGGGGGATTGCGCGTCCGGATGCCACACGAGCCATTACCAGGGCTATTGGGGCCTTCACGCTCCAAAATAGAAATGCCATTATCCTGGTGAGTCTCATTGTGGCGTTGTGTGGGGCGACGGGCATTTCCATGTTGAAAGTGGAAAATCGCTTCATCGATCACTTCAAGAGCACGACGGAAATTTATCAGGGCATGGAGTTGATTGATACGAAACTGGGAGGCACGATCCCTCTGGATATTATTATTGATGCTGATGAAGAGTTTTTTTTGGACGAGAACAGTGCGTCGGAAGCCGAGAGTCTCTTCGATGATCCCTTTGCCGAGGCTGTTGAATCCGAACCGGTCACCTATTGGTTCACCGGGGCAATGTTGAATAAGGTGGAGCGCATTCATGATTACCTGGAAAACCTTCCAGAGGTTGGCAAAGTGCTGTCGATTGCGACTGGCATGAAAGTGTTCAAGCAAATCAATGATGGCAAGATGCCGGAGGATTATGAACTCGCGTTGCTAAGGAAGTATATTCCGCCTGCTGTTAAGGAGTCGCTCATCGATCCCTATCTTCGAGAAGACGGAAACCAAATTCGCATCACCATGCGGTTGATTGAATCTTCCCCCACGCTCAAGAGAAAAGAGCTGATCGAGAGCGTTCAACGCTATCTGACGCAAGAAATGAATTTCAAGAAAAAAGACGTCCATGCGACCGGCATGGCGGTGTTGTACAACAATCTGCTTCAAAGTTTGTACAAGTCCCAGATCCTCACGATTGGTGTAGTCTTCATCAGCATTCTCGGTATGTTCATTGTTTTGTTTCGCAGCCTACCCCTTGCAATTATTGCTATCTTGCCAAATATGCTTGCGGCGAGCTCAGTATTAGGCTTAATGGGGTGGTGGGGCATTCCCCTGGATATCATGACGATCACGATCGCAGCTATCACGGTGGGGATCGCAGTGGACCATGCGATCCACTACATTCACCGATTCCAGGTGGAATTCCCCAAGCATCGAAACTATCGGGAGACGATTCTTGCCTGTCATGGGAGCATTGGCCGAGCCATCTACTATACCGCGCTGACGATTACTGTCGGGTTTTCAATTCTGGCGCTCTCAAACTTTATTCCAACCATTTATTTTGGACTCCTCACAGGCTTTGCGATGATAGTCGCGCTCCTGAGCAATCTTACGCTCTTAGCCGCGTTGGTGGTGTTGTTTAAACCGTTGGGTGCGGAAAAAGATGGAGAAGTGCGTTCAACTTAATAGGGAAAGTAGTTTCTGCCTGAACCTGCGTTTTGCATGTAATTTCCTCCCCTTTCTAAGCGTGAAGATTTAGGATGAGTGGTGTCAAAGGAATGTGAAAAATTTGGCGACCGAGTACGTCAACTGACGATCTCTTTCTTTATTCTTACAACGGGGGCGTGATCCCCAAACAGGGAAATGCTTTGTCTATCCAAGAATCTAGGCCGGTAGAACGTAGAATGATGTCGAGTGGCGATATTCGGATTGTGACGTTTGCGCATTGGGTCATACGGTGGCGATGGCCGATTATTGCCTTTTCGTTGCTAATCCTCATGGTTGCGGCCAGTGGGGGGCGTTACCTGTCCATGTCCACGGACTACCGCATATTTTTTAGCGACAGGAATCCTTACCTTGACGCGCATGATTCGCTCGAAAAAGTCTATACGAAGGATGATAATATCAGTTTTATCATTAAGCCCGGATCCGGTGATGTCTTTACCCCTAAGTTTCTGTCGGACATTCGGGATCTCACTCAAGCTTCGTGGCAAATCCCGCATTCCCGACGAGTGGATAGTCTCACGAATTTCCAGCATACGTTTGCCGAGGGTGACGACCTTACGGTTCAGGACCTCGTTATTGATCCGGACCAACTCAGCCCTAGTGCCCTAGCCCGAGTGCGAGAAGTTGCGCTGAACGAACCCCTCTTGGTGGACCGGATTATTTCGCGTGATGGGACAACCACCAATGTTACAGTCACGTTTAATCGACCCGACAACATTCAAGATGAACAGCCCGCCATTATGAAGGCCATAAGAGCATTGGCGGAAGATTTTCGCGATAAGAACCCCGATGCCAGAGTCGCGATCACGGGGGTCATGGCTCTCAATAATGCATTTTTCGAATCGGGACAGCGGGATGTCATGACGCTGATCCCCTTAATGTATGGCGTGTTGCTGATCGTGATGGCGGTCTTGCTCCGGTCCGTAAGCGGTACATTGGCGACCCTCTTGGTCATTGGGTTTTCTGCCGCGACAGCCATGGGGTTGGCAGGGTGGGCACATGTGAAACTCACCCCCATTTCCCTGACAGCCCCAACAATTATTCTCACGATCGCCATTGCCGATTCCATTCATCTTCTGGTGACGCTTTTTAAGGAAATGCGAGGTGGGGCCACCAAGCGTGAAGCGATCATTGAGAGTATGCGGATTAATTTCGGCCCAATCTTTCTCACCAGTCTGACGACAATCATTGGATTCCTCAGCCTTAATTTTAGTGATGCCCCACCGTTTCATCATTTGGGAAACATCACGGCATCCGGTGTGATGGCCGCCTGGATCTATTCCATTTTCTTTCTTCCGGCCTTAATGGCCGTATTGCCCCTTCGAGTGCAGCCAAAGGAGACATCGACAAGCAGCGCCATGATACGTCTCGCTGATTTTGTGATTGGGCGATATCGAACCGTCTTTTGGACGATGTCCATCATCAGCCTGGCCATCCTCGCGATGATTCCTCGCATTGAGCTGAATGATCAGTTTGTGCGCTATTTCGATTCGAGCCTCCAGTTCCGTACCGATACCGATTTTGCCAGCAAAAATTTGGCCGGTCTGTATGGGGTAAACTGGTCTTTGCCATCGGGGGAGAGTGGCGGTATCAGTGATCCGGAATTTCTCCGCCAAGCGGATGACTTTAGCCAGTGGCTCCGCCGACAGCCTGAAGTCGCCCATGTCGCGACTCTCACCGATGTGTTTCGCCGCTTGAATAAAAATATGCATGGGGATGATCCGGCCTATTACCGTCTTCCGGAGGAGCGAACCCTGGCAGCGCAATACTTACTTCTTTTTGAGATGTCTTTACCCTACGGCCTTGATCTCAATAACCAGATCAACGTCGACAAATCCTCCATGCGGGTCATCGTCACGCTGAAAGACATTACCACCATCCAGTTGGCTCGATTTTCCAAGCGGGCTACAGAATGGCTGGAAACAAATTTCCCCAGCGTAGCCCATGTGCAACCAATCAGTCCCTTCGTCATGTTTGCCTATATTTCTGAACGCAATATCCACAGCATGCTGACCGGTACCTTGCTGGCCTTTATGTTGATCTCCTTCACGCTCGTTGTGGCCTTGCGAAGCGTCAAATTAGGTATGATCAGTCTCGTGCCGAATTTAATTCCGGCTGGGATAGCCTTTGGCCTTTGGTCAATTTTTGTCGGACAAGTTGGGTTAGCCTCGGCTGCGGTGGCCGCGACAAGTCTTGGGCTCATCGTCGATGCGACCGTTCACTTTTTAAGCAAATATCTCAGGGGACGCCGAGAGCGTAGCGAGACCGTTGAAGGTGGTGTCCGGTATGCGTTCTCGACGGTTGGAACAGCTCTTTGGGTGACGTCCGTGATATTGATAGCCGGGTTCAGCGTCCTTTCCCTGTCGACTTTTAAGATCAATGGCGATTTGGGCATTCTTACAGCGATGGCGATTGCAGCCGCCTTGGTCGCAGATTTTCTCCTCCTTCCCGCGCTACTCTTGCTGGTGGATAAAGCTCCGCGCGCGTCGGTGGGAGCCGACAGTGAACAGCCTGCAACTTCAGCCCAAGCAAAAGTTATCTACACATAGGAGTATTGTATGCATGTTCCAATAGCCGTATGGGCCATTGTCGTGGTTGCCCTTGGATTTTCGAGTGTTGGTTGGGCCGAGACGAGTCATGAAAAAGGCCGCGCCATCGTCGAATAAGCCAAGCGCCGAGATCTTGGCTGGAAGGATTCTGAGGTTACGCTTAAAATGGTCCTACGGAATAGCCAGGGAGAATCGAGTGGGAGAGAGCTTCGGACACTGACCTATGAGATCGAAGCCGAAGGAATGGCGACAAAAGCATGACGATCTTCGATCGTCCCAGAGACATTGAGGGCACGGCCTTTCTGTCGCACACCAAAATTCGAGATCCGGATGATCAATGGCTCTACCTCCCAGCCATCAAACGGGTCAAACGAATATCCTCAGCCAATAAGTCCGGACCGTTTGTTGGGAGCGAGTTTGCGTATGAAGATCTGTTAAGTTTCGAGATTGGTCGATACACCTATACTTGGCTTCGTGATGAGAAGTGTGGAAGTCTTGACTGCTTTGTCGTTGAATATATTCCGGTGTATGAGAATTCCGGTTACACCCGGGAAGAAGTGTGGGTGGATAAGAGTGAATACCGCCCGATAAAGATACAGTTCTATGATCGAAAAAATTCCCTTCTGAAGACACTGATTTATTCCGAATACCGGCAGTATCTCGGACAATATTGGCGGGCCCATCGTTTTCAGATGGATAATCATCAAACCGGCAAGACCACCACGCTTACCTTTGGGACGTACAAATTTCGGGTTGGGCTCCCGGAGCAATTCTTTACCCCCAGTCGTTTGAAACGGGCTCGGTGACAAGCCGGCTAAATTCTGCACATATTGGCGCTCTGAGTGCGCTGTTTTTGGGCAGCCTGACTTCTATGACGGTGGCTGGTCAATGGGATGTGTCGGGGTCGGTCGCTGGCGAATTGCGAACTTTTCCCCAACAACCTCGTTTCTCAGATCAAACCAATACAAATTTTTCACCTTCGGTTTTTTTTCAACCGGAAGTCGTGTACGAATGGAACGGACGCCGAGACCGCGTGACGATAGAACCGTTCTTTCGAGTTGATGCCCATGATGATCGGCGAACGCATGCCGACCTCCGAGAGGCCCATTGGTTGCACCAAGCGGACGACTGGGATCTGGTTCTTGGCATCTCCAAAGTCTTTTGGGGAGTAACGGAGTCCCGCCATTTGGTTGATATCATCAATCAGACGGACCAAGTTGAAGACATCGACAACGAAGACAGGCTTGGCCAGCCCATGATCAACCTGAATCTGATACGGGATTGGGGCACCGTCAGTGTTTTCGTGTTGCCGGGCTTTCGGGAACGAACCTTTCCCGATGACGATGCGCGGTTACGGGGGCCTTTTCCCATTGAGGTTGCTCATCCAAGTTTTGAGTCCGACGCAGGGGCCGCCCATGTTGACTATGCCGTGCGGTGGTCCCATGTCTTAGGTGAATGGGATATCGGCGCATCCTATTTTTATGGCACGAGTCGCCAACCGGTTTTTCTTCCGGGTATGAGGCCGGATGGGCAAATGGTGTTCATCCCACGATATGATTTGATTCATCAATCGGGGTTGGACCTGCAGTATACGACTGATGCGTGGCTGTGGAAAGTCGAGGCGATCGTGCGCGGGGGACAGGGTAATCCCTTCTTCGCGACTGTGGCGGGGTTTGAATACACGCTCTATCAGATTGTTCAGAGTTCCGCCGACCTTGGGTTCTTGGCGGAGTACCAATATGATGGAAGGGATTTGAACGATGCTCCCTTCACGCTGAATGATAACGATGTGTTCCTAGGAAGCCGATTGTCGCTCAATGATGAACAGGACACGGCTCTCCTCGCAGGTACGATTATCGACTTGTCGACAGGCGCGACCCTTCTTTTTGTCGAAGCCGAACGGCGACTGACCGACCACTGGAAATTGGAAATTGAGAGCCGACTCTTTCCTCATGTTCCCGATGACGGTTTTGCAGCCTTCTTTCGAAACGATGGGTTTATCGCTACCAGACTGACCCATCATTTCTAAGAACCCAGGAAAACCAAAGGTGGCTGGGAACAGGCCCAATGATTCCTGCCATTTCCATTCATAATGTAGGGTGAGCATTGCCCACCTTATACACTATACAAAAAATTCTTCTTGGTGAGGGCGCAGATCCAGTTCCATCGTCCAGGCGCTCCCGTCTTGAGTAATGAGATTCCAATAGGATTGAGCCATGGCGTCGGGATTTAAGACTGGCTCTCTTGTGTCGGCCCCCTTCTCAGTTTGAGATCCAATTTCACCATCGATGATGACATGTGCCACGTGAATGCCTTTCGGCCATAATTCTCTGGCTAGTGATTCGGCTAACCCGCGCACACCGAATTTGGCGCTACTAAACGCCAGGGCTCCGCCTCGTCCCCGAATGGATGAGGTGGCGCCGGAAAATAAAATTGCGCCACCGCCTTGCTTCATCATGTCAGGTACAGCTTCTCGGCAACACAGGAAACTTGCGTAGGGGCCAACACGCCAGGCCTGTTCGAATTGTTCATTTTCCAAACCCATCAAGCCGGCCCATGTCGCGTTGCCTGCGTGATTGATGAGTATATCGATTGGGCCAAAGGCTTCTCGGACTTGTTGGAATCCACGCGTGATCTGATCTGGTTTGGTTATATCGGTTGGCACCGGCAAAGCCTTCTCACCCAACTCGTTCGAGAGTTGGGTGAGGTAAGTTTCCAACCGTGCAAACATTCCCACCCGGCACTCTTCCTGGACGAGCTTTCGAACTAACGCTGCGCCCAATCCAGAACCGACTCCTGTGACAATCGCTGTGCGGCTCACTTTTTTCCTTTCTCCTTAATGACTTCGATTTCTAGAGAAATCTGAACTTCGTTTCCGACCATTAAGCCTCCGTTATCCAGCAGTTTGCTAAATTGAATCCCAAAATCCTGCCGGTTGATCGTGCCCTGCGCCGAAAATCCGGCTCGGGTATTGC
>Ga0114931_10005544_pt1 | contig 15590 bp, 12 predicted proteins | sample 2SBtaG_FD_89579 | JGI IMG/M metagenome (GOLD analysis project Ga0114931, IMG submission 89579) | Deep subsurface microbial communities from Kolumbo volcano to uncover new lineages of life (NeLLi) - 2SBTROV14_V59a metaG | ecosystem: Environmental > Aquatic > Marine > Volcanic | place: Kolumbo...
GCGCAGCCGCAGCAGGCAGTAGCCCGGCGGCACCCAGCGCGCTTCGACCGCGTCACCCCAGCTGCCCAAACGCGCCAGCAGGTCGAGCTCTTCCGGCACGTAGAATCGCCGGGTCGACACCCAGGCGTCGTGCGCGAAGGCACGGCGTCCAGGTCATCGGCGCGGGCGCGTCGTGATCCGATCGCCCGCTCGACCGCCGCCTGGCGCAGCGTCGACAGGGCGCGCGCCACCGGCGTCGGACCGATCACGCCGACCCGGCGCGACAGCGCGCGAACGAAGCGATCGACGGGGTGCTCGGCGAGTGGGGTGGAGCTCACGCCAGCATGATTGCGCGATTCGCCGGCCGCCCCGTGCTACCCTGATCCAGGGGAGGAGGAATGAAACGCCTCATTATCGTCCTCGCGCTCGCGGTTGCGGTGTTGATCGCCGTGTTGTGGTGGCGCAGTAGGCCCAGGCCCGACAGCGCGAAGTCGGTAGCCGCCGGCCGCCAGGTCGCCACGCCGAAGCTGGTCCAGGGGGGTGGCGCAGGTGAGCCTCCTGCCCGGTTGCCGGTGGGCGCGCGCGACCTGCCGCCTCCGCCGGCCGACTTCAACCCCGGCGAGACCACCAGCGCCGTCCCCAATCGGGTCGACAAGCTGCGCAAGGGCGAGTTCCCGCTGTTGCCGCCGTCGTTCGACAATGCCGAGGATCGGGCCAAGTTCCGCGCCTGGTGGGCGCGCGAGTATCACCGCCGGGCCAAGATCTACACCGACAACAATCCGGGTGACTATCCATCTGACGAGGAGCTCGGCGCCATGCTCGACCGCTTCTACGCCGACGGCGAGCCGCCGCGTCCGGGCGAAAGCCCCGACGGCTACGACGAGCGCCGGCAGAAATGGTTCGAGACCTGGCGCGACCTCACCGCCGCGTACGGCACGCCGCCCAAGACGGTGCTGTCGTTCGGCGGTGATCCGCAGTTCGGCGATCCCGAGCCGCCACCGGTGGTGCCCGATGGCGCCGGGCCGCTGAAGCCGGACCCGACGCGGCCCACCCGTTCTGCCGACAGCGTCTCGGACGACACTCCGGCGCTCGGTCCGGCGAGGCCGCGGTGAGGCGCGGCGAGCTCGCGCTGCTCGCGGTCGTCGCGCTCGAGCTCGTCGCCTGCTCGCACAAGCGCGGCCCCTCCGGCGCCAACGATCCATTCCCCCTGCCCGACAAAGCGGCGCCGCTCGACCTCGGGCAGGAGCCGCTCGTCAACCCGCTCAACCTGTGGGAGATGATGATCGACGGCAGCCCCGACTTTCAGACCGTCGGCACCGTCGGCCCCACGCGCATCACCACGGCCCAGCTCGACAAGGCCAATCAGGAGCTGTTTTCGCGCATCGGCAACCAGATCTACCTGGCCCGCGACGCCGGCTGGCGCTGGTTGCTCGAGTCCGACGGGCTCGCTCGTGAAGCCGCCCGCCGCGGCCTCGACGTTCCCACCCTCCTGACACGGGCCTACGCCAGCTTGCCGCCGCCGCCGCCGGACGACGTCGCCGCGATCGCCGCCAGCAAGCTGGTGGGCGACATCCCGCGGCGCGGGCGCCGGCAGGCGGCGGTGACCGCGTGGCGGTGGCAAGCATGGGCGCGCATGCGCTCGGCCTTGATCGCCCGCGGGCTGAAGGGGGTGCGCAGAGAACGCGCTCAGCTGTTTCTGATCAGCCCCAAGTTCGCCTCTCCCGACACCAGCATCGGCATCATCGGCGACCGGCAGATCAGCCGCAAAGAGCTGCACCTGGCGGCCGGTTATCCCGAGCAGACCTCGCGTCTCGACTACTTCCACGCCGCCCAGGATCGCTTCACCGCGTTCACCGACGACCTTCTGCTTCGGCGCGCCGCCGACGCCCAGCATCTGTCCGTGGACAACCTCCTCGCGGCCGAGTACGCGCGCCTCTCGCCGCCGTCCAGGGCCGACGTCGACCGCTGGACCGCCGAGCATCCCGAGTACGCCTCGGTCCCCGAGCGCGCGGCCGACGCGGTCCGCACGCTGCGCGAGGCCGACGCCAAGAACGCGCTGCTGGCGCGGCTGGGCACGGAAGCGGGGGGCGTGAAGTTCCTGCTGAAGGAGCCACCGATCGAACGGATTCCACCCGACGAGCTGGCGCCGTTCGTCGCCGGCAACCCCGACGCGCCGCACACGCTGGTGGTGATGGGCTGCTTCGGCGGTCCGACCTGCGTTCGCGGTGCGCGCTTGCTGGTCGGCGTCGCCCAGCTCGAGAAGGGCAAGCTGCGCATCGAGTTCGGCGATTCCTTCTCGACCGCCGATCCGCTGCACATCCGCCACGCCATCGCGCTGCGCTGCGCCGCGGCACAGGATCGGGCGTGGCCGGTGTTCCTGTCCCTGGCGATGGCCCAGACCCGCGGGCTGTCGGACGAGCTGGTCGATCGGGCCAAGAATGCCGGTGCCGATCCGCAGGCCATGGCTGCCTGCCTGGAGGCCGACCAGTACCTGCCGGAGGTGTTCGAAGACGTCCGCCGGGGACAGGTGCTGGGGCTGGAGCAGAACGTCCTCGGCATGTGGTTCGACGGTCACCGCCTGGAGCACCTCAGCGACCCCGACGAAGCTGTAGGCGAGATCCACGGCGTCGAAGCGACTGTTCAATAACTGTTCGTTTATGTCCAGTACTTGAACAGTTGTTGAACAAGGTGCCACCCCTGAAGTCCGGATTACGCCAGCTTTCAGCTTGGCACGTATCGTGCGTAAGCCTCCTCACGGCTAATTCGCCGGGAGGGAACCAATGTTCGGACGTTTCGTTGCTGCAGGGGCACTACTCGCGTTGGCGCTGGGGATGATTGGAGACAACGCCTCTTCCTCGCCCCTCAACCCCAAGCGGGTGATCTGCGAGGGCGACAGCATGTCGCGCGGGTTCGACGCCGACGACGACTGCGACGACCTGCTGGAGTGCATCGGCAACGCCGGCGACGACCTGGCCTACAGCTACTGCTACGGCTACTCGAACTCCTCCAGTCTGCGCAAGCGGTTGGGCGCCACCAGCTCGCTGCTCAAGGGCGTCAACGGCCACAACTGGATGAACAACTCGTCCAGTCAGACCAGCTCCGGCCTCAGCGCGGGCGGCGGCCACACCGTCTCGATCGGCCTCGGCGGTAACGACCTGCTGATCAACCTGGGAGGCACGCTGGCCACCCAGTCCCAGTTCCGCACCAAGGTGCGCTCGGCGCTGAGCAGCCTGGTCTACGCCTCCGCGAACAAACGGCCAGCCAACGTCGTGCTGATGTCGATCCCCGACGTGGTGCAGCTCTACAACGTCATGCACAACCACAAGCACTTTGCCTTCGAGACCTGCCAGGGCCTCTACGACGACTTCAGCGGCAAGATCAGCAGCAGCCTCAAGGTCTGTGAGCCCAAGTGGTGGAATCCGCTCAGCTGGCTGTGCGGCATCGCCAACTTGCTGCAGAACTGGACCAACTGGGTCAACGGCCTCAAGGACGCCCTGGTGTGGGCGTGGGATGTGTTCGGCAACGCCAGGTTCCCCGGCGGCTTCGTTCTCAACAGCGCGGCGCCCTCGTCCAACCGGACCCTGGCGGCGTCGCGGCGCGCCGAGTACAACGCGGTGCTGCAGCAAGAGGCGGCCAACTACAACGGCATCAACGGCGTGCGCGTCGTCTACTCGCCGAGCCTCGGCAACTACGCCTTCGATCCCAGCCTGGTGTCGAAGCTCGACTGCTTCCACCCCAACCGCAAGGGCCAGAAGCTGATCGGCGACCTGTACTGGAACGACGTCAATCAGTCGATCTACAGGATCGGAGTCTACGCCGGTTCGACCGGCGCTGGCGGCGACGTCGGGTTGCCCAACGACAGCGTCGCACCGAAGGTCGCCACCGGCTGGACCGGCAGCTGGACCTCGGACTGGACGGTTCTCCACCAGCAGCTATCGACGGTGAAGGGCAGCTCCAGCGACCCGTCCGGCAACTACGCCAGCCTCGACGTCTGGGCGCAGAACTTCGGCTACGACGGCGCCTACGCCTGCACCAGCGGCGTCGGTTGCTTCGTTGGCACCCTGCGCGAGTCGGCGGTCAACCACAGCTACGGCATCGCCTTCAGCAACCCGTACGGCAATCCCGACCCCGCCGGTTACTACGACTACTGGCGCACCTGGGTCCGGCCCAAGGACGTCAAGGGCAACGGCAGCACCCTGTACGCGGGGCCGTGGTTCTGATCTAAACCATGACGCATTGACAATGCGTCATGGTGGAAGGGCAACAATGGTAGAGAACAAACGCACACGCCTGGAAACGAGCCGAATTTCGTCCGCCCTCACCCAGGAGGGGCGGCGAAATTTGGCTCCCGACCCAGGCGTTTGTGTTTAGCGTTAGTCTTAGTCCAGCTCGAGTCTGCGTCTTTTGGGGCAGCTTCGAAGCCAGCCCGTCATTCAGAAGACGCGCATCTTCCCAGCCGGCCACGCACCCTCCCAGCCGCACGGCAGATGGCCGGCATGAAACCAGGTGAGTTGTTCGCGGAAGTAGGTGCAGTCAGACACGTCCGAGAAAACGATCTCCATCATCAAGAGGTTCAGGAAGTCGTAGACGTAGTCCGTGAGCAGCAAATCGTGCTCAATGTCCAGGCCTTCGACTTGGGGCGTCTCGATGTTCGTGGCGTTGGTGATGAGCTGGCGGGCGCCAACCCACCAATCATGTCGCACAGGATACTCGTCCTCGCACCGATGCATCTCGTGCCAGGGTCCGGTCAGACAACCCGCCCGGACATAGTGCTCCTCGTCGTCCAGCATTAGGAGGGCGTCAGTCCAGCTGTCTACACGCACAACGCGGGATGGGACGTCGAACGGCTCGCCGACGTGTCGACACCAAGGGGTCTCGCGCAGGGCCTGAATGGCCGCAAGCAGCTGTTGCGCATGTGGTCCGAAGTCGCAATCGCCTTCAATTCGAAGGACTTCTTCCAGGTCCGCGGGAGTGCGCGCCAACAGCTTGTGCCATTTCGTTCGAGTTGTGGTCATGGTCCCTTTACCTGAAGGTTCTCAGGTAGACTGTAGCGGCCGAGGCGGCCTTCGCCAGGCCAGCGGACGCTATGGCTTGGCACCAAGGCATCATCGGCCCATGCGTTCAGTCGGACCAGGAACTCGCCGTAGCTCTTGGACTTGCGAATCATGGAGGTCAAGTCTGCGTGGAAGGTACCCGAGCCGGCGCCGCCGTGTCGGAAGTATTTGCCGATCGTCGCTTTCGTCAGGCTGCGGCCCTCTTTGATGGTTCGCATGGACACGCCCCACTGCTTAAACTTTCGTGCTTCGGCGACCATCAGCCACTCATGAAGTTTACCAGGGTGTCGGATCCCGTCCTCGATGACCTTGCGTGCACCGACCATGCCGCTCCGGCTTCGGTCGGCGAGCAGTCTGTCCAGCTCTCCGAGCGTCAGGGAATCGAACCACTCGTCAAACTGGCGCCCGGCCGGTGGAATGGAGTCTGCTAACGGTGTTCGCTTGCCCGTGCGGGTTGTTCCCTTTGTGGACGCCCGATCATGCCGCTCGTGGGTTTGCGCCTCAACCTCATGCCGTTCGTGGACGGCTCCGACCTCTGGCTCTTCATCGCCAAGCGGTTTTCGCCATTCGGGAGCCTCGCGCCCGACGCCAGCTCGGACGACGCGCGCGTCGGGAACCTCAGCGACGCCATGCAGACCGCGTTTCGTAAGGCTGCTGAGGCCCTTGATCGCGCCGCCGAGCGCCGCGGTCAGGATCAACTGCATCATTTCGCGCATCACGACGCAGAACTTGCGCGACGCGTCTCCGATCTTGCTGCGGTCGCCGTGCGCGGCGACGCACGCGGACAGCCACGCTGCGATCGCCTGGGCGGCGTGGCAAATGTCTTCGGCCGTGCAGTAGACAAAGTAAGCGAGCAACGCGAATTCGAGCGCGGCGCCCGCGATCTCGAGGGCCGGGTTGCCGCTGGCCAGAAACACGGCGGCGAGCACCTCGGCGCCGATGAATCCAAGAGCGGTGGCAACGATGGTGGGCCAGTGCTCCTCGAGCTGCTCCCACTGGCGTCGGAAGACAGCAGGCGCGAACCGTTCGCTGACCTGGATTGACAGGACAATGTCCCCGGCGAGCTGTTTCGCGCCGCTCTGCCCGTACCAGGTGTCCGCCGCCATGCCGCCGGCCGGCCCAAGGGTGGCGTTTCCGATGCCCTCGATGATCGCGTCGTCGGCGCCGTACTCCGTGTCACGTGGGAGGACGGACGCATCCTTGCCCAGACCGGCAAGGATGGCGCGGAGAAATGCCTGCTGGCCCTCGCCGGCGGGGAGCCGCTCCGTGATGGCCGCGATCGCGTGCTGCTGTTGGGGACTGGCCGCGGCGGTCGCCGTTCCGAGGATGGCCTGGATCGCCGCGGCGGCTTCAAGTGCTTCGATCGTCGGGTAGCCGGCGTTGCCGATGCTGATGTCGACGGCGGCACCCTCAGCGAGGGTTGGTGCATCGCCGCCGATCCAGCTGCCGCGAAATGACCGCGGGCTTACCCGGGGAAGTGCGATGTTTCCCAGACCCGTGAGCATCTGGCGGGCGTCGTCGAGCTGGCGCGAGGCGCCGCTGGCACTGCGTTGTCGTATGGGCGACGCCGTCGGGTCACCTTCGAGATGGAGGGACGCCGTTTCGATCGCCACGCGCATCTCTCCCGCGTGGCCCACTAGCTGGGCGAGCGCCACGCGCGCCGCATCCGGGCTGACGCCGTCGACCGCCCGGGTCCATCGCGGGAGGTCCCGGCCCACGGCCGCATTGAAGAGACGCGGAACCTCTGGCAACAGTCGCTCGGCCTCGGCAGGGCCCGGAGCCGCGACACCAGTTGCCGAAGCCGAGGAATCATCGGAAGCAGCGCGCTGCCCGTCGGCACTCGACTCCGCGCCCGCCGCCTTGCGCTGAATCGAAGATCGGGGTGCCGCAGCCCGGAGCTGGCCGGTCAGCGTCCGCTTGCCCGGTGCGAGCGCTGGCCGTCGGCGTTCGGCCAGCTGCTCCGCCGCGTACGGGTCGAACTCCGCGCGGGCTTGGAGATCATCGCGTCGCCCTCCGCCGCGGTTGCCCACTAGGCGCCGTCCTGACGAAACGCTTGGAACCATCGCGCCCAGCTGCCCCGGCTCAGCCCCAGCGCGCGGGCGGCGGCCCGCTGGTTGCCGCCTTCACGCTGGAGCACGAGCAGACGCTCGATCGTCTCCTCGAGCTCGTCGAGGTTGTTCGGCCAGTCGTGCCGAAGGAGGGCGCCGAGGTAGGGCGAGACGCTGAACGGCTCGACGCCGAGACGCCGTGCCGTAGCTTCCCCGAGGATCGAGACGAGCTTCATGCGGTCGGTCTCGGCCCGTTCGATCAGCGCCGGGATGTGAACGGCCACCGCGTGGCCCGGCCCGCTGCCTTCGAGCATTTCGCTGCCGACGGCACTGGCCGGGTCGCGGCCAACCGCGATGACGCGAGCATTGAAGGCATTCGATCGCAGGCACTCACGCACCACGACGATTTCGCCGGGCACATCGTCGACGCCGAGGACGAGCGTGCCGTTCGAGGCAGCCGAGAACAGCTCGCGCTGCGCGCGCCGACCGGCCGGGATGCGCGGCGCGACGTGGAACGGCTGCCGCGCGCCGGGGCCCGAGCCGTGAAGGATCTCGGCGACCCGATCGGCCTGCCCGCCGGGCGGCGCCGCCAGCAGCACGTGGAGCCGCTGGCCGGCGGCCTCCAGCGCATCCTCGACCCCGCGCTGGTGCCGCTCGTCGAAGCCGAGGAAGTATTGCAGCGTCGCGCGCACGCCTTGCATGCTGGCGCTGAACGCCACCATCGGCACGTTGCCGACCATGAACAGGCTGCCGGCCGACAGCTCGAACATGCGGCGATGCGTCCGCTCGCTGAGGATTCCGTTCTTGCTTCCCCGGTCGTGAACCACACAGATGCCGCCCTCGCGGCGCTCGATCATGCAGTGAACCGACGACACCGCGGCGCTCGGGAGGACGACATCGCACGTCTTCGCGCGGCCGATGCTCGTCTCGCGCCGCCAGACCGGCAGGTCGAACTCCGTGAGCGTGTTGCGGATGCGCAGACCGATGACTGGATCGGCGGTCCATACCGGCCGCTCCGACTCGGGCGCGGTTACGGTGGCGCCGCTCCGACTCGGCTCGTCGAGCCGCGCACCGCAGTGCCCGCAGTAGGCATGGTCGTCCTCGTTCCGGTTGGCGCAGCGGTAGCAGGTGATCATCGGCGGCGGACTGAAGGGGAGCGGTTCATTCCTCTTATCCCAGATCGGGACGACGAGCGGGACGGCAAATTTGGCCTGCACCACGCTGGTCGATTTTCGTGTGCGGGGCCGATGGCACGGTGGATCCACGAAGCGGTTTTTGGGCGCGATTTTGATCCAGCGGCAAGCAACCGAGATCCGTCCGAAACCGGACCCGACCTGCGGGCAGCGACCGGCGCCAGCGGCTCTCGCCGGATCGGCCTACCCAGGTAGGGGGTTGCGATCCGATCCACCGACGCGGTCACGCGCATCAGATTTTTCGGCGACAGATGGCGACTCGTCGTCGTACAATGCTCGATGAATATGCCGCATGACCGCCACCAGGAACGCGTCGAGTCCGCCGCGCGTGCGCTGCGCCGCGCACTGCGAGCGATCTCGAAGCTCGGCGCCGATCCTGCGACGCACGTTCGACAGCTTCGACAGGCACAGCGCCTCTGTCGCGACGCAGAGAGCGCGATCGACGGCGCGCTTGTCGCCGTTGAGAGAGCCGAGGAAAAGGCTGTGCAGGCGTCGGCGCTCAAGGTTAGGATGTTCTGCGATGATGCAGGCTTTAGCCGCGCGAACGACGACCACGATGGCTAGCACCGTGAACATGATCCTCGCGATCGGCGTCGTTGCCGCGGCACTGGTCTTGACGCAGGCGCCGGTGTGGGCGCAATCCTCCGGCGACTCGACGCCTCGGCCGACCAACCCGGAGGCACTCAAATACCTCGACGAGGGCTACCGGCTCTACGAAGCCGGTGAGTTCGAGAAGGCGATCGAAGCCTACAAGAAGGGTGCGGAGATCGATCCCGGACCGCGATTCCACTTCAACCTGGGCCAGTGCTATCGGCGACTCCGCCAGTACGACCAGGCGATCTTCCACTTCGAGCGGGTGGCCGCCGATGTGCGCGTCAGCGACAAGGTACGTGGCTACGCGAAGCAGTTCATCAAGGACATGAAAGCGGAGATGGCGAAGGCGGCCTCATCCAACCCTCCAACCGGCCCAGCGGAATCACTGGACGATGCGCCGGAGACCCAGCCAGGGCCGGACCGCTCTGGCCTCTCCTCGATGCCCGCGCAGCTCGATACATCCGCAGCCAGTGCGCCGCGGTGGTACCGGGACAGCTTGGGATGGTCGCTGACGGCCGCTGGCGGCGTGGCGCTGCTCACGGGCGCCGGCCTCGAAGTCCACGCGTCTTCCCTGGTGACCCAGGCCGACCGAGAGACCGCCCAGGAAGACGTGTTGGCGCTGAAGCATCGCGCACACTCCAACAAGCTTTGGGGCGCGATCGCGCTTGGGGTGGGCGCGGGCATTCTAGCGGCCGGGATCGTCCGACTTGCCCTCATCCCGGAATCAAACGATAGTCGGACCTCTGCCAGGTTAGGCATCCGTGTGGGACCAACATGGATTGGCATCTCCGGGTATTTCTAAGAGGAATCGGCAAGGTGATGGAAATGGTGCGCAGAGTCCTCCCAATGATAATGGCGGGTGGTCTATTGGTGTCGTGCGGCGACGGGCCATCCGAGACGCAGTGCAAGAACAACAGCGACTGCAACCTAGAGAGCGGCGGCACGTGTCTCGCGTACGCCCCAACCGGAAACACGTGGTGTGCCTATCCCGACACCGTCTGCCCGTCCGGCCAACGCTGGTCCGACAAGCTCACGGGCGATGGGCTCGCGGGCAAGTGCGTGGAGGGGCTGGGCCCGGACGCTGGAACCGACGCCAGCGTGGTGGATGCTGGTGTGGCGGACGCATCGCCGGACGCCATGCCCGTGCCCGACGCACAACCAAGCCCGGATGCCAACCCGACGTGCTTGCCACTCATCGCCTACGAGCACGGTGGCGCAGGCTCGCGCCAGATTTGGATCGTCAAGCCCGATGGCACGGGTGCGACCGGCCTCACGAGCGGCGGCGACGATACCCTGGCACAGTGGTCACCTGACGGGCAGCAGATTGCATTCCAGCGCGGCACCACGTTGTACGCGATGACCGCGAGCGGGGCGAATATCCATCCCGTTGCATCGATGGGGACAGGCAACCGCGGGTTCTCCTGGTCGCCCGACAGCCTGTCGCTGGTGTACTCCGGCTATCAGGGACGCTCTGATCTGTTCGTGGTTTCGGCCACTGGAGGCAGCCCCACGCCAATCACAGCCGACTCAACAGAGGACTTCATTCCTGTCTGGTCACCGGACGGCTCCAAGATCGCGTGGAATCGCGCCGGCGAGATCTACACGGCCGCACCAGATGGCAGCGGCCGCAAGCTTGTCCACTCGGGCGTGGGCACCGGAAAGGGGCCCAACATTCGGTGGTCGCCGGACTCTCAGAGTCTCAGTTTCGAGGACAACGGATCGATCTGGATAGTGTCGGCGAGTGGAGGACTACCGGTTCGCCCGAGCGTCAACGCGGCACCGACGGGCGCGGAGCACGGTCACGTCTGGCACAAGAGCGGGTGGATCGCGTTTCGCCTAGCTGCCGACAGCGGCGCATTCACAGGCATCTATCGAATGCAGAAGAACGGCTCGGGCCGCGCCGCCATGGAGTTGGGACAAGGCTACTATCCATCGCTCAGCCCTGACGGGGACCATGTTACCTACGAAGAGACGGGCTCTGTCTGGGTGGACGGTACGAGCATCGTGGCCGGCGCCAAACCGCAGTGGCGCCGGTGCCCATAACCCGAGGACCGGTGTCAGGCCGGCACAGCCGAACATGTGAGGTATGGAGTCTGACTACCTAATCGGTCGTCGCGTACTCCAGAAGTACGAGATCCGCCGACTGCTCGGCGCGGGCGGAATGGGCCGGGTCTACGTCGCCGAGCATCTCGAGATCGGCGAGCGGTACGCGGTCAAGGTGCTGCTGCCCGAGTACACGAACCGGCAACAGATCGTCGACCGCTTCGTGCAGGAGGCGCGCCTGGCGTCGATGCTGCGCCACGATCACATCGTCAAGATCGTGGACGCGGGTCAGTTCCCCGAGGACGGGCTCCATTACTTGGTGATGGAGTACCTCGAAGGAATGTCCCTGGAGGAGCGGCTCTGTCAGTGGGGCTGGGAAACGGATCTCGACGCGGCACTCTCGATCCTCTTGCAGATGTTCTCGGCGCTCGCCCGGGCGCATGACGCGCCCGAGCCGATCGTGCACCGCGATCTCAAGCCGGACAATGTCTTCATCGTGCCCACGGCGGACAACCCGACCTTCGTGAAGCTGCTGGACTTCGGCATCGCCAAGCTCCAGGCCGAGAGCGGCTTGGGGCTGACCGGCACCGGGGCGGTGATGGGCACGCCGTCGTACATGGCGCCGGAGCAGATGGTCAACAGCCGCGATGTGGATGCCCGCGCCGACATCTTTGCGCTGGGCGTGATCGCCTATCGCATGTTCACGGGCAAGCTGCCGTTCCAGGGCGACTCGATCGCGCAGATCGCGCTGGCGCAGCACGCGGGCCCGCCACCTGATCCGCGGCGGGCGCGCGACGAGCTGCCAGCGGGCTGGGCGGAGGCGACCACGCGCGCGCTGTCGATTCGCCGCGAGGACCGCCCGCAGACGGTGCGCGAGCTGGCGCAGTTGTTGATCAGTGGCTACGAGCGCGGCGCGCTCATCGCCACGCGCGTGGCGCGGGACCTTCAGGAGACGGCCGCACCTTACGATGCCACCACGAGGCACAGCGCGACCACGACGAGCTATCACACATCGGGCGCGCTCGCGACCGTGGGCGAGCGCCCGCACCACCAGCGCCAGCCGCCGGCCGGCCCGCGGCGTCGCGCGTGGCTCGCCGGCGGAGCTATCGCTATCGCGCTGGTCGCCGTGGCCGTCACGGTGGCTCTGACCCGCGGCGGTGCGAGCCCATCGGGCGCCGCCGCGGCACCCGATCGGTCGGACGCGGTCGCGCTCGACCCCGGGGCCGCTGCTCCGGCACCGATCGCACGCGTTGCCCCGCCCGACGTCGGGCCCGTCGATGTCTCCATCTGGATCCGCAGCGTGCCCGATCACGCCGAGCTGATCGTGAACGGCAGCGAGGCTGGCCACACGCCGCTCCGCTGGTCGGGGTTGGCCGGCTCGCGTCTGGCCATCGAGGCGCGGCTCGACGGCTACGAGGTCGGGTCGCAAGCCGTTACGCTGCAACCCGGCGCACCTGATGTCGAGCTGTCGCTCACCGCGAAGCCCGCCGCGAAGCCGAAGGAGCAGCCGCGCCACCGCACGAGCAAGCAGCGCGCGAGCAAGCACCGCACCCCAACGGACAAGCCGGCGCCCGTGGTCGATCCCAGCGGCGTACTGCGCTGACCAGCTGAGTTGCCGCGCCCGGAATGGGCTGTATTGCGCCGCGACCATCGATCTTTTCGGCCGCGCCGTCAGCCGGCGACGATGGCGTCGACCAGCTCGGGGAGCAGCGTCCCCGCGGGACCGCGCAGCACCTGGCCACCGCTGCCCTGCGCCAGCGCGGCGAACGGGTTGTCCTCGATGTTGATGTCGACGATCGTCGCTCCGCGCACGGCCGCCAGTTGGGCGACGTGGTTGGGCAGGTTGGTCTGGGCCGTCGACCCGACGATGATGAGCAGCGACGCCTCCGACGCCGCGGCCAGCGAGCTGTCCCAGCGGTAGTGCGGCTCGTCGTAATACTCGTCGAACCACAAGACGTGCGGCCGCGCCGGTCCGCCACAGTGCGGGCAGACCAGCAGCGCCCGCTGCCGGTCACCCACCGGCTCGCCGGCTGCGAGCTCGCCGACGTCGTCGGGAATCGGCACCGCGCCGGGCGCGCAGTCGCGCGCGCAGCGCATGAAGTCGATGTTGCCGTGGATCTGGTAGGTCCGCTCGAGGCTGTTGCCAGCGCGCAGGTGCAGGCCGTCGACGTTTTGCGTGAGCAGGCGAAAGCGGTCGCCGGCGTGCCGCTCGAGCCTGACCAGCGCGTCGTGTGCCGGGTTGGGCGCGGCGGCGCGGCAGACCGTGCGCCGGTACAGGTACCACTGCCACACCTCGTCGGGCATGCGCGCGAACGCCGCCGCGGTGGCCAGCTCCATCGGGTGGTAGACCACCGAGCCGACGGTCCAGTAGCCGTCCTTGCCGCGGAAGGTCGGGATTCCGCTCTCGGCCGAGATTCCCGCGCCGGTGAGGGCGACGACCCGTCCGGACTCGGGGTTCCACTGTACGGTCATTGTTCGTGTAAACTATACACTATTTGAGAACGGGTCAAGGGCGGCCCACTGCGATCCATTGACAGGCGCCAGCGGGGCCTCCGTGCGATTCGTCCTTGCCACCTATCTGGCGGCTTTGCGACAGTCGGAGGGTGAAGCTCGCGTCCACGGCTGCAGTTCTCTGGCTGCTGGTCGCCTCCCTGGTGACCGGTTGTGCCACCGCCGGCAACAACGACAACGCCGACGGCTCCGTGGTTCCGCAGCCGGACGCCGCCGGCCTGGCGGACGCGGCCCCGGGCAATCCCGACGCCGCCGAGGGCACCCCGGACGCGGCCTCGGGCAGCTCCGACGCCGCTGCCGGCACGCCGGACGCCGCTCCGGGCACCCCGGATGCGATGCCGACGCCGGACGCCATGGGCGCCCCGGACGCCATGGGTACCCCGGACGCGATGGGCGCCCCCGACGCGGGCTGCACCGACACGATCACGCAGGTTCTCGTCAACCCGGCCTTCGACAGCGGGCCCGGCACCGGCTGGGTCGAGAACGGCGGCGGCTACGACATCATCCTGTCGACCGCCAGTACCCCGGATCCGTTCCCGTTCACCCCCGACACGCCGGCCTACGCCGCGTGGATGGGCGGCGCGGACAGCAGCACGCAGGCGCTCTACCAGGACGTGACCATCCCCGCCGGCGCCCTCGACGTGCGCCTCAGCTGGAAGCAGGTCATCGGCACCCAGGAGACGACCACGCTGAGCGTCTACGACACCATGACGGTGACCTTGCGCAACACCGGCAACACCGTGCTCGAGCCCCTGGCCAGCTTCAGCAACCTCGACGCCGGGACGACGACGACCTGGTTGGCGCAGGGAAAGACGCTCACCGGCAGCTACGCCGGCCAGACCGTGCGCGTCTACTTCGAGGAGAGCAACGACATCGCCAACCCGAGCAACTTCTTCGTCGACACCGTCGCCCTCGACGTGACCGTCTGCCAGTAGCCGGCGGGCTGCCGCGGCGCCGGTTCCCTGCTACCATGGTGTGGTGCGTGTATCGATCGGTGCCGCCGCCCTCCTGGTCATCGCTGCCGCTTGCTCCAAGGCGAGCAACGAGAGCTCGGCCAAACGCAGTCCCACGGCGCCGCCGCCGCCGGCGGTGGAGATTCCCGCAGACCTGCACATCCCGGTCGAGGTCGACGGCCAGCCGGCCGAGCCGATCAACCGGGCGCGGCTGTCGGCGAGCAAGCCCGACTTCTCCGACGGCGATCGTTCGGCGTGGGAGCTGACCCAGCTGCTGGGCGCGCCGTTCGCGCGCGACGGCGCCGTCGTCGAGGCGGTGTCGCCGGCCGGGGTGTCGGTGGCGCTGGCCCGGCCGGCGTCGGACAAGGCGCCCCAGCCGGTGCTGTTCCTGACCCGCCGCGGTGAGGTCGTGGTCGCGCTGGTCGACCCGGCCAACCCGTTCCCCAAGTACCACGGCCAGGGCGGCCGCTTGCGCCGGCCGGGTGATCCGCGCCCGCGCCTGAGTCGCGTCAGCGCGCTGCACGTGCGGGTCGAGTCGGCCGACGCGCAGAGCCAGCAGCAGGCGATGGAGCAGGCGGGCAAACAGTCGCTGGCCGGCCTCGAGGTCGACGTCGACGGCAAGCCGCAGCGACCGACCGCCCAGCAGCTGGCGAACATCCCGACCATGAACATCCGCGGTGATCAGGGCGACCGCCGGGTGGTCTGGTCGCTGCGCGACGTGGTCGCAATCGTCGCGGGCGCGTCGGCGCGGCCGACCGAGGTGATCGGCGAGGATGGACCGACGCCGGTCGACGTGGCCGCGTGGAACGATGCCGGGCAGACGCCGATTCTCCGGGTCAACCGCCGCGGCATGATCAAGCTGCAGTGGATCGGCCACGGTGGCAAGGTCGCCGACGACGGCGAGGTGCGCGGCGTCCGCGTGCTGCGCGTCGTCACCAAGTAGCCAGCCACGCGCCGAGCTGGTCGGGTGCGGCCGGTCGCGCCAGCATGATCGCGCCGTCGGGCGCCGGCGTCCGGCCCAGGCCGAAACGCGCTCGTGACAGTCCCGCCGCCTCGGCGTGGGCGCGGGCGACGTGACCGAAGGTGAGGCGGGCGTTGATCTCGCCCAGCGCGGCCAGCCGGCGGTCGCCGCCCGGGTCGCGGTAGACGAAGGCGTCGATGCCGAACGGTCCGCGATAGCCGGCGTCGGCCAGCGCGCGTCCGGCGGCGCGCGCC
>Ga0114931_10005545_pt1 | contig 15587 bp, 15 predicted proteins | sample 2SBtaG_FD_89579 | JGI IMG/M metagenome (GOLD analysis project Ga0114931, IMG submission 89579) | Deep subsurface microbial communities from Kolumbo volcano to uncover new lineages of life (NeLLi) - 2SBTROV14_V59a metaG | ecosystem: Environmental > Aquatic > Marine > Volcanic | place: Kolumbo...
GATATTCACACTTATAGATTACATGAGATAATTTCTTATATGTACTCATAATGACAAAGATAGGCAAAGCCGTAAGAACATGACCACCTGCAAAGCAGGTGGTTTTTTAAGTTGAAATAAAAACCAAGAGCTGACTAAATTGATAATTTGGTCTATTATGTTGTCAATACCTATGAATTCTCTTTTTAATTGTTCTCTTACTTGATAAAGTATTTTTTGCTTAGCGATAATTGTTTCCTGTAAAGTTTCCATAATGTTTTATTCTAAGTTTTATACAAAATTATTAGCTACACACGTCAAGTAATGTCGGAGTAAAAAATTATTGATTAATTTCATTAGTCCTTAAGCAAGCAAACCACCTTTTTAAATGTGCTTTTTCTTCATTGTTAAAATCATCCTCAGCAAAACCCAAAATGCTTTCTCTTAAATGTGATAAAAATAAAGGCTTGATAAATTCGTTTATCATTTCAATAGTGTAGTAAATGTATTTAGGCGGACTGTTAAACCGTGCGTTTGTTAAAGTATTTACAAAATCAGAATTTTCAAACCCGTCAACCAGTTGCTCAAAATTTTCTATCAAACAAAATTCATCTCTTAAAAATCTGGGTATAAAATTGAAATCGAATTCGTTTGTAGTCATAAAAACCAGCTCTGTTTTGTTAATATATTTTACTTTAAAGTACTCTCTTATGTAAATCATACCTACATCGTCTTTAATTGATAAAGTTAGTAGCGGACTATAATCAACAACTCTTGATTTAATAATTTTTGGGAAGTGAATCATCTTTTTTTTGTAAAAATAATTAGTGAGACCGTCATTTAATGTCGGTTAATTATTTTATCTTTGATTTGAAATTAATTAAATTATGGCGACACACATCATTACCAGACGCATACAAAATATTATACAGTTTGTTTACGATTCTAAATATCCCTCCAAACAAGCTATTTTAGATTATTTAGAAGACAAAGATTTGTTTTTAACATCGCGTACATTGGAAAGAGATTTTGAACGCATCAGAACTGATTTAGGTTTAGAAATAACCTATAGCAAAAAACAAATGGGTTACTTTATTGACGAAGAAAATAGTGTTAAAGTAGATTCTTTTTTCAGGCTTTTAGAAATAGTAAGCATCGCCGATATTTTTAGTGAAAGTTTAAAAGACAGCAAAAAGATACTCGATTTTGTATCCTTTGACGACTCTAAATCATTTAAAGGAATAGAAAACATCAAAACTATTTTATTGGCTATCAGTCAAAAACGAAAATTACACTTTAAACATCACAACTTTGAGCGCAATACTTTAAGAAAGTACGAATTAACACCATTTCTTTTAAAAGAATTTGAAAACCGATGGTATGTAATTGGTGTGCCAACCGGCGTAAACAAAATTTGGAGTTTTGGCATTGACCGTTTATCGGATATTGAAAAGGGAAACAAAGCCAATCTTAAAAAATCAGAATTCAATAAACAATTAAAAACCTATGAGGAAATTGTAGGCTTAAATCCCGAGGATAAAAAAGTAGAAAAAATAAGGCTCTACATAAATACCTTACACGTTAATTATATGCGTAGTTTACCCCTACATCATTCACAAGTAATCCACCCTAAGGATGAAAAAGGATTTCATTTTGTCGATTTTGAGTTAGTTCCTAATTACGAATTTAAAACACTTATCCTAAAAATGGGAGATTATGCAAGGGTTATTTCTCCGCCCAAACTGAAAGCGGATATTGTATATATGCTAAAAGCCACTTTAAAAAATTATCGATAAACCAGAATCATTCAGGGCTTCACTTTGAGTTCAGACCTAACAGGTTTTCCGCCAAAGGCGGACAGGTAAAAACCTGTTAGGTCTCTCATTTGCTTTTAACATCAGCGTCTATTGTCGGGCGGGCTGACCTCAAAGTTTAGAGAAAAGAATCTGCAATACTATTTTTTATGCCTTGCCTTTAAAATAGCTTCCACATCTTGTAACTTAAACCCTTTGGCTTGAAGCAATACTAAGTAATGAAACAACAAATCTGCCGATTCGTTTAAAAACAGATTGTCGTCGTTATCTTTGGCTTCAATAACCACTTCTACGGCTTCTTCGCCAACTTTTTGCGCTACTTTATTAATCCCTTTTTTAAATAATGAGGCCGTATAAGATTTATCTGTCGGATTGGCTAATCTATCGGCTATCACATTTTCTAATGTGGGCAAAAAACCGGACGCTTCGTTAACTTCGTTCCAACAAGTATCTGCCCCGGTATGACACGTAGGGCCTACGGGATTTACTTTTATTAAAAGAGTGTCGTTATCACAGTCATTTTTAATGGAAACCACATTTAAAAAATGGCCACTTTCTTCACCTTTTGTCCACAGTCTATTTTTAGTACGACTAAAAAAAGTGACTTTATTTAGGGTAATTGTTTTTTTATAAGCTTCGGCATTCATAAAGCCCAACATCAAAACTTTGAGTGTTGTGGCATCTTGAATAATAACGGGTACAAGTCCGTTGTTGTTTTTGTTAAAATCTATTTTCATAATTTATTTTTTAAAAAGTTAGAGATTACTTCGTCATTTAATTCCTCGTGATGACATAATTTATAATCTTATGGGTATGTTTTGTTGTGTTAAATATTTTTTAAGTTCGGGTATAGGTATCTCACCAAAGTGAAAAACACTGGCGGCTAAAGCAGCATCGGCCTGACCTGTTTTAAAGGCTTCAGCAAAATGAACTTTACTACCGGCGCCTCCACTTGCAATTATAGGAATGTTTATCAATTGACTTATTTGATTTAGCGCTTCATTAGCAAAACCATTTTTTGTACCGTCATGATTCATCGAGGTAAATAATATTTCGCCTGCCCCGCGTTTTTCGGCTTCCATTACCCAATCAAATAAGCGTACGTCTGTTTTTATTCGGCCTCCGCTAAGGTAAACAAACCAATTGTTTGTTATTAATTGAGCGTCAACCGCAACCACTACACACTGACTGCCAAAAGCGCTGCTGATATCATTTATGAGCCGCGGGTTTTTAACTGCGGCCGAGTTAATGGCAATTTTATCGGCGCCTAATTTCAATAAGGCTTCAACATCTTCAACCGACGTAATACCGCCGCCCACCGTAAAGGGAATATCGAGAGCTTGTGCCACTTGATCTACCCATTTATACATGGTTTTCCGACGGTCTATGGTAGCCGTTATGTCTAAAAACACCAATTCGTCTGCTCCTTGTGCGGCATATGTTCTAGCCAAGGCTACTGGGTCGCCGGCATCACGTAAGTTTTTAAAGTTGATACCTTTAACCGTTCGGCCATTTTTGACATCTAAACACGGAATGATTCTCTTTGTTAACATATTTTTATTTTTTAGTTACTAGTCGCTGGTATGTAGTATCTGGTTTCTTACCTTTAACACTTTGTACTTTATACTTTATACTTTATACTTTGTACTTTGTACTTTATACTTTGTACTTGATACTTTGTACTTGATACTAACTACCAGCAACTATATAATCTTCCATTTGTTTCATACTTATTTTTTTTTCATAAATCGCTTTACCGATAATGGTGCCTTCACAACCCAAGACTTCTAATTTTGGTAAATCCTCAAAACAGGATACCCCACCGGAAGCGATGAGTTTAATGTCAGAAATTTGACTTAAAATTTTTGTGTACAAGTCAAAACTAGGCCCTTGCAACATACCATCTTTAGCAATGTCTGTACAGATAATATAGTTAACACCCTCGTTGACGTAATTTTTAATAAAGGGTATTAAGTCTTCTTCAGAAGCCTCTAACCACCCTCCTACGGCTATTTTTTCGTTTCGAGCATCGGCGCCTAAAATAATTTTATCAGAGCCATATTTTGCCAACCATTTTTTAAATATTATAGGATTCTTAACGGCTATACTGCCCCCTGTAATCTGTGCAGCACCCGATTCAAAAGCTATTCGTAAATCGTCATCAGATTTTAAACCACCCCCAAAATCGATACTCAATTTAGTCTGAGTCGCAATAGATTCTAGTACTTTGTAATTCACAATATGCTGTGCTTTGGCACCGTCTAAATCTACTAAATGCAATGAACTAAGTCCGTGGGCTTCGAACATTTTGGCGATTTCTAAAGGATTTTCATTATAAATTTTTTGTGTACTGTAATCGCCTTTAGTCAAACGTACACATTTGCCGTTAATAATATCTATAGCTGGGATGAGTCTCATATTTTCTAGTTAAAAGTTATATAATTTCGTCATTTCGAGTGATTTTCGATAGAAAATAGTATCGAGAAAAGTAAATAAAGTGTTCTCGATACTGTTTAAAAAATTGAGCTTCTCTAATTGCTTACTGCGACTGCCAACTGCTTCTTTATTCATAATTCTAAAAAATTTCTTAACACTTGTACTCCTGCTTTACTACTCTTTTCGGGATGGAATTGTACCCCGTAAAAATTATCTTTTTGAACTGCTGAGGCATATTTTTCACCATAGCTCGTCATAGCAATACAAGCGTCATTTAAAGGCACATAATAACTGTGCACCAAATACATAAATTCCTTTTCTTTGATGTTTTTAAACAAATCTGATTTCAGATTTTCTATTCGGTTCCACCCAATTTGTGGTATTTTAACTGTAGTGTCAAACTTTTTGACATCCACATCAAAAATACCCAGACCTTGGGTAGCGCCTTCTTCACAAAAACGACACATTAATTGCATCCCTAAACAAATGCCCAATACAGGCTGTTTTAAAGTCGGAATCAAAGTATCTAAATCCGTTGCTTTTAAATTTTTCATAGCGGCTTGCGCATGTCCCACACCCGGGAAAATCACCTTTCCCGCTTGACGGATAAGCTCAGAATCACACGTAACTACAGCTTGACAGCTCAACCTTGATAAAGCATTTTTAACCGATTGCACATTGCCTGCCCCGTAATCTATTATAGCGACTTTATTTTTCATAATAATCCTTTTGTACTAGGTAAAACCGTGCTATTTATATCGCGTTTTACAGCCATTTTTATGGCTTTGGCAAAGGCTTTAAAAATACCTTCTATTTTATGATGTTCGTTAGTGCCTTCAGCTTTTATATTCAGATTGCACTTGGCTTCATCAGAAAACGATTTAAAAAAGTGCATAAACATTTCAGTAGGCATATCACCTACTTTTTCACGTTTAAAATCGGTTTCCCAAACCAACCAATTACGACCACCAAAATCTAAGGCAACTTGTGCCAGACAATCGTCCATAGGCAAGGTAAAACCATAACGGTTCATCCCTTTTTTATCTTCTAAAACTTTATTAAAAGCTTGCCCTAAAACAATAGCCGTATCTTCTATGGTATGGTGTTCATCCACCTGCAAATCACCCTTGACACTAATATTTAAATCTACTTGGGCATGTTTGGCAATTTGTTCAAGCATATGATTAAAAAATCCCAATCCTGTGTCGATATTATTTAGACCTGTGCCATCTACATTCATGTAAATTGTAATGTCGGTCTCTTTGGTTTTTCTGCTAATAGTTGTTGTTCTGATTTTTGTCTTTAAAAGTGTATAAATATCTTGCCATTTATTTGTTTCTAAAGCGATTGTATCTTTCAGTTGTTCCTTTTCGGATGCTGTTAAATCGTCTGCCAAATTCCCTTTAAAGTTGAGTAAAATCCCTTTAGAACCTAGATTTTGCGCCAGTTTTATATCGGTCAACCTGTCGCCGATAACATAACTATTTTTTAAATCGTAGTTCCCCAACATATATTTTTTTAGCAAGCCCGTATTGGGCTTTCTTGTGGGAGCGTTTTCTTTGGCAAAAGTTTTATCAATAACAATATCATTAAATACTATTCCTTCATTTTTAAAGGCTTTCAACATAAAGTTATGCGTAGGCCAAAAATCTTCTTCTGGATAAGCTTTGGTACCCAAACCGTCCTGATTGGTTACCATAACCAACTCGAAATCGAGCTCCGACGCAATTTTTTTGAGATAGTAAAACACTTCGGGATAAAATTCTAGTTTTTCAAAACTGTCAACCTGTTCATCTACGGGTTCTAAAATAAGCGTACCGTCGCGATCTATAAACAATACTTTTTTCATAATTCAAATTGTTTTAAGGCATTAATCAATTTTATATTTTCTTGAGGTGTCCCAATACTGATACGCAAACAATTTTGACACCCTTGCTCTTTTGAGCGATCTCTTACAATTATACTTTGCGTTTTTAAAAAATTAAATATTTTAAAGCTATCGGTAAAGCGAACCAGTAAAAAATTAGCATCGGAAGCATATACTTTTTCAACTATTTTTAAAAAATTTAACTGCTTTTCTAAAATTTCTTTTTCTTTTAATACAGTTTTTATTTCCTTCTTAAATTCATCTTTATTATCAATACGATTTAAGGCGATTTTGGCATTGGCTGTACTGATATTATAAGGTGGTTTTATTTTATTAAGAACACTTATTATTTCGGAAGAAGCCATTGTCAACCCTAGGCGAATTCCCGCCAAACCCCAAGCCTTTGATAAAGTTTGAATGACTATTAAATTAGGACAGGTTTTAAACAAGTGCAAAGCAGAGGACAATTCTGAAAAATCTATATAAGCCTCATCAACCACCACTAAACCCTGAAACTGTTTGCACAAAGTCTCTATTTCACTTAAAGCAACAGCATTTCCTGTTGGATTATTGGGCGAACACACAAATATAAGTCGTGTTGTGGGTTCTATATTTTTAAGAGCCAATGCGGCTGTCCATTTAAAATCAATTAATAAAGGGACTTCCTTAACAGCCACCGCATTTATTTCTGCCCAAATTTTATACATACTATATGTCGGACTAAAACACAAAATACTATTTTTTTTAGGCTCACAAAAAGTCCGAATAATTAAATCGATACTTTCGTCGCTGCCATTTGCTAACAGTAATTGTTTTGGTGCTAAAGCTTTTAAGTTGGCCAATTTTAGCTGTAAATCTGTGATATCTTTTCCTGGATAGCGGTTATAAATGGACGGAAACGGATTTTCATTGGCGTCCAAAAACACCTCAGCTTTGCCTTTAAAATCATCTCTAGCAGAACTATAAGCTGTTAAAGCTTTGATGTTAGGTCTTATAATATTATTTAAATCAAATGTCATTTTCTAAAGTTTTTAATCGGATGCTTACCGCATTTTTATGGGCTTGCAATCCTTCGGCTTCAGCCATAGTCTCTATAGTTTTACCAATATTTTTAAGCGCTTTTGCTGAAATATTCTGAAAAGTAATTTGTTTAGTAAAAGCCTCTAAAGATACCCCACCACTTACTCTGGCATAGCCATTTGTGGGTAAAGTATGATTGGTCCCAGAGGCATAATCGCCCGCACTTTCGGGCGTGTAATCTCCTATAAAAACCGAACCAGCATTGCTAACACCTTTTGCATAAAAATAGGGCTCATTTCCACATAAAATAAGGTGTTCAGGGGCATAAGAGTTGATAATTTCTAAAGCTTTTTCTTTGTCTGAAACAACTATAATTTTAGAATTTTCTAAAGCCTTTGCCGCTATAGCTTTTCTGGGCAATTCTGCTAACTGAACGGTAACTTCTTTTTTTACCTTATCGGCGATAAAAATATCCGTGCAAACCAATATCACTTGACTGTCTGGGCCATGTTCGGCTTGCGAGAGTAAATCGGATGCCACAAAAGACGGATTTGCTTTGGCATCACATACCACCATTAATTCCGAGGGCCCTGCCGGCATATCTATAGCTATCCCCTCTTTTTGAACCAATGTTTTGGCCATAGTTACATAACTGTTACCTGGCCCAAATATCTTATAAACTTGAGGGATTGTTTCTGTTCCAAATGCCATCGCCGCTATAGCTTGTGCGCCCCCTACTTTAAATATTTTATTTATTCCTAGCAAATGAGCTGTAAATAATATTTCTGACGCAATTTTACCTTGGCTATTTGGGGGTGTACATAGAACCACATTTTTACAACCCGCTATTTGTGCCGGTACCCCTAACATAAGCACTGTTGAAAATAAAGGGGCTGAGCCTCCAGGAATATAAAGTCCCACTTTATCTATGGCCACTTGTTTACGCCAACAAAAAACACCCGAAGTTGTTTCTACTCTTGCAGAGGGAATTTTTTGTGCTTTGTGGAATTTATAAATATTGTTATAAGCGGTTTTAATAGCTTGCTTTAATGCAGTTGAAACCTGATTAACAGCAGCTTCTACTTCAGAATCTTCAACAATTAAGGATTTTAAAGAAACCTTATCAAACTCTTTAGCAAATTGGTATAAAGCTTCATCGCCTTTTGCTTTCACTTTTTTTAAAATACTAGCTACCTGTTGTTCTTTTTCAATCGACTGCTGGCTCGCAGGTCTTTGTAAAATACTGTTTAACTGATTGATATCTGGTTGTTTGTAAATTTTCATTTGTTCATCTTATTGTTAGAACTATTTTCTGCGATTATCATAATAATCAGCGTCATCTGCGTTCTATCATTATAAAACCATTTTTTCAATTGGAACGACTAAAATACCTTCGGCACCATGTTGTTTTAAAGCATCTATTACCTCCCAAAAAGAGCCTTTACTAATAACGGTGTGGATAGAACTCCACCCTTTTTCTGCTAAAGGTAAAACCGTAGGGCTACGCATACCCGGCAATATTTTGACTATATTTTCAATTTTATCATTCGGCACATTCATCAGCACATAACGTGAATTGCGGGCTTTTAAAACAGATTGCACTCTAAACTGCAAGCGATTTATAAGAGCTTTGTTTTCTTCAGAAATTTGAGGCGAAGCCACCAAAACAGCTTCCGATTTTAACAAAACCTCAACTTCTTTTAAATTGTTTTTAAACAAGGTACTGCCACTACTTACCAAATCGCAAATAGCATCGGCTAAGCCGATGTTAGGCGCAATTTCTACCGAACCCGAAATGTGATGCATTTTTGCTTTAATACCCAACTTACCCATAAACATATCTAATGTATTATTATATGATGTGGCAATGCGTTTACCATTTAAATCGGCCAACGACATAACATTAGACCCTTTGGGCACGGCTATGCTCAAACGGCATTTAGAAAAGCCTAATTTTTCTACAATATTAGCTTCACTAGCACTTTCTATCAAAGTATTTTCGCCTAAAATAGCACAGTCAACTACCCCGTCATCAAGGTATTGCGGTATATCAGAGTTGCGCAAATAAAACACCTCTACCGGAAAATTAACGGCTTTGGCTTTGAGTTGGTCGCGTCCATTATCAATGGCAATACCACACTCTTTTAACAGTTTTAGTGAATCTTCTTTTAATCTTCCCGACTTCTGAATAGCAATTTTTAATCTTGTTTCCATAGTTTTTACCAAAAAAAAAGCGCGCCTATCAGGCGCGCTTTATATTATTTTTATGATTTACATCAATACAGCATCATGACACCCGATTTTTTTCGTTTGTTTGTAAATGATGGCGATGATGTAAATTATTAAACATTTTTTTCTGTTTTATGAGGCAAATATATAGGCTTTTATTTTATTAGCAAGATTTTTTTTGTTTTTTTTATTTTCATACTGAAATACACTAGACTTAATATCCATTCAGAGCTTCACTCCAAGTTAACCTTGAATATATAATGATACGATGACTGCTAGTCATCGTATCAATCGAAGCTAAATTTTATTTTCCATTTCTTATCAACAATTATTTTAACCTTACAACGTATTGTAATAAATTTGCGCCAAAGCTAAAATCTAAGACCTTTGCGCAATGATATTATTTTTCGCTAAAAAAAATCACTATTTCGCTGTTAAAACAGTTTCCCAATCTCCTGAAAATATCGCCAAACTTTGTTGGCTATTTGGAGAAGCAAAATACCTATCAGAAACCGAATTATCAGGTACTTTTATAGGGCCCCGCGCCGAAATGATTACGCCTTGGAGTACCAATGCGGTTGAAATAACCCAAAACATGGCTGTCGATGGTATTGAGCGAATAGAACAATTTGTTAAAGTTACGGAAGATGCTGCCGATTTCGACCCGATGCTACAGGTAAAATACAACGAATTAAATCAAGATATATTTACCATTAATGTTGCTCCGGAACCCATCCTTGAAATAACCGATTTAGAGGCTTATAATCAAAAAGAAGGTTTGGCCTTAAGCAAAGATGAAATTACCTATTTAAAAAATTTATCTAAAAAATTAAAGCGGCCTTTAACCGACTCTGAAGTGTTTGGTTTTTCACAAATCAACTCAGAACATTGTCGCCATAAGATTTTTAATGGGACTTTTATTTTAGATGGCAAAACTATGCCTTCTTCTCTATTTAAATTAATTAAAAAGACATCAGAGCAAAACCCTAATTCAATTGTTTCGGCTTATAAAGACAATGTGGCTTTTGTAAAAGGGCCGACAATTGAACAATGGGCACCAAAATCTGCCGATAAACCCGATTTTTATACCACAAAACAAATAGACAGTGTATTATCGCTTAAAGCGGAAACCCATAATTTCCCCACAACAGTCGAACCTTTTAACGGAGCGGCTACCGGTTCTGGTGGCGAAATTCGCGACAGGTTAGCCGGGGGTAAAGGTTCTTTGCCATTAGCCGGTACAGCTGTTTATATGACCGCTTATTCACGTTTAAAAAAGCGTGCTTGGGAAACAATGGCAGAACGACCTTGGCTCTACCAAACACCCATTGACATATTAATAAAAGCCTCAAATGGCGCCTCAGATTTTGGAAATAAATTCGGACAACCTTTAATTTCGGGCTCTGTTTTGACGTTTGAACATGCTGAAAACGATAGAAAACTAGGCTACGATAAAGTCATAATGCAAGCCGGAGGCATTGGCTTTGGTAAAGCTCAAGACAGCCTTAAAGACTGTCCAAAAGAAGCCCATAAAATTGTCATTTTAGGAGGCGATAATTACCGTATCGGTATGGGAGGAGCTGCAGTGTCATCTGCTAATACAGGAGACATGAGTAATCAAATTGAACTAAATGCCGTACAACGTTCCAATCCCGAAATGCAAAAAAGAGCTGCTAATGCCATAAGAGCAATGGTTGAGAGTGATATCAACCCTATTGTGTCTATTCATGACCACGGGGCTGGCGGACACCTTAATTGTTTGTCGGAATTGGTTGAAGAAACGGGTGGTAAAATTGCTATAGATAAATTGCCTTTGGGCGATCCTACCCTATCGGCTAAAGAAATTATTGGTAACGAATCGCAAGAGCGTATGGGCTTGGTTATTGCCGAAAAAGATGCCGAAAAGCTCAAAAAAATAGTCGCACGTGAACGCGCACCTTATTATGAAGTAGGTCAAGTTACAAACGATAATCGCTTTACTTTTACCTCAAAAAAAGAGAGTAAAAACCCTATTGATTTAGACTTGAGCGATATGTTTGGCAGTTCCCCTAAAACTTATATGAAAGATACGACTGTGGTTCGTCATTATGAAGCTTTATCTTACCAACAGTCTAAAATATATAACTATACAAAAAACGTCTTACAAATAGAAGCGGTGGCTTGTAAAGACTGGTTGACAAATAAAGTAGATCGATGTGTAACAGGTAAAGTTGCCAAACAACAAACTTGTGGCTCGCTGCAACTGCCTTTAAATGATGTGGGGGTTATGGCATTAGACTACAAAGGTACAGAAGGTATTGCCACATCTATTGGCCATGCGCCTTTAAGTGCCCTCATAAATGTTGAAGCCGGATCGCGTAATGCCATAGCCGAATCTTTAACAAATATTATTTGGGCGCCCTTAAAAGAGCAATTACAATCGGTTTCACTTTCTGCTAATTGGATGTGGCCTTGTCGAAATGAAGGTGAAGATGTCCGTATATACAAAGCCGTCAAAGCCGTTTCAGATTTTGCATTGGATTTAGGAATAAATATTCCCACAGGAAAAGATTCCCTCTCGATGACGCAAAAATACCCCGACGAAAAAGTCATTGCTCCCGGAACGGTTATCATTTCGGCAGCAGGTCAATGCCACAACATTAAAAATGTTGTAGAACCCGTTTTAAAAACAAATAAAGGCAACGCTATTTATTACCTCAATTTATCTAAAGACAATTTTAAATTAGGTGGTTCTAGTTTTGCCCAAACGCAAGCGCAGTTAGGAAGTAAAACACCTGATATTAAAAATCCCGCTTATTTTAAAAAGGCTTTTAATGTGGTGCAAGAATGTATTGAAAAAGACCTTATTTGTGCAGGTCATGACGTATCTGCAGGCGGTTTAATTACGTGTTTGTTAGAGATGTGTTTTGCCGATATAAACCTCGGTGCCAATATTGATTTAACAACCTTGAAAGAAAAGGATAGTGTAAAAATATTGTTTTCAGAAAATGCCGGATTGGTGATTCAAACTACGCAACCAAAAGCTTTTGAATCTTTTTTAACTGAGGCTCAAATAGAATTTAACAAGATAGGACAGGCTAAAAAACAAGCTACATTAAATATTAAAAATAATCAAGAAAACTTTGTTTTTGACATTGTACAATACCGCGATTATTGGTACGAAACTTCGTATTTATTAGACCAACACCAATCGGGCAAAGTTAAAGCCAAAGAGCGCTTTGATAATTATAAAAACCAACCTTTAACATTTAAATTTCCTAAGGGATTCACTGGAATGTTAAAAGACGTCATTGCGAGTGGAACGAAGCAATCTCTAGCTAATGAAGATTTTGCCATATTGCTTGCGCCTCACAAAGACGGCATGCGACCTAAAGCTGCTGTATTACGCGAAAAAGGCAGTAATTCTGAACGCGAAATGGCTTATGCCATGCACCTTGCCGGATTTGATGTAAAAGACGTCCATATGACCGACTTGGTTAGTGGCCGTGAAACCTTGGAAGATATTCAATTTATTGTGGCTGTGGGGGGCTTTTCTAACTCCGATGTATTGGGTTCTGCCAAAGGTTGGGCCGGTTCGTTTTTGTACAATCCCAAAGCTAAAAAGGCCTTAGATAATTTCTTTGCAAGAGAAGATACTTTGTCTTTAGGGGTTTGTAATGGGTGCCAGCTATTTATTGAATTGGGTTTAATGACCCCAAATCACACCGAAAAACCTCAAATGTTACACAACGATTCCGGAAAATTTGAATGTCATTTTACTTCGGTTGAAATTCTTGAAAATAAATCGGTTATGCTGTCCAGTCTTGCCGGCAGCAAATTGGGTATTTGGGCGGCACACGGCGAAGGAAAATTCAGTTTTCCTTATGAAGAAAGTCATTACAACATAGTGGGTAAATACGGTTATGAGGCTTATCCAGCCAACCCTAATGGTTCTGATTTTAACACCGCTATTTTAACTTCAGATAATGGCCGTCATACGGTGATGATGCCGCATTTAGAACGCTCTACTTTCCCTTGGAATTGGGCGTATTATCCCGAAAATAGACATGATGAAGTGAGCCCTTGGTTAGAAGCCTTTGTAAACGCTAAAAATTGGTTAAACGACTTAAAATAATCCTAATGAAAAAAGCCAAAAAAATTGACACCTTTTTTGAAAAAGAAAGCAAATGGCAATCGGCTTTAGCGCAATTAAGAGAAATTATAAAGACTTTACCTCTAGAAGAAACTCTAAAATGGGGCGCCCCCGTTTACACTTTAAATGGTAAAAATGTAGTGGGTTTGGGCGGATTTAAAAACCATTATGGTTTGTGGTTTTTTCAAGGAGTTTTTCTAAAAGATAAAGCCAAAAAATTAGTCAATGCACAAGAAGGAACTACCAAAGCCTTACGACAATGGCGATTTGAGTCTGAAGCCGAATTATCGGCTGAAAAAGAATTAATTAAAGCCTATATTTTAGAAGCTATAGAAAACAAAAAACAAGGTAAACATATAAAACCAACTAAAAATATTGGTTTTGAAATACCTAAAATTTTTCAAGAGATTTTAGATAAAGATTCAGCCTTAAAAAAAGCCTATAAAGCGCTTACGCCAGGTCGACAAAAAGACTATGCATTGCATATAGGTGAAGCCAAAAGAGAAGCTACTGCATTGTCTCGCATTGAAAAAAGTAAAGCCCTAATTTTAGCGGGAAAAGGCTTGTACGATAAGTATAATAATTGTTAAATTTATAGAATGGTATCAGAAAATTTTTACAGTAAATCTATGGGGAGTAAATCGGAATCCGAATTATTAGAATACTACCACCATCACTCTGATTATCAAGAAGCAGCGGTTTTAGCGGCGCTTTGGGAACTCGAAAAACGGGGATTGGCGAAACCCGATATTCTCAATTTAAAATCTGATTTAGAAACCCGTAAAGTAGAGAAACAAGAACCCACCCAAAAAACTATAACTACAAATGTTGCTTTGTACTCCTCTAATTTTATTCTTTTATTTGGCGTACTCTTTTCGGTTTTTGCAGCCGGCATTTTAGTATCACTGAATTTTAGAGAACTTAAAAAAGTAAAATTAGCCCGTATTTTTCTGCTTTCAGGTTTGGCTTATTCTTTTCTTCAAATGATTGTTTTTAGTCAGTTTAAAACTACCTCCCCTCTTATTAGTGTAGCAACATCTTTACTGGGCGTTTATTTATTAAATTATTACAGTGCTAAAGAAATGCCAGAAGATGTAAAATCTACACCACGTAATATTTGGTATCCAATAATGATAGCGGTTTTAATATCACTGCCCGTTGCTTATATATTGATGAAATCTATCGCACCTACGCTTTAAGATTAAAATACTTATTTATACGTTTTGCCAAACCAGGTCCTTCGTAAATAAAACCCGTATACAATTGCACCAAGTTGGCGCCAGCAGCTAGTTTTTCAATAGCTTCATCTGAAGAATTAATGCCTCCAACTCCAATAATTGGAAAAGCCTTTTTAGATTTTTCGGTTAAAAATTGGATGACTTCAGTTGCCCGATTTCTTAAAGGTTGCCCACTCAAACCACCTGTTTCTTTTTTATTATCAGAATACAATCCTTTTCTAGTAAGAGTTGTATTGGTAGCAATAACACCTGCTATTTGAGTATCTTTTACAATATCTATAATATCTAACAACTGACTATCGGTTAAATCGGGGGCTATTTTTAATAAAATAGGTTTGGGTTTATCTTTAGAATTATTGGCCTTTTGTAAAGCCATCAATATTTTTGTTAGTGGTTTTTTATCTTGTAAATCCCTTAGATTAGGTGTATTAGGTGAGCTGACATTTACCACAAAATAATCTACCACATCAAAAAGTTTGTCAAAGCAAAAAAGATAATCGTCAACGGCTTTTTCGTTAGGAGTTGTTTTGTTTTTGCCGATATTACCACCAATAATAATCTGTGTTTTGCGTTTTTTAAGGCGTTTGGCTATCACCTCTACCCCATCGTTATTAAAACCCATACTATTGATTAGCGCTTTATCTTTTTTGAGTCTAAACAAACGCGGTTTGGGGTTCCCCGGTTGGGGCTTCGGGGTTACGGTACCTATTTCTACAAATCCAAATCCGAAGGCTGATAACTCGTCAAATAGTACCGCATTTTTATCAAATCCTGCCGCTAAGCCTACGGGATTTTTAAAAGTTAAACCAAAAAGATGACGTTCTAATTTTTTATCGGATACAGTAAAAATTTTAGAGACCAATCTAAAAACA
>Ga0114931_10005546_pt1 | contig 15586 bp, 7 predicted proteins | sample 2SBtaG_FD_89579 | JGI IMG/M metagenome (GOLD analysis project Ga0114931, IMG submission 89579) | Deep subsurface microbial communities from Kolumbo volcano to uncover new lineages of life (NeLLi) - 2SBTROV14_V59a metaG | ecosystem: Environmental > Aquatic > Marine > Volcanic | place: Kolumbo...
CCGGTCCCACATAGCGAGCCTGAATGGCTGCACGATCTATCGGACGAAACCGACATCAAGCGGGCGATCGTGGAAAACAATCCGGAGGCGATTTCGCCACGGCAGCTTGAAGCGGAGTACCGACGAACGGCAGCCGCACGCGAGGTTCGCGATACGTTGCGGCGTATTGAAAAAGCCGGTAGCCACGCCGTCTATCGCTCGCTCGACGTTCGCGACCCGGGCGCGGTGCGGCAACTTATGCTCGAAGCGCGAGAGCAAGGTCCGCTACGTGGTTTGGTTCACGGCGCGGGCGTGTTGGCCGATCGTCTGATCGAAGACAAAACCACGGAGCAGTTCAACGAGGTGTACTCCACCAAGGTCGACGGGTTAGAGGCGTTACTTGAAGCCACCCGGGATGACGATTTCGCGGTGTTGGCGTTGTTCTCATCGTCAACTGCCCGTTACGGTCGCAAAGGACAGGTCGACTACGCCGCGGCGAACGAAGTGCTCAACAAACAGGCGCACATCGAGGCGCGTCGCCGTCCCGGTTGCCGTGTGGTCAGCATCAATTGGGGGCCTTGGGATGGCGGCATGGTTACCCCGGCGCTCAAGAAACTCTTCGCTGACGAAGGGGTTGGCGTGATCCCCGTCGCCGCTGGAACGAAACAGTTCATCGAGGAGATCCGTGCCGATCCCAAAGATGCGGTGGAAGTGGTTCTCATCGTCCAACTCAGCGAATCCCCTTCGGGCGCCCCTTCAAACAACAACCAAGCGAAGCCTTCGCCGCGCACCCCTGAGTCGATGACGGTCGCTTTCGAACGAGAACTCGATCTGGAGACTTATCCAATCCTGCGGTCACACGTTCTCAAGGGCCGCGCGGTGCTTCCCGTGGCGATCATCATCGAATGGCTCGCTCATGGTGCGATGCACAACAACCCGGGGATGGCTTTTTTCGGGTTCGACAATCTGGAAATCTACAAAGGCATCATCGTTCATCCGGGCGAGCGCGTCGCATTACGGATTGTTGCCGGACAGTCCCAAGTGGAAGCTGGATTCGAGCACGTTCTCGTACAGCTTCGTGGCTGCGAGACGTTGCACGCGGAGGCCCAGATCGTGCTCGCCACGACCCTGCCAGAAGCCGAAGCGACTCTGAACGTGAAAGACAACGATTCATCCTCTCGCAACGTGAGTGGTTTCTATGCAGACAGTCGACTGTTTCACGGGCCCGATCTTCAGGGAATCCAGTGCGTGGAGATCGCCACGAAGACCGGTGCCGTCGCACAAGTGAAGTCTTCGCCGCTTCCAATCGCGTGGACCAAGCAGCCGCTGCGTTCTACATGGCTTGCCGATCCGCTGGCGATCGACTCCGCGTTCCAACTCATGATCTTGTGGTGCCACGAATTCCACGGTCTCGGCTCCTTGCCGACGTCGATCGCGCGGTATCGCCAATGCAATCGCAAGTTCGGATCCGAGAGCGTACGGGTAACACTTCAGGTCGATCAACAGTCGGAGCATGCCGTGACCGCGACTCTGGAATTCACCGACGCAGCCGGTGGACTGATCGCCCGTATGGAAGGATATCGATCGGTGATGGATGCGTCACTCGCCGAGGCGTTTGCACAAAACCAGTTGGCGGAGCAACTCCAGCCATAACCCGCGGCTGTCGTCTTCGCGTCGCTGCAATCTCACGGTCGTACATCTTGGTTGGCGGCTGTTCCTGTAGGGAGCTGTCTGGTTTGGGAAGTTCACAAGCAATTGCGATTGTCGGCATCGGGGGCGTGTTGCCTGGCGCGGAATCGTTGGAGGTGTTTTGGGCCAACATCGTGGCCGGTCGCGACGCCGTCGCTGAAGTGCCTGACGACCGCTGGGCAATCTCCGGCGACAAGGTTTATGCCCCCGAACCATCTCCAGACAGAGTCTACTCCCGCCGCGCCTGTTTGGTTGCCCCGCCGCTTCCAAGCTTTCCCGATCTCGCGCTCGATTCAGAACTTGTCGCGTCGTTGGATCCGATGTTTCATCTTGTTCTGGCCGCTGGAAGGGAGGCGTGGCACGACGCGCGGATGGCCCGTGTCGATCGACGTCGCGTTGGCGTTGTGCTCGGCAATATTGCCCTTCCCACCGATGCGGTTTCAGCGCTGGCCGACGAACAACTGGGCATTTGGTACAAGGCATCGCTCACCGATAAACCACCGACGGGTTTGCCCCACGGAACCGAATCGCTGAACCGCCATGTGGCTGGTCTTCCGGCGGGGGTGTTGGCCAAGTCGCTTGAACTAGGAGGCGGTAGCTTTGCGCTCGACGCGGCGTGTGCCTCGTCCTTATACGCGCTAAAGCTGGCCGCCGATCAACTGCGCGACGGGCGTGTCGACGCCATGTTGGCCGGCGGTTTGTCACGGCCCGATTCGCTCTACACGCAAATGGGCTTCTCGCAACTCCGGGCACTTTCTCCATCGGGACGCTGCTGCCCGTTCGATGAATCGGCCGATGGTCTGGTTGTTGGCGAAGGGGCGGGAATCTTCGTCCTGCGTAGGCTCAAAGACGCGTTTCGCGATGGCCAACAGATTTACGCCGTGATTCGGGGCATCGGTCTATCCAACGACGTTGGCGGCAATCTCATGTCGCCCGACAGCGAAGGACAACTGCGCGCCATGCGAACCGCCTATCAACAGGCCGCTTGGCGCCCCTCGGCGGTTCAACTTTTCGAGTGCCACGGCACCGGCACGCCAGTCGGCGATGCCGTCGAACTGCGCAGTCTGACGCGGTTGTTTGATGGCGAACCGTCACCGACTCGCAAAGCGGCGATCGGATCGGTGAAGAGCAACGTGGGCCACCTGCTCACCGCCGCGGGAGCGGCAGCGCTGTTGAAAGTCTTGCTTGCCATGAAGGCTCGAGAACTACCACCGACGGCCAATTTTTCGCGGCCCATCGATGCAATCGACTGGGAGAGTAGCCCGTTTCAAGTGCTTTCTAAACCGTAAGCGTGGGAATCTCCCGCGAGCGGGACACCACGCCGGGCAGCCGTCAGCGCTTTCGGTTTCGGCGGCATCAACGGGCATGTTCTGCTCGAGCAATGGCCGACCGACCGATCGAGAACCACGGTCGCGGTTGCCGGAGGCGACGTTCGTCCGCGAGATCAAGCAACCGCCGAAGCGCAAGCCACCTCGCCCCAATCGAAGCGTCCCACTTCGATCGCGGTCGTGGGGCTCGGCGCGCATGTTGGCCCTTGGGATTCCTTAAACAAGTTCACGCAACGCGTGCTCGGCGCCCACTGCGACTGTCGACCGCAAACGCCAACGCGCCGCTGGGGCATCCCTTCGGGTGAGTCGTTTCGCGGCTATCTGATCGATTCGTTGGAGTTCCCGCTCACTCAATTTCGTATTCCTCCGACCGAGTTGCGGCAAATGTTGCCCCAACAACTTCTGATGCTCAAGGTCGCCGCCGAAGCACTGGCCGACGCCAACGTTCGACAGAGCGACAATTCGCTCTTAAGAACCGGGGTCTTCATCGGAATCGAATTGGACCCGAACACCACCAACTTCCATCTACGCTGGATGTTGCACAAACAGCTTTCGCAGTGGGCAGGCGAAATGGGGCTTACCCCCAGCGATGCCGACATGGAGGATTGGATCGCGACGGCGCGCGATGCCATGTCGCCACCGCTGACAGCCAATCGCACAATGGGCTCGCTTGGCGGAATCGTCGCCAGCCGCATTGCCAGAGCTTTTCGCATCGGCGGTCCCAGCTTTACGCTCTCCAGCGGAGAGACATCGGGGCTCAGCGCGCTTCGTGTCGCCGTTGCGGCCCTGCAACGCGGTGAGATTGATACGGCCATTGTCGGTGCGGTAGATCCCTCGGGCGATCTTCGCGCCGTTGTGGCACAACAAGCCCGTTGTCCGTTCTCGAAACGCGATGAGGCCCGACCCTTCTCCACGGCGGCTGACGGCCCCTTGATTGGCGAAGGCGCCGTGGCCATGGTCTTGAAGCGTCACAATGATTCACTCCACGCTTCCGATCGCATTTACGCGGTCTTACGTGGACAGGGAAATGCCACCGGAGGTGGAGTCGATCACACGATGCCTTCGAAGAAGGCATGTCGGGAGGCACTCAACGAAGCCCTATCCCATGCCGGCGTCACGGCATCTGATATCGGCTACGTTGAAACGCACGGTAGCGGGAATCCGGACGACGACCGTCGCGAAGTGGAGATACTGCCATCCGCCTTCGACACCTCGCCACGAAATGGCGACTTGCCCATCGGCTCGACCATGGCAGCGGTCGGACACACCGGCGCGGCGTCGGGATTGGTCTCGTTGGTAAAGTCTTGTCTATGTCTGCATCATCAGATGATTCCGCCGCTGACGATGGACGATCTTCAGCACGCGAGCATCTTCAAAGATGGCAGTACGCTATCGATCCCACGTAAACCGTATCATTGGTTGCACGATCGCGCCAGTGGCCCGCGACGCGCGTTGGTTGGTTCCTTGAGCGCCGATGGAAATGCCGCGTACGTGGTGCTCGAAGGCGAAACATCAAACCAACCAGCCCACGGAGTCCCCACGGGCGAGGATGAAGCGGTGTTCGTCGTTGAAGCCAACGACACGAACGAACTCATGCGACAACTCGACCAGCTTCGGGTGTCTGTCTCCACGGACGAAGCGCCGGGGATTGAATCGCTCGCTCGTCGCTGGCAGCGCGCCGCGCCGGCGGCACCCAGCGCGAAGTTGGCCGTCGCCATTGTCGCGGGCTCGCAAACTCAGTTGCGAACACGAATCGACGAAGCCCGTCAGAGGGTATCCAGCGGAACGACGGTGACCGGCGAGCACGTTTTCTTCACGCCAACCCCCTTGGGACGCACGGGCGAGGTGGCATTTGTATATCCAGGATCCGGAAACGATTTCCCTGAAATGGGGCGTGAGCTAGCCATCGCCTGGCCGCAAGTCTTGCACGAACAACAACGGGAAAACACCCGGCTAGCGACTCAGTTTGCCGGTGGAGATTTTTGGTCGCGCGGAGCACTGCGAAAGAACACGCCGAAGAATCTGATTCTCTCCCAAGTGTGGCTTGGCTCACTGGTCACCGATGTGTTACGGCATCTCGGCGTGCATCCTCGCGCGGTGCTTGGTTATAGCTTGGGAGAAACGACCGCCTTCCTGGCAACCCGAACCTGGCGAGATCGCGACGAACTTCTGAATCGCATGGAAGAATCGCCACTGTTCACGCAACAGCTAGCCGGTGAAAAAACGTCGGCGCGAGAGATTTGGAATCTCGCCCCTTCCGAGCCGTGTGCGTGGCGCATGGGTGTTGTTGATAAGCCGGCGGATGTCGTTCGCGACGCGGTACGGCAATTCGCCCGTGTTTACTTGTTGATCGTCAACACGCCCACCCAATGTGTGATTGGCGGCATCGCCGCTGAAGTTGAGACGGTGGTGCGCGCCATGAGGTGTAATTTCTGGCCTTTGAATGGGGTCGCGACCGTCCATTGCGAGCTTGCACGTCCCCTGGAAGAGGCGTATCGCGCGTTTCATCGGTTCGCGACCACTCCGCCGACGGATGTTCGCTTCTACAGCAGTGCTTGGGGATGCTCTTATAAAGTGACACCAGAGAAGGCGGCCAGCGCTTTGGTAGCCCAAGCAGTCGATTTCGTCGATTTCACGCGCGTGGTTTCCGCGGCCTATGAAGATGGCGTGCGGCTTTTCGTGGAAGTTGGACCCGGCACATCGTGCAGCCGCATGATCGATGAAATCTTGGCGTCTCGCCCTCACGTTGCGCAAAGTGTTTGCGCCCCCGGTCGAGATGGTCCGGCAACCGTACGTCGCCTGTTAGCACACTTGATATCCCATCGCGTGGAGGTCGATTTGTCGAAGACGTTCATGCACGAAGACGAAACGACGACGCACGGCACCGGCGAGCCAACGCTCACAATCTCCTTGGACCGACCGCCGTGCGTCCTTCCACCCCTTCGGCAGCCACAACGGGAGCTTCCAGTGGAACCGGCGGACGTTCGCAGCGAACAATTCTCCACGGCGATTCCTCCCACATCGCCTTCCACCGTACCGCTGCATGCTTCGGAGAATGCCACTGTATTTGCCCCGCTCATCAACGCCATATCGGCGACCGCGATGGCGGAAACAGAAGCTCAATTGGAGTACGTCTCACTCTCCAATGCCACGACCGCGCAGATGGAACGTCTGGTTGACTTTCAAATCTCGCTGTTGCAACAGCGACCGTCTGAAAGGAACAAGACAACCGTTCTCGAACCGATCGCTCGCCCCGGAACGCAGGGTTCGAAAGCCACGCTCAGCGATCTCCCAGTCGTGTTGGACCGAGAGCGGTGCCTCGAATTCGCCGTCGGTTCGATCACCAGATCGCTCGGCAATCGTTTTTCGGAAATCGATTATTTTCCCTCCCGGGTGCGGCTGCCTGACGAGCCGTTGATGCTTGTCGACCGCATTTTGAAGATCGAGGGGGAAGCGGCGTCCCTCACTTCGGGGCGTGTCGTCACAGAACACGACATTCTTCCCGGTGCTTGGTATCTGGACAACCAGCGCATTCCAACTTGCATCGCGGTCGAAGCCGGACAGGCCGATTTGTTGTTGTCCGCGTATCTGGGGATTGATTTCAAAACGCGTGGTGCCGCGGTCTATCGTCTCTTGGACGCCGTTGTGACGTTTCATCGCGAATTGCCAAAACCCGGCAGCACGATTCGTTACGACATTCGCATCGAGCGATTCTTTCGTCAAGGCGACACGCACTTGTTTCGCTTTCGCTTCGACGCGACGGTCGACGGCGACTTGCTATTGACGATGCGCGATGGCTGCGCGGGTTTCTTCACCGCCGACGAACTGGCTGAAGGTCGGGGGATCGTTACGCCGACCATCGACAGCCACACCCGGTCCAACACACCCCCGTCGAGCTGGAAACCCCCGGTGTCGATGACGGTCGAGTCGTATGACGACGCACGGTTCGACAAATTCCGCCGCGGCGATTTGGCAGGATGCTTTGGCGGAGAATTCGCCAAGTTGCAGCTCAAACACCCGGTCGGTTTGCCCACCGGACGGACGAAGTTGGTCGACCGTATCTTGCGATTGGACCCCGACGGCGGAACGTTTTCGTTAGGCACGATCGTGGGCGAAGCCGACATCCACGCGGACGATTGGTTTTTGACGTGTCATTTTGTCGACGATCGCGTCATGCCCGGCACGCTGATGTACGAATGCTGTCTCCACACGCTACGCGTCTATCTGTCCCGCATGGGTTGGGTTGGCGAGGCAACCGACGTCGTTTATGAACCGGTGCCCAAGATCGCTGGAAGCCTCAAGTGTCGTGGGCAAGTCACCGCCGCCACGCGGAAAGTTCAATACGAGTTGAACATCAAGGAACTGGGTTATCAAGGGGCCAATGAAACGCCCTATGTCATTGCCGACGCGCTGATGCATGCCGACGGCAAGCCGGTCGTGCGGATGAAGGACATGTCGCTACGGCTCACAGGGCTAACGAGACGGGGAATCGAATCGCTCTGGGATTCTTCGAGAAAAGAGCGTGACGATTCCAGTGAAAAGCGAGAACCGCGCATCGCTTCCTCCGCGAGCCAGCCGGCGTTGTTCGATTACGACCAGATTCATGCCTTCGCGGTCGGCAAACCATCGGACGCCTTTGGCGAGCCCTATCGTGTGTTCGATGACCAGCGCGTGATTGCCAGGCTCCCTGGTCCTCCGTTTCAATTTCTGGATCGAATCACATCGATTGCCCACTGCGAGCCATGGCGGCACGTCGCTGGTGGTGAGATCGTCGCCCAGTACGATGTCCCACGGGGCGCCTGGTATTTTGAATCGCACCGACAGCGTCAAATGCCATTCGCCGTGTTGCTAGAGATCGCCCTGCAACCGTGTGGCTGGTTAGCCGCCTACATCGGTTCGGCGCTCACCAGCGAGGTGGACCTCTCTTTCAGGAATCTGGGCGGCACCGGCACACAATTCCGTACCGCGACGCCGGAGACGGGAACCTTGTCCACGACGGTAAAAATCACCGCGGTGGCCAACTCCGGCGGGATGATCATCCAGAACTATGATTTTGCCGTCCACGGCTCCGCCGGCGAGGTCTATCGCGGACGTACGAGCTTCGGCTTCTTCTCCCACGACGCACTGTTGCAACAGGTGGGCATTCGCGACGCAACCGGATACGCAGTTTCGGAAGAAGAGCGACTTCGGGCCGAAAGCTTCGATTTTCCCGAGGAGCCACCTTTTCCTGATCGAATGTTGAGAATGGTCGACCACGTCGATCACTTCGACCCCGTAGGAGGACCCCAAAAGCTGGGCTACGCTCGAGGCACTGCCATCGTCGACCCAAGTGCTTGGTTTTTCAAGGCCCACTTCCACCAAGACCCCGTTTGGCCAGGGTCTTTGGGGCTGGAATCCTTCTTACAACTGCTAACGCTGGTCGCGCAGCGCAGATGGGTGGCGAAGGGGACTTCGTCCACGTTTGAAACGCTCTCGCACGGAAAACCGCACTCCTGGCAGTATCGAGGTCAAATCATCCCCAGCAATCGCCAAGTGTCCGTCGAGGCTGTAGTCACCGAGATCGACGACCGTCGCCAACTGCTGCGTGCCAATGGCCTGCTGTCGGTCGACGGCCGTACCATCTATCAAATGACCGACTTTACGGTAAAATTGCAGACCTGATCGCGTGTTGCCGAGCCTGCTGCTTTGTCATCGCTCTCACATCGCCATCACGCCGGCGAGCAGTAAGAATCGCTACCTTGTGGCGATTCCGATGTCCGGCACCTCCCCGGTCGTCATCGTGAACACGGAGCAACGATGAAATACTCGCGTGTGTATCTGTCTGCCCTGGGATACGAACTTCCCCCGGTGGTTGTTACCTCGAAGGAAATCGAGGAACGGCTCTCGCCCCTGTATGAGAAGTTGCACATGGCGCCGGGACAACTGGAGGCGTTGACCGGAATCGCCGAACGACGTTGGTGGGAGGAAGGCTTCGGGCTTTCCGATGGTGCCGCGGCAGCCGCGCGTAAAGCGATCGAAAAGGCCGACATTCGTCCGCATGATATCGAGGCTGTCATTTATGCCGGAGTGTGTCGAGAGAATTTCGAGCCGGCGACCGCTTGTGCCGTGGCGGGGGCAATTGGCGTAAGTCAGGAAGCTTATATCTACGACATCTCCAACGCCTGCCTGGGCATGCTCAACGGCATCATCGACATCGCCAACCGCATCGAGCTTCGGCAAATTCGGGCAGGTCTGGTCGTGTCTTGCGAGTCGTCGCGCGAAATCAACGAAGTTGTCATTCAGCGTATGCTTTCGGACATGAAGATGTCGACCTATTCAGAGTCGCTCGCCACGCTTACCGGCGGCTCTGGCGCCGCCGCGGTGTTGTTGACGGATGGCTCATTCAGCGAGTGTCGATCTCGGAAGCTGGTTGGCGCCGCCACGAAAGCGGCTCCAGAACACCACGCTTTGTGCCGTTGGGGCGTCACGCTTTCTCCCGTGGCCAACATGAAGCTGATGTTCTCGCCCGACAAGCTCATGGCGGCCATCGATCAGTTGATCGCGCCGGAAACCATTCCCACGGCATTAAAAAATTTGATGACCAGCGATCGTCTGCCACCGATCGTGGCGAAGATGTTGCCTTCGGAGAGCTTGCCGGCCGCGCTCACCCAATTCATGGCCACCGATTCCGTGGCGGTGCTCAAACACGGCGCGGAGTTGGGAGTACGAACGTGGGGAACGTTCTTGAATCACATGGGATGGGCTCGCGATCAGGTTGATAAGGTGATTTGCCATCAGGTTGGCTCGGGACACCGCGAAACTATTCTCAACCAATTGGGCATTCCGCCTGAAAAGGATTATTCAACCTATCAATATCTCGGGAACATCGGCACCGTCTCCGTGCCGCTTACCGCCGCCTTGGCCGAACAACGCAATTTTCTCTTGCCGGGCGATCACGTCGGTTTTCTCGGCATCGGCAGCGGCTTGAACTGCCTGATGCTCGGTTGGGATTGGTAATGAAAAGACGACGGAACCCCTGGCAATCTCTCGGGTAGGCCATGAACTTTCCTGACTATCCATTCACCGGGAATTATCTCGATCTGAATGGCGACCGTCTTCACTACCTCGACGAAGGGCCCCATGACGCCGATCCGGTTGTCATGCTACACGGCAATCCATCGTGGTCGTTCTACTATCGACATCTGGTACACCAATTGAAGGGCCGTTGGCGCACGATTGTCCCCGATCATCTAGGCATGGGCCTTTCCGATACTCCGTCGATCGAGAAGTATCCATACACGCTTTCGCGACGGGTCGACGACCTGGAGTCGCTCTTGTCCCATCTCGACCTGCGAAAGAAGCTAACGTTCGTCCTGCACGACTGGGGAGGGATGATCGGAATGGCCTACGCCACGCGGCATCCCGATCGCGTTGGTCGATTTGTTATTTTCAACACCTCCGCGTTTCATCTCCCCCAAGGCAAACGGTTTCCCTGGCAGTTGAAACTTTGCCGCCGCCCCTGGTTGGGGCCCGTGATGGTGCAGGGTTTGAACGCATTTTGTCGGGGAGCGGTTCGCGATTGCGTGACGCGGCGCCCGATGTCGGAAGCCGTGAGAAACGCGTATCTGGCACCGTACGATTCCTGGGAACATCGTGTCGCGGTCCTGCAATTCGTAAAGGATATTCCACTGCGCGAAGGTGATTCCGGTTACGACGACATCAGCCGCATCGAAGCGAACCTCGGACAGTTCCACGACCGGCCGATGTTCATCGGTTGGGGAATGCGAGACTTTGTTTTCGACGAACACTTTCTCCACCAATGGACATCGCACTTTCCGAAAGCGGAACTGCATCGCTTCGCCGATGCCGGGCACTATGTGCTGGAAGACACCGCCGAAGAGATGGTGCCGCTCGTGGATCGGTTTCTAAATAACCATCCCCTGTCCCCCGCGCAGTGAGACTTGCCGTGGCGACGACGATTGAACCTTCGCTTGTCAACATTGCCGCCCATCTGCCGGCTGTCGCTCGACAGCGCCCGTATGCCATGGCGGTCGTCCATCCCGAGAGACGAACCCGCCACGGTCGCGTCTGTTATTCACACCTCACGTATCAGCAACTCAATGATGCGAGCGATGTGATCGCCCGAGGGCTGCTTGATCTGGGAGTCGGACGTGGCACGCGAACCGTGTTGATGGTGAAGCCGTGCGTGGAGTTCTTCTCGCTCACCTTCGCGTTGTTCAAAGTTGGAGCCGTGATGATCGGCATCGACCCTGGCATGGGGGTTCGCAATCTTGGCAAATGCCTCCGCGAAGCGGAACCGGAAGCCTTCATCGGAATTCGTGCTGCCCACATCGCCCGGCGTTTGCTAGGCTGGGGACGACGCACAATTCGCACGAAGGTATTGGTCGGCCCCAACGCAGGGCTGCCAACCGGGGCAACGCGATTGCAGGCGGTTCGTGACCGGGGAGCGGCTTTGACGGGGACCCCGCTCGCAGCGACTTCCGCGGATGAAGTTGCCGCGATCCTGTTCACAAGTGGCAGCACGGGCGCACCGAAGGGGGCCGTCTACACGCATGCGAATTTTGAAGCACAGGTCAACGAGTTACGAACCACCTACGACATCGAGCCAGGTGAGATCGACTTGACCACGTTTCCGTTGTTCGCACTGTTCGCTCCCGCCCTGGGAATGACGGCGATTGTGCCGGAAATGGACTTTACCCAGCCGGCACGTGTCGACCCTCGGAAGATTGCCCAGGCGATCGAAGACTTCGGCGTGACCAATCTATTTGGCTCGCCGGCGCTGTTAAATCGTGTTGCCCGATGGGGCGAGCCTCGCGGTGTGAAGTTTCCTTCGCTGCGGCGCGTGATTTCAGCCGGAGCGCCCATGCCGGCGAGTGTTCTCGAACAATTCACTTCGCTGTTGCGGAACAAGGTTCAGGTTTTCACGCCCTACGGCGCGACCGAATCGCTACCCGTGGCGTCCATCGGGAGCCACGAGGTGCTGACGGAGACTCGCATGCTTACCGAGCGCGGACAGGGGGTCTGTGTCGGTCGCGCGGTGGGTGGTATTTCAATCCACGTTATTCACATCTGCGACGAGTCGATCGCCAGGTGGTCTCCCAATTTGCTTGTGAAACCAGGTGAGATTGGTGAAATTGTAGTCCGAGGTCCGGTGGTTACCCGCGAATACCACGGGCGCCCTGAATCGACACGTTTGGCGAAGATCGTCTCTGACGATGGTGGGATTTACCACCGCATGGGCGATGTGGGCTATCTCGACCGGCAAGATCGACTTTGGTTTTGTGGTCGCAAGAGCCACCGCGTTGTTCGCGATGACGAAACCCTGTTCACGATCCCCGTGGAGGCGGTTTTTAATACCCATCCCGACGTGTTCCGCTCGGCGCTGGTTTCGCTGCAAAAAGGAACCCATACCGTCGAGCCGGCGCTTTGCGTGCAGCTCGAATCAGAGGCGCTGCGTAAAGATCCGGCGGTCATCCGTCGCGAACTATTGGAAATTGGGACCACGTTTAAGCACACGCGTTCCATCCGGAAGATTTTCTTTCACAAAGATTTCCCGGTCGACCCGCGGCACAATGCGAAGATCCATCGAGAAGAATTGGCCCGCTGGGCGTCGAGGCAGCGATCATGAAGCTGCTGGTGACCGGCGGGGCGGGCTTTCTGGGAACCGCCATCGTTTTGCGCTTGCTCGAGCGCGGCGATACGGTGCGATTGTTTCAGCGCCACGCAGCACCGGAATTGGAGGAGTCAGGCGCGACGGTCGTATGTGGCGACATTACTGACGCCGATGCGGTCGTCCAAGCCGCCGAAGGTTGCGATGTCGTGGTTCACACGGCCGCAAAAGCCGGTGTTTGGGGATCACGCCGAGAATACAACGCCACGAACATCGACGGTACGCGTAACGTTATCGAGGCCTGTCTCCGGCAGCGGATTGACCGCCTGGTGTTCACCAGCTCGCCCAGTGCTGTTTTTTCTGGCAATGACGAAGAAGGAATCGACGAAACGGCCCCCTATCCGAAACGCTATCTGGCGGAATACCCCCGCACGAAAGCCGCTGCCGAACGCATGGTTTTGGCCGCCAACGATTCGCGATTGGCCACCGTTGCCCTACGACCGCATCTCATCTGGGGGCCCTGCGATCCGCATCTGGTGCCACGTATTGTTGATCGCGCGCGAGCGGGACGATTACGCCTGATTGGAGACAAAAAAAAACTTGTCGATTCCACCTACATCGACAACGCCGCCGAAGCACATCTTCTGGCCGTTGACCGACTTCACACGTCCGCCGCGTGTGCGGGCAAAGCCTATTTCATCAGCAACGGCGAACCGCTTCCGATGGCCGATCTCATCAACCGCATACTGGTCGCGGCCCATCTTCCCCGTGAAACCAGAACTCTTTCCCCACGCGTCGCCTATATCGCCGGAACGATACTCGAATGGAGCTATCGTTTATTCGACCGTCTGGAGGAACCACCGATGACACGCTTCGTGGCTAAACAGCTCTCCACGGCCCATTGGTTCGATTGTTCCGCCGCCAAACGCGACCTGGATTATCAACCAAGCGTCTCAATCGAAGAAGGGATGCGGCGATTGGAAGCGTACCTAGCCACATCTTCTTGCGTCGAAACACCGTGACGCGAAGGAAGAATGGAGCGTCCGCGGTCTGCCTGACAGGACCATGCCCGCTACTAGATGTAGGTGGCGCGATTATCCACCGCCAAGGCTGCTTCCTTGACACATTCGGCCAAGGTTGGATGGGCATGAATCGCGCGGCCCAAGTCTTCGGAACTTGCGCCAAACTCGATCGCCACAGCGGCTTCCGCGATGAGGTCGCCCGCGTGATGTCCGATGATATGGACTCCCAAGATACGATCGGTGACGGCGTCGGCCAAAACTTTGACACGCCCCCATGTGTGCCCCAGCACGACCGCGCGACCGTTGGCCATATAAGGAAATACACCCTTGCGATAGTTGATGCCTTGTTGCTTTAGCTGTTCTTCCGTCTTGCCGACCGCCGCGATTTCCGGTTCGGTATACACGACACTGGGAATCGCGTCGTAGTTGACGTGACCATATCCCGTCACAAGCATCTCGACGGCCGCCACGCCTTCTTCTTGTGCCTTATGGGCCAACATCGGACCAGCGATGCAATCGCCGATCGCCAAAATGCCCGGCACGGCGGTTCGGAACCCTTCGCCGACCGGAATCCGCCCTCGTTCGTCAAGCTGGATTCCGACGCCTTCGAGACCAAGACCGTCGGTACAGGGACGGCGACCGACACACAACAACACCCGGTCGGCCTCAATCGGTTCGGCGCCATCACTCACGACGACACACCGTTGGCCATCGGTACGCGCCGCGACAACCCGGGTGCCAAGCTGAAAAAGGATACCCTGGGAGGTGAACACCTTTTGCGCCTCGGCGGCAACTTCGGCGTCGTTCTCCGGTAGGATGCGATCCAGATACTCCAGAACGACAACCTCCGCGCCCAGCCGCCGCCAGACCGAACCCAATTCCAACCCAATCGCGCCCGCCCCGATCACAATCAACCGCCGGGGAACCTCCGGATAGCTCAGCGCCTCGGTGCTTGTTCCGATGCGGTCCCCGTCAAGCTCGACGCCGCGAAGCGCTGCCACTTCGCTCCCGGTCGCGATGAGAAGCGTCTTGGCGCCAAGGGCGACATCGCCTTCGGTTGTGGTGACGACAACCCGACCGGGACCATCGATTCTTCCGTGTCCGAGGTAGCGTGTAATCTTGTTCTTTTTCAGCAGGTGCGCGATGCCGCCGGCGAGTGTCTTCACGGCCTTTTGCTTGCGGTGCATCATCGTGGCAAGATCGAGTTGTACCGTGGAGGTCACCACCCCGTGGGCGGCCATCTCGCGACCGGCGGCTTCGTAATGGTGGCTCGATTCAAGCAACGCCTTGCTTGGGATACAACCGACACGAAGACACGTCCCGCCCAGGGCGGCCTCGCGCTCGATACAACCCACGTGCAAGCCAAGTTGAGCCGCGCGGATCGCCGCCGTGTAGCCACCAGGCCCGCCGCCAATGACGAGCAAGTCGAAATCATATTCGGCCATCGGGTCTTCCACAACCTGGAGGAGAATTGAAGCGGTCCACCTCTTGAATCCGCGGAGAATCGATTCTTACACTTCCAGCAAGATTCGGGCCGGATCTTCGATGATCATCTTGATGTGCTTCAAGAACGTGACCGCTTCGCGACCATCCACGATCCGGTGATCGTACGTTAACGCAAGGTTCATCATCGGGCGAATGACCACTTGCCCTTTGACGGCCATGGGGCGTTCTTGAATTGCGTGCAGCCCCAGGATGCCGCTTTGCGGTGGATTGACGATCGGCGTGGATAACATCGATCCATAGACACCGCCGTTGCTAATCGTGAACGTACCCCCGCGAAGTTCATCCATGTCGATGCGGTTCTCTCGGGCACGGGTGGCGAAGTCGTTGATGGCCACCTCTACATCCGCGAAGTTCATTCGCTCGGTATTCCGCAGCACCGGCACCACTAATCCCTTGCGGCTACCCACGGCGATGCCGACGTCGTAGTAGTCGTGGTAGAGAATGTTTTGCTC
>Ga0114931_10005547_pt1 | contig 15584 bp, 17 predicted proteins | sample 2SBtaG_FD_89579 | JGI IMG/M metagenome (GOLD analysis project Ga0114931, IMG submission 89579) | Deep subsurface microbial communities from Kolumbo volcano to uncover new lineages of life (NeLLi) - 2SBTROV14_V59a metaG | ecosystem: Environmental > Aquatic > Marine > Volcanic | place: Kolumbo...
CGCCACGACCCCTGCGTGCTGCCCCGGGCGGTACCGATGGTGGAAGCCATGGTCTGCCTGGTGCTGGCGGATCACTGGCTGCGTCAGCGCGCGGTAGACGTGCTGGGCTGAAGGGTGGCCCGGTCCAACCCCGGCGCACGGATCCTGTGGGCCTGCCTCGCGGCCCTCTACTTGGCCTTCCTCGCTTGGTACGACTACAGCGGCGGCCCGCTGACCCCCAAGGCGATCGACCACTACGAGCAGCTTCTGCAACAGCAGGGCCTCGAAGGCAGCGGCGCAGCGCTACACGCGATCGGTAGGCCTCAAGATGCTGAGGCACGCCAACCATCCCGTTGCCAGCCTGCGCGGCAGGCTGAACTTCATCGACTACGCTGGCGCGCCGGTCTGGCAGAATCTGCTGCTGGTCCGCTACCGAAGCCGACGAGACTTCTTCGAGGTCTTCACCGACCCCGAGACGGCAAAGGCCATCCATACCAAGTTCGTCTTCTTCGACCGCTACCAGGCATGGCCCACCTGGACCACGTTCAACCTGATCGGCATCCGCAGTGCCATGGCGCTGACCCTGCTGCTCTTGGGCTTCGCCCTGCACTGGCTCCTCAGGTGGCGCACCCGTAGCAACCCCTCGGAACCCTGACCCGGAAGACATGGAGCAGGCGGCGGCGAGTCCCATCCAGATCCCCTACTACGAGGGTCTCGAGAGAGAGTCCAGGCTTACCCTGCGTGGTGCTGCAAGATCTCGATCTGGTAGCCGTCGGGGTCCTTGATGAAGGCCGCCGTCACGGGCCAGCCTTCGAGTCGTCTCGGCTCGAAGACTGATTCGCTCCCCGCGTCGATCGCCCGCTTGTAGAGCGCCTGGCAGTCGTCTGTATTGACGTAGAACTTCCAGAAGCCGTTACCGTGCTCGATGGCGGCGGCCTGGTCGTGTTGCCAGGCGAGCTGGATGCGCTTCCCGTCAGCGCCGGCCGGGACCACCTCGCTCACCAGAGGAAGCTCGATGCGATGCGTGACCTCGAGCCCGAGCACCTTCTCGTAGAAGCTGAGCGAGCGCTCGAGATCGCTCACGTTGATGCAGAACTGGTCGATACTCGTCTTCATCCCTTTCTCCTTCGTCCCTCATCGCTCGCGGCTTCATTCACGAATGCACGACGAGCACCCGTTTCTGTGTTGTAGCGCAGCAGGCCGCTGTAATCGGAGTCCAGCAATGGCGGCGCACGGCAGCCCACTGGTCGGCTCGGAATACGTATTTGCCCCAGGGTCAGGCTCCCTTCATACTCCGAAGGCAGCGTGACGCAGCTCTGGAACAACCTCGTCGACTTGAAGCGGGTCTTCCTGTCGGGCTCCTTCCGGCGGGAGCGTTTCGACGGTCCCTACGCGGACAAGGCCGAGGTGCACGCCGGACGGGACGCCTCCCACGCCGAGGTGGATTGGGTTGCCCGGGCACGGCCGCCGGCGGCCAGCGTCCTCGACATTGGCTGCAATACGGGGCGCCCCCTAGCACGCTTGTGTCGTGCTTGGGGCGCCGCGGGCACGGGCAGCGACGTCAACCCTTGTGCCGTCGCGCGCGCCCGGTGCGACTTCCCGCAGCTCGCCTTCTTCGAGAACCCGGGAGAGCAGCTCCCCTTTGCAGACGCATGCTTCGAACACGCCATGATCCACCATGTGCTGGGCCACGTGGCGTCGCCTGAACGCACCCTGGCAGAGGCACTCCGGGTCCTGGTACCCGGCGGAACGCTCTCCGTCGTGACGCCCAATGCCTTCTACAAGCTCTGGCAGTTCCCCATGAACCTGCTGCGAAACTTCCCTCCCGACGTGACGGTACTGCGCTACTACTCGCCGGCTTCGCTGGGCCGAGAACTGCGGAAGGCCGGCTTCCGGGTCGAGCAGATCCTCACGAGCGGAATTTCGCCCGCGCTCTGCCCTGCGCCCCTGACCCCTGGCGCAAAGCTCCGCGTGGTGGCGCTGGCGAGACGACCCGGGGGTCTTCGTCAGGGCAACAGCACGAAGCCCGCCCCAAAGGCCGCGGCTGCCAGCAGCGTGGAGAGCAACGCGAGCGCGCCGTGAAGATCGCGCAGGGACTGATGGCCCCGCTCCAGCTGCCGTCCCAGCAGGCCCGTGGCCAGGAAGCAGAGCAGCGTCGCACTGCCCACCCACGCGTGCGCCGTGCCAAAGACCTGCCAGCCCCGCAACCACACGGCGGAGGCCAGGCCAGCACCAAAGCCCAGCATCAACATGACGAGGGCGGTCTTTGCAAGGCGTAGGTGCCGCGAACGCTCTTTCGGATGACGCCGCCGGCCTGGACGGCGACGTGCGCTGCGCATGCGCAGCCCAGACCGGAGGGCCAGGAAGGCCAGGGTCAGGCTCGCGAGCATCCACAACGGGTGCGCATAGGCCAGCAGACGAAGGGTGGGATCGTGGCCGGTGGGGTCCAGCGCCGAGACCCTCGCTACTCGACCTTGTGGATCGCAGCCTCGGGAAGCCGGCGCAGCAACGAGTCGAGGGCACGCTGCAGGTAGCCGGCATCCCGGGATTCGAGGGTGAGGAGAACGTGGAAGGATTCCTCGCCGATTCGCGGGTACGAACCCAGCATCAGCTCGGGAAACTCTTTGAGGAGTTCGTGAAGAGATGCGGCGATGTCGCTCTCGCGCAGCTTCACGAAGACGCGTTTCAGCAGCACCGGGACGCCCCGGAAGCGGTCGCGAATGGCTTCGAACTTCTTGCGCAGAAGCTCTGGGATGCCGGGGAAGATATGGACGTTCTCGACGATCACCACCGGGAACCACAGATCGCCGGCCTCCACCAGCAGGGCGCCCTCCGGAATCATCGCCATCTTGAGCTGGCTCTGGTTCGGGGGCCCTCCCTGGGCCCGCTCGATGCGCGTTGCGATGGATTCATTCAGCAAGAGCTTGCGCTCGAAGGCGCAGCCAACCCCCTCCATGGTGAGATCGTCATGGGTGGGTCCGATGCCGCCGGAGGTAAAGACGAAGTCGTAGGCCTCGGAGAGGGCCCGGGTCTCCCTGGCGATGAGCTCCACCTCATCGGCGATGGTCAGGATCCGCTCTACATCCACACCGAGCGCACGCAGCTCGCGGCAAAGATAGGGCGAGTTGCTGTCCGTGACCTTTCCCGAGAGGATCTCATTGCCGATGATGAGGATTCCTGCCGTCGGCATCGGAGCGAGGGTATCCGATCCCCCTTGGCCCTGCCTTGGCGCCTCGCGTATCATCGGGGGTCGTGCCCCACGAAATCCTCTTCCTGCGTCGGAGGGACGGCCGGCGCGAGGTGGTCGCTCACGAGGCCGCCGAGGGAGAGAGCTTGCTCGAGGCGGCCCGCGCCGCCGGGCTGCCCGTCGCACAGGGCTGCGGTCGAAACGCCCTTTGCACCCGCTGTGCCCTCGAAATCGTCGCCGGAGCGGCATCCCTGAGCCCCGAAGAGGAGAGGGAGCGGCGCATCAAGGCGCGCAGCCGGGTGCCCGCGCAGTGGCGTCTGGCCTGCCAGGCCCTGGTGCGCGGCCCCCTCACCGTCACCGCCCGCTACTGGTGAGGCCCTCCGACCCTCGAAAGGCAGCGCCGGCGCTGGTGATTGTGGACCACGGGAGCCGGGAGCGCGCCGCAAACCGGCAGCTCGAGGCCATTGCCGAGGCCGTGCGTCAGCGGCTTCCGGGGCGCAGCGTGCGCATCGCCCATATGGAGATCGCCCGTCCGAGCTTGGAGGAGACCCTCGCGCAATGCGTGGCAGATGGGGCCGCGGAGATCGTGGTGCACCCCTACTTCCTGGCCCCAGGCCAGCATGCGAGCAGCGATATTCCGCACCGGGCGGCGGCGGTCGCTGCGCGCCACCCGGGGCTGCGGATCCGGGTGACACAGCCCCTGGGCGTCCATGATGGGGTAGTGCAAGCCGTGGTGGAACGCCTCACCGAAGGTGGTAGTTGCTCGCATAGACGATGAGCCCGAGCTTGCGCGCCACAGCGCGCGAAGCAACATTGGACCAGGCGGTGCTGTAGAGGGGTGTCCGCCCGACCGCTCGTATCTCCCGGGCCCAAGCCGCAACGGCGCGAGCTGCAAAGCCGCGGCCGCGAAAGCCCTCGCGCGTGTCCACTCCTACCTCCACCGCAGGGCCTGCACCGGTGGCACAGTAGGCGACACACGCCAGGGCTCCGTCCACCCGCACGGCCCACCAGGGTGCCCGCCCGGTGGCACCCCGCGGATCTGACAGCCTCGGAAAGGCCTCGGCCACCTCCGGCTGGTCTTGGGGGCCGAGACGCAACACCCCACCCAGCTTCGGCAATACCTCGGGAAAGTGGAAGGCCGGGCCATGCCACACCACCTCCACTGGCCCGTAAACAGCGATGCAATCACGAAGCGCCGCCGCCCGCTCAGGCGGAGCCTGGAGATCCGGAAGCGTCGCTTCGGCTCCCGCCAAGCGCGCAAGCTCCCGCGCCAACGCATCGGGAAGCGAGGCGCCGAGACGCCACAGGTTTCCCACCCGCGTGCGTCCAAAGAAGAAGAGCGGGGGCAGAGCACGTTTGCCGGGCGGCGCGTTGTAGGCGAGCAGCCGCCCGTTTGAATCGTGCTGGTAGAGGCTCTTCACCTGCAGACTCAGCCACCCGAGCTCGTTCGGCGGGCAAGACGGGGCCCCGGTACCGGACACCCTCGTCAGAGCTTGGGCCGCACGGCGTAGCGGCGCTCGTGCAGGTTCCAGTTTGCGTTGGCCGCCACACAGCCACTCACGCTGAAAACGGCCACGGCCAGGAGCAGGCGACCTGCAAAAGTCCAGGCGAGGAACGCGTCCGGAAGCGGCCCGCCCAGGTATACCTGGATGGCCAGAGCCGTGACCACGCCCATGGGCAGGCCGCGGCCCAGGACACCGGTCCTCAGCAGGAAAGCACCCCTTCCCCGGGCCCGCACCCGAGTCCACGCCTCCTCGTCGTAGGTGCGCATGGCCCAAGGATGGCCCAGCGACACGGGATCTGTCATCCCAGGCGCCTGGCGCAGGGCCCGACCGTCTCACCCCGAGGTGGCAAGCCTTGGCGTGTCGAGAGACCGCTTCCGGGGTCGCTGAAAGCGCCGCCCCGGGGCACCGACGCTGCTCGGGGCGCTACACCGGCTCGGCGGGAGGGACAGCGGATCTGCCCAGCGAGAAGGTCCGTTTGGTGACGCGTTGATAAGCGAACTCACCCACCAGGCAGACAGCCCCCGACGTGCCGATCAGCGCGAGAGCAAGGGGACTCGCTTCGCCGGCGTGAAAGAGCAGCAGCAAAAGGGCCGATCCGCTGGCGAGGGTGCTGAGGGTAGGAATCACGCGCGAGCTCCCGATCTCCCGGGAGAGCTTCCATGCCGCCAGATTGACGTGGGTGAAGATCAGGAGAAACCCCGCGCTCGCGACGATGGCGATCTCTGCGACGTCCAGAAGATTTGCGATCGCAAGGGAGCAGATCCCCGTGGCCATCACCGCTCCGATGGGCCGACACCACACGCGGCGTTCGAAGAGCTCCGGGAGTTCTCCTTCCCTGGCCAGGACGAAGGCCAGGCGAGCATTCCCGTAGATGGTTGCATTGATGGCTGAGAAAGTGGACAAGAGCGCTGCGGCCCCAACCATCATGAAGCCGACGGGACCCAGTGCCGGACGCGCGGCAGCAGCAAGCGCGTACTCTTCTGCCGCCTGGATCGTCGCCGCTGGCAGCGACCCTACCGTCACTACCGAGAGCACGATGTAGAGTGTCATCACGAAGAAGACGGATGCATACAAGGCCAAGGGAAGAGAGCGCTTCGGATTTTTCGCGTCCTCGCCCACGTTGGCAATCAGCTCGAATCCCTCATAGGCGACGAAGATCACCATCCCGCCCATCAGGACCTGGGGAAAGCCGGGCCACGCCTCGGGCGCAAAGCGCGAGACGTCTACGGTCCCGACCCCTGCCACTGCCACCAGTAGCAGGATGGCAAGCTTCGCACCCACGACGTAGATCTCCGCCCGGCTCACGATCTCGGCGTTCAAGAGGTTGATTGCGACTGGCAGGATGATGCCCGCGCTGAGCAGGATGTGTTCGAGGCTGGCGGACGCTTCCGGCCGGAGAAGCCTGGCTCCGTACGCCCCGAAGGCACGAGCGTAGAGCGCAATGGTAACGAGATAGCTGAGCCAGAGGAGCAGGTTGAGCGCTCCCGTCCAGAGATCGACACCAAAGGCACGATCGACGAAGGAGACCGTGCCACCGGCGCTGGGAAAGTTGGCGGACAGGCGAGCGTAGGAGTGCGCTGTCAAAAGCGCGATGACTCCGGCGAAGGCGAATGCCAATGGCGTGGCTCCCCGCGCGAGATCCACGGCCGTCCCAAGTACGGCGAAGATGCCCCCGCCCACCATTCCACCCACGCCAATGGCCGTGGCACCCAGCACACCGACGCCGTGCGGACTTCGCGTTCCCTGAGATCGCCCGCGACGAGCGCCCGCCAACCTGCTGTGGATGCTCCTCACGAAGACGCTTTCTCTGCCTTTCTTGCGCTGGCCCGGATGTAACGCCGGCTGATGGGAGAGAGATCGTCCTCTGGGACGCGGCACTCGATCAGCACAGAGCCCTCCGTGTCGTGGGCCTCTCGCAGTGCGTCGCGCAGCTCCTCGGCCGTCTCCGCCACGAAGCCCTTCCCTCCAAAGCTGTCCGCCAAGCGTGCGTAGGGCCAACTCGGGATCTGCAGCAGGTCCTGGCGCGGAGAGACGGGGCGAAAGATACCCCAGCCTCCATTGTTGACGAGCACGACGATGGGAGACAGCCCGTGCCTTGGCGCGTGGGAGATCTCCGCGCCGGTCATCTGGAAGGCGCCATCGCCAGTCAGTACGAGGGGACGTACGCCCGTACCGATCTGGGCGCCCAGAGCTGCGGGGACACCGAAGCCCATCGAGGCGTAGAAGCCCTGGGCAAAGTAGACACCCCGATGGAGGCGCAGTTCCAGGCCGCCAAAGAGCATGTCCCCGCTCTCGGCCACCACGTCGTAGCCAGGCCTCTCTTCCAGGAAGTCGTTCACCTCGACAAGCAGGTCGTTGACGCGCAGACCGGACCGAGGGCGCCGCGCACGGCGCTTGAGGTTGTCGTGGTAGGTGATGCGCTCCCTCCGGTGGGGCAGTTCGGCCTTTCCGAGGGCAACGACGAAATCGCGCAGCTGAACGTCCGTGTACTGGTGGAAAGAGACGTTTACATGCCCTTCCGTCGCCCACACCGACCGCTCGCGGGAGACCTGTGGCCGCGCCGCGCCGAGGTTCAGGTCCGTCAGCTGCGTACCCAGCGCCACGACCAGATCCGCCTTGCGCACCCGATCCTCGATGGGCCGAGCGCTGAAAGGGCCCATATGGATCCCCATGTGCTGAGGATGGTCCATGGGAAACACACCCTTGCCCAGGACCGTGGTGGCTACGGGGGCGCCGAGCTTCTGCGCGAGCTTCAGGAAGGCCGTCTCCGCGCGGTCCCGAAACAGCTCCACCCCGGCGATGAGAACCGGCCGCCGGCTCTGGCGCAGCCGCTCCGCGGCCTCCGCCACGGCTTCGCGCAGCTTGCGCTTGTCCGAAGCAGGACGTGGGAAGCTCCCGGGCCACTCGCGAATCTCCTTCGGCACATGGACGGACAGCTCCAGCATGTCGCGGTGGATCTCCAGATAGCCCGGGCGGTGCTCGGTGAGGATCGCCCGCATCACTCCGTGCACCTGGGAGGCGGCCTCCTCCGGCTCGCGCAAAATGCGTGCTGCGCACGTCACCTCCCGCAGGATGCGAAACTGGGTCTCGACGTCTTTGACCTGGTGATGGACGCCAGCGACACGCTGCTCGGCGTCACCGGGCCCCCCGGACACGACGAGCACGGGCACCTTCTCGGCGTAAGCTCCGGCGATGGGGTTCACGATGTTGTTGCCCCCAGCGCCATAGGTCACACACGCCACACCCAGGCGGCGCGTGCTGCGCGCATAGCCGTCCGCTGCAAAACCGACCGCGGGCTCATGGGAGAGCGTCACGATCTCGAGCCCCCGTTGGCTTCCGAAGCGGTGAAAGAGCCCGAGAACGAGATCTCCGGGAAGCCCGAAGATGTGGGTGACGCCGGCGCGGCAGAGGTACGCCACGAGAAAATCGCCGAGGGCCATATGGGCACGCATGGCCGGACCGCCAGGGGTCCGATGCGTGCGCTTGGCCGAACGCCCGGATCTTCGCGACTCCGACACCGCTAGCCTCCCCCCGCGCACTCCCGGTCGAGGGCCCACCAATGCAGGGCCGCTATCACCAGGGCGTGATCGATCTCCCCCGCCCGCAGCTTCGCGGGAATCTCGGCAGCGGGAACCAACTCCAGCACCGTCTGCTCGGTTTCGCCGTTCTGGATTTCTCCGGCCGGAACTGCATCTTCGGCAAGGAAGGTGTGGACCCGGTTTCCAAAGAGCGCCGGGTTGGGATTGAGCGAACCGATGAGGCGCAGCTTCGCCGCCGAAAACCCCGTCTCTTCGAGCAGCTCGCGGGCCGCCGCGTCGGCGGGATTCTCACCGGGATCTACCAGGCCCCCGGGAATCTCCAGGGAATGATCCCGCGAGCCATGACGGTACTGGCGCACCATCGCCACTTGACCGCCCGCAGTAAGTGGAACGACGTTGACCCAGTCCGCCGAATCGATGCGATAGAAGGGATGGACCTGTTCGGAGTGGGGCGAGCGCGTGAAGACCCGGCTCACACGGAAGACGCGACAGTCCTGCAACGGCTCCGTGGCGATGACTTCCCACCTACGGAGCTCCTCCATCTGGCCGAGATTAGCACGCAGCGATGCGCCCGAGTACGCTAGCCCGCCATGTCCCTCTTTGGCAGCCGCTCGCTCGGGGGCCGCAGCAGCCCCATCTCCATGGTGGCCGCCGCCATTGTATGCGGCCTTGGAGGGGCCGCTGGCGCTGTACTGCTGCGCATGTTCGTGCGCCTCGCGGAGGGCTTCTTCTTCGGCGGTCCCGCCGGCGCGATGCAGGCCCTGACACAAGGGCTGCTCAGTGATGCCGACGACATCTCCGTCTACGCGACGCAGCTGCCGAGTTGGATTCTACCGCTGATCCCGGCCGTCGGCGGGTTGATCGTGGGACCCATCGTCTACATCTATGCCCAGGAGGCGCGGGGACACGGCGTTCCGGAGGTGATGGAAGCCGTCGCCCTGCGAGGCGGCGCGATCCGGCCCCGCGTCGCGATGGCCAAGATCATCGCCTCCTCCATCACCATCGGCTCCGGGGGATCCGTGGGCCGCGAGGGCCCGATTGTCCAGATCGGCTCGGCGCTGGGGTCCTCCCTGGGCCAGCTGATGAAGCTTCCATCCCGCCAGGTGAAGACCCTCGTGGGCTGTGGGGCGGCGGCGGGGATCGCCGCAACCTTCAATGCGCCGATTGCGGGGGCGCTCTTCGCCGTGGAGGTGGTCCTCGGGGACTTCGCCGTAGCCCAGTTCAGCCCCATCGTGATCTCCTCGGTCGTCGCCACGGTGGTGTCCCGCTACTTCCTGGGAAACCACCCCGCCTTCCCGGTCCCCGAGTACCACCTGGTGAGCCCCCTGGAGCTGGGCCCCTACATGCTGGTGGGCGTCGTCGCCGGACTGGGCGCCCTGCTCTTCGTCTGGCTGCTCTACGCGATGGAGGACGTGTCCGAACGGCTGCGCGTGCCGGGGTGGCTGAAGCCCGTCATCGGTGGCCTGCTCCTCGGATTGGTCGCGATGGCGGTGCCCGAGGTGCTCGGCGTGGGCTATGGCACCATGACCAGTGCGCTCCACAGCGAGCTTCCCCTCGCGATCCTGGCGCTGCTCTTCGGGGCCAAGCTCCTGGCGACCTGTGTCACCCTGGGCTCCGGGGGCTCCGGGGGCATCTTCGCCCCCTCCCTCTTCCTGGGAGCCATGGCCGGCGGGCTGGTGGGCGGTGTATTCCACCTGCTTCTGCCCGGATCCACCGCGACCTACGGCGCCTACGCCCTGGTGACCATGGGGGCCTTCGTCGCCGCCGCGACCCACGCTCCCATCACTGCGATCCTGATCATCTTCGAGTTGACCCAGAAGATCGAGATCATCCCCCCGCTGATGGCCGCCTGCGTGGTGAGCACACTGGTGGCTACCTTCCTGCGTCGCGACTCGATCTATACCCTGAAGCTGCGCAAACGGGGTATCGAGCTGAACCGCTTCGAGGACGCCAATGCCCTGAAATCTCTCTACGTCCGAGATGTGATCGAGCGCAAGCCAGCCACCTTGCTCGCCTCCGCGAGCTTCGACGAAATCCTGAAGCTCATCGTCGAGACCGATCATACGGAGCTCTTCGTCGTGGACGCGCAGGAGGATCTGCTGGGAGCCCTCTACTTCCGCGAGTTCCGCCGGATCCTGACGCAGCAAGACGAGCTGCGCTCGCTGGTCGTCGCCGGCGACCTGCTGGAGCGCAATCGCCCCACCGTCACCGAAGACGACGACCTCGACGTCGCCATGCGGATCCTGAACTCGGAGAATGTCGAGGAGATCGCGGTCGTGAACCGGGAGAATCGGCGCAAGCTGGTGGGCAGCGTCCACAAACGAGATGTGATTGCCGCCTACAATCAGGAGGTCATGCGCCGCGATCTCGCCGGAGGCGTCGCTACGACCGTGGGAGTGGTGGACCGGGTACACCAGGTGGATCTTGGCGGGGGCTACGTGGTGCAGGAGGTCCCCGCGCCGCGCTCCTTCCAGGGCCACTCCCTTGCCGAGCTGGACCTGCGAGGCCGGCTGGGAGTCCAGGTCCTGATGATCCGCCACCCCTCCGTGGATGGCGGCGGCGAGGTCCGAGTGCCCGGCCCCTTGGACAGCATCCTGCAAGGCGACCGGTTGGTGGTCGCGGGAGCCAAGGAGGCGGTGGAGAAGGTCGAGGCCGGGGTCGTCCAGCGCTGATCTGCCCCGGCACCAGCCGCCCGCGAAATTCTCCGACCCACCCCCTTGCCAAGCGGCCTTGGGCGCCCAGTTTGGAGGCGTGGAGTCCCAGCGGAAGGGCTTCGCGGGAAGGGGTGCTTCATGCTGTGGATCGATCTCCTGCTGGCCCTCGTCGTCTCGGCGCTGCTCTCGGCGGTGTTCCTGCGCTTCGTCCACGAGCACGGGCCGTGGCGGAAGCCTTGGGCCTTTGCCCTGGTGGTCTTCCTCTTCGCATGGGTGGGGGGTGCCTGGGTGGCGCCGGGGCTGCACAGCGGCTGGGTCACTTATTGGATCCCCTTCCTGATGGTGGGCCTCCTTCCCGCGATCCTCATCGCGGCCCTCTCCCCGAGACACAACCTGGCGACCCTCGAGGACACCGAACAGTTCCATCAGGAAGAGAAGGCGGTCCTGCTCTCCGTCATCGTGCTGTGGTGGATCCTCGAAGCCACCTTGGTGGGGCTGATCATCGCGGCCTATCTCCGCTGACCCGGGAGGCCGCCCGGGCTCAGGGCCGGACCTGCGGGCCGACGATCACCATCGGGTTGGGAAGCTCGGACTGGATCAGCTCGATCTTGCTGCCGAAGAGCAGCTCCTTGGCGACGCCACGCCCCAGGGCGCCCGCCACGACCAGCGCTTCGGACGAGACGGCGAAGAGGTTCTCCTCCAGCGTGCCCTGCTCGAAGCAGCGCCACAGGACGCGCCCCTCGTCCATGTCCTCACCAAAACCCAGGGTGCGCAGCTGGGAGGCGTAGCGCTCCTTGTCGGCCTCGGCCTGGGTAAAGATGGTGAGCGGAACGCCGGCGCCCTGGCCGATTGCGCGGGCGCAGCGCAGGGCAGCCGCAGCATTGCTGGAGCCACCGAAGAAGCAGACGACCTGGCTCCAGCGCTTGGCGGAGGCCGCGGGGATCAGCACGGGAAAGCGCGCGCGCTTCGCGATCCCCCGGACCCGGGAGCCGATGTAGCCGAGACCGATCCTGGATGAGCGGTCGCTGACCGAGCGAGGACAGCACATGTAGGAAAAATCGCTGCGCAGCTCGGGGAGGCCGCCCGCACCCTTGGAAGGCTTCAAGAAACGGGTTTCCAGGCCGGCGGCCGCGACGACTTCCCGAGCACGCTCCTCGGCGGTTCTCGGGGAACGCAGGTAGGATCGGTCGAGGTCGATGGTCACCACCGCGTGCTCGAAGTACATCACGAATTGCGCCTCGCGGGGCACATAGATCGCCATCGAAAGACCCAGCTGCTGGCAGAAGTAGGCCGATTGAAGCAAGGTCTCGCGCCCAAATGGAGAATTCCGGAAGATGTGGAGCAGCTCGCGGGACATCACCCCCCCTTGGACTCGAAATCCTGGGCTCAAACTGGCCTGGAAGCTCGCTGCCTGCGGAGCGCTGGCCGGAGCCGCCAGGCAGCGAATGGTATGGCATGAACCGAAGTGAGGCCGCCCACCTGTTACGGGTCTCGGAAGACACCCTGGATCGCTGGATCCGGCAGGGCCTGCTGCGGCCCGCGGACCGGGCGGGTCAGCGCTTCGAGGGCCCGGAGCTGGCGCGCTGGGCCCGAGCGCGCGGCCTCCGCGTCGCAAGCGGAGCGGGCGAGGCGAAGCGCGGGAGTGATCCCGCCCTCCTCCAGGCCCTCGACCGAGGCAGCGTGGTCTCCGGGGCACGGGTCTCGGAGGCCGCCGAGGCCATCCGCCTTGCAGTGGATTCCCTGCCAGACCTGGGCGCAGAGCTGCGCTCGCGGCTCCTCCTGAAGGTCCTCGAGCGGGAGCGCATGGCAAGTACGGCGGTGGGCCAGGGCATTGCCATCCCCCACCCCCGCGAGCCCCTCGGAGAGGAGATCCCGGAACCGATCGTAGGCCTGCTCTTCCTGGCCCCCCCCGTGGACTGGGTGGCCAGCGACGGGGAGCTCGTCCATACGGTCGCCTTGCTCGCCGCACCGACGGCCGGCGCTCATCTCGAGGTGCTCTCCCAGCTGGGCCGGGCGCTGGGGTCTCCGCAGCTGCTGCCGCTGCTCCGCGAGCACCCGACGAAGGCCGCCCTCATCGACCGGCTCCGCTCGCTCCTGGCGGAGAAGGGAGCGTGACCCGCCGCGGCAATCTCTCCGGCGCCCGCGAAATGACGACGCCTCACGGGTGGCGCCGACTCATCGGATTTGTGGGGCCAGAAGACGAGAGCTGGGGGGAGATCCTGCTCCTCGCGCTGCTGGTGGGCGTGGTCTCCGGTATCTCCGCGGTGGCGCTGCGCAGCGCGGTTCACGGCATATTCCACGCCCTCGCTCCCCTGCGCAGCGGCTGGCTGGGCCCCCTTCTGCCGGCCCTCGGCGGGGCGGCGGGTCTCGCGATTGTAACTCTGGTGTTTCGCGAGGCGCCGGGCCACGGGGTCCCAGAGGTGATCCATGCTGTCTGCCGAGATGGCGGAAAAATGCAACGCCGTTCGATCTTCTCGCGTTGGCTCGGCAGCCTCGTAAACATCGCCTCCGGCGGCTCCGCGGGCCTCGAGGGACCCATCGTCCACAGCGGGGCTGCCGTGGGCGCCCTGCTCGGGAGGCTGCGGCACCTCGATGAGCGGCGCCGCACCGTCCTGCTGGGCTGCGGCGCCGCGGGAGGCATCGCCGCCATCTTCAACGCGCCGATGACGGGCATGGTCTTCGCGATGGAGATCGTGCTCGCCGAGTGGAGCAAGTTCTCGATCCTGCCGGTCGTCATGAGCGCCGTGGCGGCCACGGAGATTTCGCGCCTGTTGCTGGGCAATGCCCCGGCCCTTCTGCACTCGGGCTTCAGCATGAATGTGCTGGACCTCGTCGCGTGCGGGCTGCTCGGAATCGTGGCGGGCCTGGTCTCGGTGCTGTTTGTGCGCGGCATCGACCTCGTCCACCGCGCGAGCGCCAGATTGCCCGCTGCGCCACTCCTGGCACCGGCGCTCATGGGTCTCGTCGTCGGTGGGATCGGCATCGTGGCTCCTGGCGCCATCGGGGAGGGCTACGACGTGGCGCGGGCCGCGATCCACTCGCAGCTCGGGCCCGGCTTGCTCTTCTGCGCGGCCCTGATGTTCGCCAAACTGGCCGCCACGGGCCTGACCATCGGCTCGGGCGCACCGGGCGGCCTGTTCGCCCCCTCCCTCGTCACGGGCTCCCTCATGGGCGTCAGCTTCGGCCGCGCGCTCACCCACGTCCTGCCCGGCAACCTGGGCTTTGCCGCCGAAGGGAGCTACGGACTGGTCGGCATGAGCGGCGTGATCGCGGGCGTGATGCATGCACCGCTCACTGGTGTGTTCCTGGTGATGGAGATCAGCGCCGGCTACGACGTGATTCTCCCACTGATGATCGTCTCCAGCCTCTCCCTGATCGTGGTGCGGCGCTTCGAGCGCTACTCGCCCTACACCATCGAGCTGGCCGCCCGCGGCGAGCTGCTGCGGGCTGGCACGGGCCGCAGGATCCTCTCCGACGTCCACGTCGTCGAAACCCTGGATGACGACGCCACGCCGGTGACCGAAGACATGACCCTGCAGGACTTCGTCGAGGTGGTGAAGACCTCGCGGCGAAATCACTTCCCAGTGCTGCGTGCGGGCAGCGGAGAATTCGCCGGCATGCTGGAGCTCGGGCGCATCCGCTCCCTGCTGATGGACCCGAAGCTGGCACGCCTCACCCTGGTGGGCACCGTGATGGATCCGGAGGTCCCGACCCTTGCGCCACAAGCATCCCTCGCGGACGCCCTGGATGTCTTCGAGGATCTCGACGCGTGGGTCCTGCCTGTAGTGGAAGACGGACGCTTCGTCGGGTTACTCAGCAAGTCCAGCCTCTTCGACCATTACCGACGCGAGCTGTCGGTCCAGCAGGCGAGCTGAGCGACAGCCGGAGGAGGCGCCCCGGTAGCGAAGAGCGTTCACTGGGCTCGCGGCTCGTCCTCGCTGCTCTGCCCGGGCGGGCCAGACCAGGGCAGGTGAGACTCCAGCAGCTCCTCCCCTACGAGAATGGCGACGGTGATGACGCTGAGGGTGACTGCGGCCAGCAGATAGCCCAGCCCGATGGCCGCACCGATTGCCGCCTGGGTCCAGATGACTGCCGCCGTGGTCACTCCCGTGACGACCCCCTCGCGGGAGAGCATCACGCCGGCACCCAGGAAGCCCACCCCCGTGACGAGCTGGCCCAGGACCCGGGTGGGATCCCCTACGTGTCCCACGGTAACGCTTCCCAGGTGGATGAAGACGGCGGTGCTCAGGCAGATCAGCGTGCTGGTCCGGATCCCCACGGCCTTGCCCCGGATCTGGCGCTCGAGGCCCACGATGGCCCCGCACAGGATGGCCACCCCCACCGTCGTCCAGAAGCCCTCGCCCAGCGGATCAAAGTATTCCAACTCGAATCCCCCCTTTGACGGCCACCGGACGCGCGATCACAGCGCGTGGTCGACCACGATCTCCACTCCGCGAGCTCCGGGCGCATAAGTGCCCTTGGCCACCCCCTGGAAGTCACCCGCGCGGGTGGAAGCGTTTCCATCCACATCGATGCGTGCGCTCAGCCGGAAGGGGCCGCGCCAGGGCATGGCCTGGATCATGCGGTTGCCAGGCCCGATCTCGAAGTGTGCGGGGAGGTCCGAGGCGGCGAGGCGCAGCACCGCGGTCGGCGGGCCGGCCTCGCCCGTGCGGGCCAGCACGAAGAGCACCGCGCCGGCGGGAATCCGGCCGGCCAGCTC
>Ga0114931_10005548_pt1 | contig 15582 bp, 11 predicted proteins | sample 2SBtaG_FD_89579 | JGI IMG/M metagenome (GOLD analysis project Ga0114931, IMG submission 89579) | Deep subsurface microbial communities from Kolumbo volcano to uncover new lineages of life (NeLLi) - 2SBTROV14_V59a metaG | ecosystem: Environmental > Aquatic > Marine > Volcanic | place: Kolumbo...
ACAAGATACAAGATACAAGAGAAAAGCTAGAGGCAGAAGCAACTTGTAGCTTGTAGCTTGTTCCCTGGGATATTAGGCCAGTAGCTCAATTGGCAGAGCAGCGGTCTCCAAAACCGCAGGTTGGGGGTTCGATTCCCTCCTGGCCTGCCACTTAACTGGCAGGTTCTGGAAGGCTAAGGATTTTAGAGTAAAGCATCATGGATAATTTTAAGTTTGCCCTGGCGGTTGTGATCCTCGGCGCCGCTGTCGGCGGTTTTTACGTTTATGGGGATCAGTCACTGCTGTTGCGGGTGATCGGGCTGCTTGCGGCAACGGGCGTTGCCACGGCGATTATATCGCAGACGGCGGCGGGTCGGCAACTATGGGGTTTTCTGGGTGATGCCAAAGTCGAGGTGCGCAAGGTGGTCTGGCCCAGCCGCAAAGAAACCACCCAGACGACGCTGGTGGTGGTATTGATGGTGCTGGTGGTGGCGTTCATCCTGTGGATGTTCGATTGGTTTCTGACGTGGGCGGTTCAGCTGCTCACCGGCCAGGGAGGCTGATGTTTAATGGCTAAACGTTGGTATGTAGTGCATGTCTATTCTGGTTTTGAGCAGCAGGCGATTCGTTCTCTGAAAGAGCGTATCCAGCACAGTAATCTGGAAGAAAAGTTCGGTGAGATTCTGGTGCCGACCGAGGAAGTCATTGAAATGCGCGGTGGGCAAAAGCGCAAAAGTGATCGCAAATTCTTCCCCGGCTATGTGCTTATTCATATGGATATGGATGATGAGACCTGGCACCTGGTGAAAGAAGTGCCCAAGGTGATGGGTTTTATCGGTGGCACCAGTGATCGTCCCGCCCCGATTTCTGACAAGGAGGCAGAGCGTATCATGAACCGGATCGAGGAAGACGTGAACAAGCCGCGGCCCAAGGTCCTGTTTGAGCCGGGAGAGGTGGTGCGGGTAACCGATGGCCCCTTTGCCGATTTCAATGGGGTGGTTGAAGAGGTTAATTATGAAAAAAGCCGCCTGCGTGTTGCTGTTACCATCTTTGGGCGTTCCACGCCAGTGGAGCTGGGCTTCGGAGAGGTGGAGAAAGGATAGTCTGCTTTTGTTCCGGCGGGCGGCAGCCGTGCTGCCGAAAAAAGTTGTTCAACGATAATGGGGAGCCGTGAGGCGTTTGCACCCGGGAGTATGTGATGGCAAAGAAAATAGAGGCTTATATCAAACTGCAGGTCGCTGCAGGCCAGGCGAACCCAAGCCCACCCGTAGGTCCGGCGCTGGGGCAGCATGGCGTTAATATCATGGAGTTCTGCAAGGCTTTTAATGCCAAGACCCAGGGGCTGGAGCCCGGTTTGCCGACGCCGGTGGTCATTACGGTCTATGCCGACCGCAGCTTCTCTTTTATCACCAAGACACCGCCGGCATCCGTCCTGTTACGCAAGGCGGTTGGGATACCCAAGGGTAGCGCGACCCCGAATACCCATAAAGTAGCCAAAGCGAGCCGTGCCCAGCTGGAAGAAATCGCCCAGACCAAGATGCAGGATATGACGGCTGCGGATCTGGATGCGGCTGTCAGGACGATTGCCGGCAGTGCGCGCAGCATGGGCATTGAGACGGAAGAGGTGTAATCATGGCAAAATTGACAAAACGCGTGCAGCAGATTCGTGAGAAGGTCCAGGGTGGGCGACAGTATGCCCTCGACGAGGCCCTGCAGCTGCTGAAAGAAGTTTCCACGGTCAAGTTTGATGAGGCTGTGGATGTCAGTGTAAACCTCGGTGTGGACCCGCGGAAATCCGATCAGATCGTCCGGGGTGCAACGGTGCTGCCGCACGGTACCGGCAAGACGGTGCGGGTAGCGGTTTTCGCCCAGGGTGAAAAGGCTGAGGCTGCCAAGGCGGCCGGCGCCGATGTGGTGGGCTTTGAAGATCTGGCCGACTCTGTCAAGGCGGGCAATCTTGAATTCGATCGAGTGATTGCTACACCGGATGCCATGCGTGTTGTAGGCCAGCTGGGGCAGATTCTGGGCCCCCGCGGTTTGATGCCGAATCCCAAGGTAGGCACCGTGACGCCCGATGTGGAGACGGCAGTGCGTAATGCCAAGGCAGGCCAGATACAATATCGTACTGACAAGACAGGTATTATTCACTGCACTATCGGCAAGCTCAGTTTTGATAATGCTGCCCTGCAGGAGAATCTGCAGACGCTGCTGGATGCGCTGAAAAAGGCCAAGCCCAGTGCTGCCAAGGGCATTTATCTGAAAAAGATTTCGGTCTCCAGCACCATGGGACCTGGTATTGCGGTAGACCAGGGGACGCTGGCTGCCTGAAGAGATATTAATTACAGACTTTGGGATCTCCGCTGCGGTTGCCGAATAGCCGGATCGGGGCGTCAAAGACCGCGGGTGCATCCCCAGGATGCTTAATGAGATGCCGGAGACGGTATATGGCCTGCGCAGACGGTGTTACCCGACAACAGGTTTAGCCTGGCGACGGTTGCCGTAAAGGTGGGGTGTGCTTGTACGGCACCCTTTGGAAAGGGCTTGATGCGCCTTGCCGGGCGTATTAGTAGATTCGAGAGGTGGACTTTTGTTAACCCTGGATGAAAAAAAGGCAATCGTTGCAGATGTGGCGTCTCAAACGGCGCAGGCGCAGTCGGCGATTGCGGCCGAATACAGCGGTCTGTCTGTTGCCGAGATGACGAGCTTGAGGGCAAATGCCCGCCAGGCGGGCATTTATCTGCGTGTCGTCAAGAATACCCTGGCGCGCCGTGCGCTGGAGAATACGGAATTTGATTGTATCCGTGATTCTTTGGAAGGGCCGCTGATTCTGGCATTTTCTGGTGAGGATCCTGCTGCCAGTGCGCGGGTGATGACGGATTTTGCCAAGCAGAATGACAAGCTCGTCATCAAGGTTGTTGCCCTGCGTGGCAAATTATTGACCGTTGCCGACGCCGAGCGACTTGCCAAGATGCCGACGAAGGATGAAGCCATCAGCATGTTGATGGCAGTCATGAAGGTCCCGGTTGAAAAACTGGCACGCATCCTGTCTGAACCGGCGAATAAGCTCGCCCGGACCCTGGCGGCGGTACGCGATGAGAAACAGGCTGCCTGAGCCATTTGTCGTCAGAAAATTACACACAAAATTATCAATATTTTTTAGGAGTTGAACCCATGGCTGTAAGTACTGAAGAAATTCTGGAAACCATTTCAAACATGACGGTGCTGGAAGTGGTCGATCTGATCTCCGCGATGGAGGAGAAATTTGGCGTTTCCGCTGCCGCGGTTGCCGCGGTTGCCGCCGCACCGGCTGCCGAGGGTGCGGCCGCCGCGGAAGAACAGACCGAGTTTGATGTGGTGCTGACCAGTTTCGGTGACAACAAGGTAAGTGTGATCAAGGCGGTGCGTGCCCTGACCTCGCTGGGACTGAAAGAGGCCAAGGAAATGGTGGAAGGCGTACCTTCCACTGTCAAGGAAGCCGCATCCAAGGACGAAGCGGAAACCATCAAGAAGCAGCTGGAGGAAGCAGGCGCCTCGGTTGAACTCAAATAACCGACAACTGCTTGAAAGTTATTCTTGATTGCTCCGGGGAAAGGGCCGGCAGCCTGAGGTTGCCGGCCCCTTCCCCTATGGATTTTGGGGGCGGTTGGCCCCCGGGCATGTCGCCTGGTAGCAGGTGACATCCAGTGTTTAACAAGTGCTGAGGAACCCCGATGGCATACACATATACCGAGAAAAAGTGTATTCGTAAGGAATTTGGTAAGCGGCCCAGTGTATTGAAGGTCCCCTATTTGCTGGAGACCCAGCTGGCCTCATACCGCTCCTTTTTACAGCTTGACAAGGCACCTGCAGAACGCAGGGATCTGGGGCTGGAAGCCGCCTTTGGCTCGGTGTTCCCCATTGTCAGCTATTCCGGCAATGCAGCGCTTGAATATGTCAGCTATGTGCTGGGTGAGCCGGTATTTGATGTCAAGGAGTGCCAGTTGCGCGGGGTGACCTACTCTGCCCCCATGAAGGTCAAGGTGCGTCTGGTAATCTACGACAAGGAGTCACCGGCCAACGCCAAGGTCGTCAAGGACGTCAAGGAGCAGGAAGTCTACATGGGCGAGATTCCCCTGATGACCTCCAATGGGACCTTTGTCATCAATGGTACCGAGCGGGTGGTGGTCTCTCAGCTGCATCGTTCTCCGGGGGTGTTTTTCGACCATGACAAGGGTAAGACACACTCTTCGGGCAAGGTGCTTTATTCCGCGCGGGTGATCCCATATCGCGGTTCCTGGCTGGATTTTGAATTCGATCCGCTGGACTGTGTTTTTGTGCGCATCGATCGCCGCCGTAAGCTCCCGGCCACGATTCTGTTGCGGGCACTGGGCTATACTAATGAGCAGATGCTGGAGATGTTTTTTGACACCAGCACGGTACGTTTTACCAAGGACAGTATCAAGCTGGATCTGGTGCCCGAGCGCTTGCGGGGTGAAATACTGCCTTTTGATATCAAGGGTGCACGCGCCAAGGTTATTGTCGAGGCGGGACGGCGTGTTACTGCGCGTCATATTCGTGAGATGGACCAGATGGGTATCAAAAGCATCGCCGTTCCCGATGAATACCTCTATGGTAAGGTGATTGCCAAAGATATCATCGATAAAGAAACCGGCGAAGTAATCGTTGAGGCCAACAGCGAGTTGAACGCTGAACTGTTGCAGCAGGTGAAGGATGCCGGCATCAAGGAACTCGAGCTACTGTACATTAACGAACTGGACTGCGGCCCGTTTATATCTGACACCCTGCGTATCGATCAGACCCGCACCCGGCTGGAGGCGCTGGTCGAAGTCTACCGCATGATGCGCCCGGGTGAGCCGCCTACCAAAGAGGCTGCGGAACTGCTGTTTCAGAACCTCTTTTTCAATCCTGATCGCTATGATCTGTCCAGCGTCGGGCGGATGAAATTCAATATGCGTCAGGGCAGAAGTGAGCCCACAGGGCCGGGAATACTCTACGATTCCTGCTATTTTTCTCAGCGTAGCGATGAGGCTTCCAGGGCCTTGTGCGCAGAGTTGGGAGAAGGCTCTGACATTGTAGATGTCCTCAAGGTGCTGATCGAAATCAAGAATGGTCGTGGCAATGTGGATGATATCGACCATCTGGGTAATCTCCGGGTGCGCTGCGTGGGCGAAATGGGTGAAAACCAGTTCCGGGTAGGGCTGGTACGGGTTGAACGTGCCGTCAAGGAACGTCTGGCCCTGGCGGAATCAGAAGGCCTGATGCCTCAGGACATGATCAATGCCAAGCCGGTAACAGCGGTCATCAAGGAGTTTTTCGGCTCCAGTCAGCTCTCCCAGTTCATGGATCAGAACAATCCGCTCTCCGAGGTGACTCACAAGCGCCGGATTTCGGCCCTGGGCCCCGGCGGTTTGACGCGTGAGCGGGCAGGCTTCGAGGTGCGTGATGTACATCCCACCCATTACGGCAGAGTTTGCCCCATTGAAACGCCGGAAGGTCCGAACATCGGCCTGATCAATTCCATGTCGGTCTATGCCCGGACCAATGATTACGGTTTTCTGGAAACCCCTTATCGCAAGGTGAGCAATGGCAAGGTGAGCAGCAATATCGACTATCTGTCAGCGATCGAGGAATGCGATTATGTGATTGCCCAGGCCAGTGCCAACATGGATAGCAAGGGTCAGTTGGTGGATGAGCTGGTATCCTGCCGGCATCAGAACGAGTTTACCCTGAAGTCGGCGGATGAGGTGCAGTATATGGACGTTTCGCCACGCCAGATCGTTTCGGTGGCCGCCTCGCTGATCCCTTTCCTGGAACATGATGATGCCAACCGCGCGCTGATGGGTTCTAACATGCAACGTCAGGCGGTCCCGGCCTTGCGTGCCGAGAAACCCCTGGTCGGCACGGGCATGGAACGTACTGTAGCTATCGACTCCGGAGTGACCGTGGTGGCTTCACGTGGTGGTGTGGTGGATGCAGTGGATGCGGGCAGGATCGTGGTGCGCGTTAATGACGATGAGACCGCTGCCGGTGAATCCGGTGTGGATATCTATAATCTGACCAAGTACACCCGTTCTAACCAGAATACCTGCATTAACCAGAAGCCGCTGGTCAAGCCCGGTGATGCGCTTGCCCGGGGCGATGTGCTGGCAGACGGCTCTTCCACTGATATGGGAGAATTGGCGCTGGGGCAAAACATGATGGTGGCCTTTATGCCCTGGAACGGCTACAACTTTGAGGATTCTATCCTCATTTCCGAGCGGGTGGTGGATGAGGATCGCTATACCTCCATCCATATCGAAGAGATCACCTGTGTGGCGCGGGATACCAAGTTAGGGCCGGAGGAAATTACCTGCGATATCCCCAATGTGGGTGAGGGGGCGCTGGCCAAGCTGGATGAGTCCGGGATCGTCTATATCGGTGCCGAGGTTGCTCCAGGTGATATCCTGGTGGGCAAGGTGACGCCCAAGGGCGAGACCCAGCTGACGCCAGAGGAGAAATTGCTGCGTGCCATTTTCGGAGAAAAGGCCTCGGATGTGAAGGATACCTCCGCTCGGGTGCCTTCGGGCATGATGGGGACGGTCATCGACGTGCGTGTATTTACCCGGCAGGGGGTGGACAAGGACAACCGTGCGCTGGATATCGAGAAAACCGAGATGGAGCGCATCAAGAAGGATCTCAATGATGAGTACCGCATTATCGAAGGTGATATTTTTCTGCGCATTGAAAAGCTGTTGCTGGGCAAAGTCGCTGAGGGCGGACCCTCGGGGCTCAAGGCGGGGGCCAAAATCACCAAGTCCTATCTGGAGGAGGTGCCTCGCGAAAAGTGGTTCGAGATCCGCCTGAAGAACGAAGATGCCAACAGGCAGCTGGAGCAGCTCAACAATCAGCGCCGCCTGGAGAAAAAGCGCTATGATGCCAAGCTGGAAGAAAAGCGTGGCAAGTTGACTGCTGGTGATGATCTGGCCCCCGGCGTACTCAAGATGGTGAAGGTCTATCTGGCCGTGAAGCGTCGTCTGCAGCCGGGTGACAAAATGGCCGGTCGTCACGGTAACAAGGGCGTGATTTCCATGATCGTGCCAGTGGAGGACATGCCTTATATGGCGGATGGTACGCAGGTAGATATCGTGCTGAATCCCCTGGGTGTGCCGTCCCGTATGAATGTGGGACAAGTACTGGAAACCCATCTGGGCTGGGCGGCCAAGGGTCTGGGGCAGAAAATAGGTGCCCTGTATGAGACCCAGAACAAGGTAGCGGAACTCCGCACCTTCCTGGACAAGGTTTACAACAGCAGTGGCAAGAAGGAGCAGCTGGAAAGTCTGAGTGACGAAGATGTGTTAGCACTGGCGGCTAATCTGCGCAAGGGTGTACCCATGGCCACGCCGGTTTTCGATGGTGCTGCGGAAAGCGAGATCAAGCAGATGCTTGAGATGTGTGATCTGCCGGCTAGCGGTCAAACCGTGCTCTATGATGGCCGTACCGGCGAGGCCTTTGATCGCAAGATTACCGTGGGTTATATGTACATGCTGAAGCTCAACCATCTGGTGGATGACAAGATGCATGCCCGCTCCACCGGCCCCTACAGCCTGGTTACCCAGCAGCCGTTGGGCGGCAAGGCGCAGTTTGGTGGCCAGCGCTTCGGGGAAATGGAAGTCTGGGCACTGGAGGCCTACGGTGCTGCATATACCCTGCAGGAGATGCTGACAGTGAAGTCCGACGATGTCCATGGCCGCACGGCGATGTACAAGAACATCGTTGACGGTGACCATCGCATGGCGCCGGGGATGCCGGAATCCTTCAATGTGCTGTTGAAGGAGATCCAGGCGCTCGGTATCGACGTGGAACTGGAATAAGGGCGGTAAGCCATGCGGTCCGCCGCCACGGCCGGACGCGGCTGGATCATGATATTTCGTGAACGACTCAAGAATTAATTGAGCAGGAGACAAGGCGTTGAAAAATTTACTGAACTTGTTAAAACAACAGGGAAAAATCGAGGAATTCGATTGTATTCGCATTGGCCTGGCGTCGCCTGCGAAGATCCGCTCATGGTCATACGGCGAGGTTAAAAAGCCGGAAACCATTAATTATCGCACCTTCAAGCCGGAGCGTGACGGTCTTTTTTGTGCCAAGATCTTTGGTCCGCTGAAAGATTATGAATGCCTTTGCGGCAAGTATAAAAGACTGAAGCATCGTGGTGTAATCTGTGAGAAATGTGGCGTGGAGGTCACCGTGACCAAGGTGCGCCGGGAGCGTATGGGGCATATTGAGTTGGCCAGTCCCGTGGCCCATATCTGGTTCCTCAAGTCCCTGCCGTCGCGAATGGGTCTGCTGCTGGATATGACGCTGCGTGACATCGAGCGGGTGCTCTACTTTGAAGCCTTTGTCGTTATCGACCCAGGCATGACCCAGCTGGAGCGGGGGCAATTGCTGACCGATGAAACCTATCTGGATGCCATCGAGGAGTTTGGTGACGAGTTCGACGCCCGCATGGGTGCCGAGGCGGTCTACGAACTGTTGCACACCCTCGACATTAAAAGTGAAGTCGTGACCCTGAGAGAGGATATCAGTGCCACCAATTCCGAAACCAAGATCAAAAAGCTGAGCAAGCGTCTCAAGTTGATGGAGGCCTTTCTTGCCTCCGGTAACCGGCCGGAATGGATGGTGATGTCGGTATTGCCGGTGCTGCCACCGGAGCTGCGTCCCCTGGTGCCCCTAGACGGTGGTCGTTTCGCCACCTCTGATCTTAATGACCTGTATCGTCGGGTGATTAACCGCAACAACCGCCTGAAACGTCTGCTGGATCTCAATGCACCGGATATCATCGTGCGTAATGAAAAACGCATGCTGCAGGAATCCGTGGACGCCCTGCTGGATAATGGCCGCCGCGGTAAGGCCATTACCGGTACCAGCAAGCGGCCATTGAAATCTCTGGCTGATATGATCAAAGGTAAGCAGGGGCGTTTTCGTCAGAACCTGCTGGGCAAGCGCGTCGATTACTCCGGACGTTCTGTCATCGTGGTGGGGCCGACACTGCGACTCCATCAGTGCGGCCTGCCCAAGAAGATGGCCCTGGAGCTGTTCAAGCCCTTTATTTTCAGCAAGATCGAGCGCCGCGGTCTGGCAACCACGATTAAGGCAGCCAAAAAGCTGGTAGAGCGTGAAGGGCCGGAGGTGTGGGATATTCTCGACAAGGTGATTCGTGAGCACCCGGTGATGCTCAATCGCGCCCCGACCCTGCACCGCCTTGGTATCCAGGCTTTCGAACCGGTACTGATCGAAGGTAAGGCCATTCAATTGCACCCGCTGGTGTGTACCGCCTTCAATGCCGACTTCGACGGCGATCAAATGGCTGTGCATGTGCCGTTGTCACTGGAGGCGCAGCTGGAAGCGCGTGCCTTGATGATGTCTTCCAATAATATCCTGTCACCTGCCAATGGTGAGCCGATCATCGTGCCCTCCCAGGATGTCGTTCTGGGGCTCTACCAGATGTCCCGGGAAAAGGTGAACGTCCTGGGGGAGGGGATGGTTTTTGCCGATATCGCTGAGGTACACCGGGCCTATGAGGGCCGCCATGTGGACCTGCATGCCAGGGTCAAAGTGCGGATTCGCGAGGTTCGTCTGGAGGATGGTGAACGACAGGAGATCACCCGCCTGGTAGAGACCACCGTTGGCCGCGCCCTGATCTTTGAAATCGTCCCCGAAGGGATGGCCTTTGATCTGGTTAACCGGGACATGACCAAAAAGGCGATCTCTAACCTGGTCAATGTCTGTTACCGTAATGTGGGCTTGAAAGAGACGGTAATTTTTGCAGACAAGCTGATGTATACCGGCTTCGCCAATGCCACCCGGGCGGGGGTTTCCATCGGCGTGGACGATATGATCATCCCGAAAGAAAAGTCCGTGATCATCAATGCCGCTGAGCAGGAGATCAGGGATATCGAGAATCAGTATAAATCGGGACTGGTGACCGATGGTGAGCGCTATAACAAAGTAGTGGACATCTGGTCCCATACCAATGACCAGGTCGCCAAGGCCATGATGGATGAATTGGGCAGCGAGACCGCCAGTGATGCTGAGGGCCGGGAGCTCAAGCTAAAATCCTTTAACTCGATTTATATGATGGCCGATTCCGGCGCGCGTGGTAGTGCCGCTCAGATCCGCCAGCTCGCCGGGATGCGTGGTCTGATGGCCAAACCGGACGGTTCTATCATTGAGACACCCATTACCGCCAATTTCCGGGAAGGCCTGGATGTACTGCAATACTTTATCTCCACTCACGGCGCCCGCAAGGGCTTGGCCGATACCGCCCTGAAGACCGCCAACTCCGGTTACCTGACACGGCGGCTGGTTGATGTGGCTCAGGATATGGTGATTACCGCAGCTGATTGCGGCACGACCCGCGGCCTGACCATAACACCGCTGATCGAGGGTGGCGATATTGTTGAGTCGCTGGACAATCTGGTGCTGGGACGGGTGGTGGCCGAGGATGTCATGATGCCGGGTAAGACGGATGAAGTCTTTATTCCTGCCGGTACCTTGCTGGATGAGCTTTGGGTGAAACAGCTGGATGAGTGTGGGGTGGAGGAGATCAAGGTTCGTTCGGCGATAACCTGCGAGACCCGTTACGGTATCTGTGCCGCTTGCTATGGGCGTGATCTTGCCCGCGGTCACCGGGTCAATAACGGTGAAGCTGTGGGGGTGATCGCTGCCCAGAGTATCGGTGAGCCGGGCACCCAGTTGACCATGCGCACCTTCCATATCGGGGGCGCCGCTTCCAGGGCGGTCGCTGCCAACAGTGTGGAAATCAAGACTCGTGGACGAGTGCGGCTACTTAACATAAAAGTGGTGGAGAATGCCAGTGGCAACCAGATCGCAGTGTCGCGTTCGGCAGAACTGGCGGTGCAGGATGCCAATGGTCGGGAACGGGAACGTTATAAGATTCCTTATGGCGCCATACTGACCATCAAGGATGGCGACGAGGTCTCGCCTGGACAGGTGCTGGCCACCTGGGATCCGCATACCCATCCGATCATCACCGAGGTTACCGGCCGGCTGAGTTTCAGCGATATCGTCGATGGCGTCACAGTGCAGCGCCATACGGATGAATTTACTGGCCTGTCCAGCCTGGTGGTGACAGATCCGAAGTCGCGCGGTCTGAGTGCCAAGGACCTGCGGCCGATGATCAAGATTGTCGACCAGAAGGGTAAGTCGGTGTGTTTTGCCGGTACGGATATCCCCGCAGTCCACTATCTCCCGGCTGCCACGATTATTCAAATAGAGGATGGCGCCGAGGTGGATGTCGGGGATGTCATTGCCCGTATTCCTCAGGAATCTTCCAAGACCCGTGACATTACCGGTGGTTTGCCCCGGGTTGCCGATCTTTTCGAGGCGCGCAAACCCAAGGAGACCGCTATTCTTGCCGAGATGACCGGTACCATCGATTTTGGTAAGGAAACCAAGGGTAAGCAGCGGCTGGTGATTGTCGGGAAGGACGGTGAGACCAACGAAACCCTGATTCCCAAATGGCGCCACATCACGGTCTTCGAAGGGGAACACGTGGAGCGTGGAGAGGTGGTTGTGGATGGTGAGTATTCACCCCATGATATTCTGCGTCTGTTGGGGGTGGCCGCGCTGGCAAATTACATCGTCAAGGAGGTTCAGGACGTCTACCGTCTGCAGGGCGTCAAAATTAATGACAAGCATATCGAGGTGATCGTGCGTCAGATGCTGCGCAAGGTGGAAATTGTTGATCCTGGTGATACCCCTTTCCTGAGGGGCGATCAGGTGGAACGCACCCGCCTGCTGGAGGAAAACGAGAAAGTTATTGAGGAAGGGAAGCAGCCGGCAGAATATGAAAATGTCCTGCTGGGTATCACCAAGGCCTCTCTGGCGACAGAATCGTTTATTTCCGCCGCATCATTCCAGGAAACAACCCGGGTGCTCACCGAGGCAGCGGTCAACGGCAAGGTGGATAATCTGCGCGGCCTCAAGGAAAATGTCATTGTGGGGCGGTTGATTCCCGCGGGTACCGGAATGGCTCAGCAGATGGAACGGCGGCGTCAGGATGAGCTGAACCGCGCCCAGGAGGTGGAGAAGACGCCGATCAGTAGTGATGAGGTAGAGGAGGCCCTGCGCCAGGCACTTAACGTGACCTGAGCTGGCTGTGGAGAGCAGGACTGCGCCAGTTGGTGGCACGATCCGGGGCAGGTGTTCCTGACCCGAGGTGCGCGTCGCCAGGCATTCATATTTTTCTCGGAATGCCTTGACAGCAGACGCTTATAACAATAAACTTTCGCGGCTTCGTAGAGATACATTAAATCTCTGATTCGCTGGATTACCGTAAGAATTAAGCGTTCAATCGTTGGAAGCCTGCGCCTCACAGGCGTTGTGCGCGACGGCTGGGCGCTTAACTATTTTTAGTTGGGGTGGAGTGACAGGATGGCAACAATCAATCAGTTAGTTCGGAAACCTCGGGTGCGGAAAAAGTCCAAGAGTGCAGTGCCGGCTCTGGAAGGCTGTCCGCAGAAACGCGGCGTCTGTACCCGTGTTTATACGACGACTCCCAAAAAGCCCAATTCGGCGCTGCGAAAGGTCGCTCGCGTTCGTTTGACCAACGGCATGGAGGTCACCACCTATATCGGCGGTGAGGGACATAATCTACAGGAGCACAGCGTGATTCTGATTCGCGGAGGACGCGTCAAGGATTTGCCGGGCGTGCGCTATCATACGGTTCGTGGCAGCCTGGACACCTCGGGTATTGATGGGCGGCGCCAGGGGCGCTCCAAGTACGGCGCTAAACGGCCAAAAGCCTAAGCGGATATTCAAGTCTAAGGTAATAACGATGCCAAGAAGAAGAGTTGTAGCAAAGAGAGAAGTGCTTCCCGACCCCAAGTATGGGGATAGGACGCTGGCGAAGTTTATCAATATGGTGATGGAGAGTGGCAAGAAGTCCGTGGCTGAGAAGATCGTTTACGGCGCACTGCATCAAGTAGTGACAAAGGGAAAGGGGGAGCCGCTGGAGGTATTTACCCAGGCGCTGGATAATATCCGCCCGCTGGTGGAGGTGAAGTCGCGCCGCGTGGGTGGCGCCACTTATCAGGTGCCTATCGAGGTGAGTGGTACCCGGGGGCAGGCCTTGGCGATGCGCTGGTTGGTGGATGCCGCGCGCCATCGGGGTGAGAAGTCCATGGGGCTGCGCCTGGCAGGTGAAATGATGGATGCCTATGACAGTCGCGGGACTGCGGTGAAGAAGCGCGAGGACACCCATCGCATGGCAGAAGCCAATAAGGCCTTTTCACATTACCGCTGGTAAGGCTCCTATTATATTTAACAGGCAGGATTGACAGGAATAGCTGACGTGGCACGAAAAACACAAATTGAGCGCTATCGCAATATCGGCATCATGGCGCATATTGATGCCGGTAAGACAACCACCACCGAACGCGTACTATATTACACGGGCGTCTCGCACAAGATCGGTGAGGTACACGATGGTGCGGCAACCATGGATTGGATGGAACAAGAGCAGGAACGTGGCATCACCATTACCTCCGCCGCCACCACCTGTTTCTGGACGGGGATGGAGAAACAGTTTCCCCAGCATCGTATCAATATCATTGATACCCCCGGTCACGTGGATTTCACGATTGAGGTGGAGCGTTCCTTGCGGGTGCTGGACGGCGCCTGCGCAGTGTTCTGCGCGGTAGGAGGGGTTGAACCTCAGTCCGAGACCGTTTGGCGTCAGGCCAACAAGTATGGTGTACCGCGGCTGGCCTTTGTCAACAAAATGGATCGTGCCGGCGCGGATTTCCTGCGGGTGGTTACGCAGCTCAAGGACCGCCTGGGTGCGAACCCGGTGCCCTTGCAGTTGCCTATCGGCGCTGAGGACAACTTCGAGGGCGTAGTTGATCTCATCAAAATGAAAGCCATCTACTGGGATGACAGCACCATGGGGATGCGTTTTGAAGAACGTGATATCCCGGATGAAATGCAGGCGGCCTGTGCCGAGTGGCGCGAGAATATGCTCGAAAATGCCGCTGAGGCCAATGAAGAGCTGATGGAAAAATATCTGGAGGAAGGCGACCTCAGCGCAGTGGAGATCAAGGAAGGGTTGCGCCAGAGCACGCTGCAAAACGAGGTTGTGCCGGCCTTGTGTGGCTCTGCCTTCAAGAACAAGGGTGTGCAGGCTATGCTTGACGTTGTTATTGAGCTGTTGCCTTCGCCGCTGGATGTGCCTCCGATCAAGGTAGTGTTGGATGACGCCGAGGAGACTGAGGCGGAGCGGCATGCGTCGGATGACGAGCCCTTTGCTGCCCTGGCCTTCAAGATCGCCACAGATCCCTTCGTGGGGACGCTGACCTTCTTCCGGGTCTACTCCGGGGTCATTAATTCCGGCGATTCCATATATAACCCGGTTAAAGGCAAGAAGGAGCGTGTGGGCCGCATTGTTCAGATGCACTCCAATGCTCGTGAGGAGATCAGGGAAGTGCGAGCCGGTGATATTGCCGCTGCAGTGGGTCTGAAGGACGTGACCACCGGAGATACCCTGTGCGATCTGAAAAATATCATCACCCTGGAGCGCATGGAATTCCCCGATCCGGTGATTTCGGTGGCGGTGGAGCCCAAGACCAAGGCTGATCAGGAGAAGATGGGCGTGGCGCTGGGCAAACTGGCGGCCGAGGATCCCTCTTTCCGGGTACATACGGATGAGGAATCCGGTCAGACCATTATTTCCGGGATGGGTGAGCTGCATCTGGAGATTATTGTTGACCGCATGCGCCGCGAATTCAGTGTGGAGGCCAATGTGGGGGCGCCCCAGGTGGCCTACCGAGAGACCATCCGCAAGACAGTTGAGCAGGAAGGTAAGTTCGTCCGCCAGTCAGGTGGGCGCGGCCAGTATGGCCATGTATGGCTCAGATTGGAGCCCCAGCCGGCCGGGGAAGGCTACGAATTTGTCAATGAAATCACCGGTGGCGTGGTACCCCGCGAGTATATCTCTTCGGTGGACAAAGGAATCCAGGAGCAGATGCAGAATGGCGTGATTGCCGGTTATCCGGTAGTAGATGTCAAGGTGGCGCTCTATGACGGTTCCTATCACGATGTCGATTCCAGTGAAATGGCCTTTAAGATTGCCGGGTCCATGGGGTTCAGGCAGGGTGCGTTGAATGCCAACCCCGCATTGCTGGAGCCCGTTATGAAAGTGGAAGTCGTTACCCCGGAAGACTATATGGGGGATGTGATGGGTGACCTGAACCGTCGTCGCGGTATATTGCAGGGTATGGAGGATTCTCCTACCGGCAAGATTATCAAGGCCGAAGTGCCATTGGCGGAGATGTTTGGTTATGCGACCGATCTGCGGTCAGCCACCCAGGGCCGGGCTACCTACACCATGGAGTTTGAGAAATATTCCGAGGCGCCTACAAATATCGCGGAAGGCGTGATCAAGAAAGCCTCGTAAGGTTTGGATTAATATAACAGAAAAGAGGTATAGAGCTGTGTCCAAAGAAAAGTTTGAACGTACGAAGCCGCACGTTAATGTAGGGACGATAGGTCACGTGGACCATGGGAAGACGACGCTGACGGCGGCGCTGACCAAGGTACTGTCAG
>Ga0114931_10005549_pt1 | contig 15580 bp, 13 predicted proteins | sample 2SBtaG_FD_89579 | JGI IMG/M metagenome (GOLD analysis project Ga0114931, IMG submission 89579) | Deep subsurface microbial communities from Kolumbo volcano to uncover new lineages of life (NeLLi) - 2SBTROV14_V59a metaG | ecosystem: Environmental > Aquatic > Marine > Volcanic | place: Kolumbo...
AGTGCCGTAACGGTAATTCCTGCTGCTGCAAGTGATTCAAATAATATTTGTCCGGTGGATTTTATTTCATAATTATTTGTGAAAAATCCAATTCCGTACAAACCAACCGCGAGTCCGACCGGGATAATTCCTTTGCCGTAATTATCTCCTATTTTAACCAAGTTATCTTGAAAAGTAGAGTGGTTTTTACTTACGGCAGTTCTTACCGAATTATCCGCAAAAAACGAAAGACCTGCAATAGCCGTAACACCACCGATTTTTACCCAAGTATTTTTGCTGAAATGCAGCGGGGAAGTGAAATAATTTCCAAAGTCATCAATACCGTTGTTAAAATCATTCCAAAAATTGAAATCATTTTCTACCGGTGCATAATTATTTAAGGTTGATAATTCATAAAATGATTTGCTTGATTGTCCAAGCGTGGTGAATTGAAAAGAAAGTGTAAAAATTAAGGTTGCAGTTATACTGTGAAAGAACTTTTTATTTATCATATTTTATTTGCTTGATTAGAAAATTATAATTATTGATAGAAAGATAATAAAGTTTTGGTAATGATACTGTAATCAAGCTGGCAATTGACTTTGCAATCAATTCCCGTTACATTCAGGACAGGGTTTCAGGGAAAACGCAATAGAACACTAATTCGATTTGTAAATAACTTTTCCATTTTTTATTGTTAATGAATTTAAGTTTTTACCCACACTGTAAACAATATCGGAACAACGTTTGGTATTGAACAATGCCAAATCAGCTTTTTTACCAATTTCAATGCTGCCGACTTGCTTGTTTATATCCAATGCTTTTGCGGCGTTGATTGTTACCGCCGAAATTGTTTCCTCGATGCTCATTCCCATTTTTAAAGCGGCAAGCGACATAATTAAATTCAATTCCGCAATATGCGATGAGCCGGGATTATAATCTGTTGCGAGAGCAACAATTGCATTATTATCAATTAACTTTCGAGCCGGTGCGTAGTCATAGTCCAAAAAGAAAGACACACCGGGGAGAAGAACAGCAGTGGTGTTTGAATTGCCGAACTTTTGTATATCACTTTCTTTTATAACTTCAAGATGGTCTGCACTTACCGCATTCATATTCAATGCTAAATCCAATCCGCCTATTGAATTAAACTGTTCCGTATGTAGTTTCAATTTTAATCCCGCATTTTTTGCTTTAACAAAAACTGAATCTACTTCATCAACTGTAAAAGCAGTAGCTTCGCAAAATGCATCACAAAATTCTGCGAGCTTATTTTCGGCAACATATGGAATTAGTTCGTCCTCGATAATTTCCAAATATTTTTGATGATCGTTATTATATTCCGGTGGGTATGTATGCGCCCCAAGAAAAGTAGGGATGATATCAATTGGATAATTATAATTTAAATGTTTAATTGTTTGAAGCAATTTTATTTCATCATCAAAACTTAAACCATAACCACTTTTAATTTCCAGTGTAGTAATTCCCTGAGAAATAAAATAATCAATTCTTGGGGATATTATTTTTACCAATTCTTCCAATGACGATTCACGCACAGCTTTAACAGTAGCATTAATTCCGCCACCTTGTTTTGCTATTTCTTCATAGTGAACGCCTTGCAGCTTCAAACGAAATTCGTCGGAACGGCTACCTGCAAATGCTGTGTGCGTATGGCATTCAATTAACCCGGGTAAAACTATTTTCCCTTTCGCATCAATGGTTAAATCATAATTGCTCTTATCAATTGTATTATTTGGGATAATATCTTTTATTGTATCATTTTCAATTACAATCGAATGTTTTTCCAATACATCAATATCAGACATTTCCGAACCGCGCTTGAAATGTTTACCATTTGTATTTACCGTAACAATTTGTTCCGGAGTTTTAATCAAAGTTAACATAATTGATTCGAGATTAAATTAAAAAATGGAAGAGTTTGTTAATTACTTAAACAATTTGAATTGTAACAGTTCAATGCATAACCACTTTGCATTGTCATTCAAAACATAATTTAGTAAATTACGATATTCAAAATAAAAGGACAAGTTAAAAATGGCCGCAACAAAAAATCTTAAAATCCTATTTGTAACATCTGAAGTTGTTCCGTTTGTAAAAACAGGAGGTTTGGCAGATGTGTCTTCGGCACTTCCGCAAAAATTAATGGAACTTGGTCATCAGGTAAGGCTTGTTGTCCCAAAATACGGGGCAATTGACGAACGAAAATATAAAATTCATGAAGTTGTAAGATTAAAAGATTTAACTACAACAATAGGTAAAAAGGAAATTACATATTCATTGCGTTCATCATTTTTGGTTGGGACAAAATCAAGAGTTCAAATTTATTTTTTGGATAATGAAGATTATTTTGCAAATCGTCTCAGCTTATATGCCGATCCGTTAACAGGAAAAGATTTTCCTGATAATGACGAAAGATTTGTATTACTTGCAAAATCAATTTTTGATTTAATCAAAAAATTAGGTTGGCTCCCTGATGTAATTCATTGTAATGATTGGCAAACCGGTCTTATTCCTGCGTATCTAAAAACGATTTATAAGGATGAGCCATTATTTGCAAATATCAAAACACTTTTTACCGTGCACAATTTGGCTCTTCAAGGTGTGTTTTCTCCTAAAAGATTTTTTAAAACCGGTTTGCCGGAAGAATTAAATTCGGAAAAAGGTTTATTGCATAATGGTAAAATAAATTTCTTGAAAGCCGGTTTAATGTTTGCCGATACTATCAGTACTGTAAGTCCGACTTACTCAAAAGAAATTTGCAGAAATGAAGAGTTTGGTTTGGGTATGCAGAAAATGCTTTGCAAAAGGAAAAAAGATTTGTTTGGAATAATTAATGGAATAGATTACAAAATATGGAACCCTGAGAAGGATAAAATAATTACTAAAAAATATTCTATTAAAAAATTAAAAGATAAATATTTAAATAAATATGCTCTTGCTGAAAAATTCGGTTTTGAAATAAAAGAAGATGTTCCTGTTATTGGTATGATTTCACGCCTGTTTGATGAAAAAGGATTCGACCTGTTAAAGAGAGCATTTGGTGAAATTATGAAATTGGATATACACCTTGTATTATTGGGTACAGGTGATAAAAAATATCAAAAATTCTTTGAAAGTGCACAGCTTAAATACAGAGATAAATTTTCATCATATCTTGGATTTGACGACAGCCTTGCTCACCTAATCGAAGCCGGTTCGGATATATTTTTAATGCCCTCGAAATACGAACCTTGCGGACTTAACCAAATGTACAGTCTTGTTTACGGAACGGTTCCAATAGTTCGTGAAACCGGTGGACTTGCTGATACAGTTGTAAAATATAACGCAAAAACCGGTAAAGGAAATGGGTTTGTTTTTAAGAAATATGATGTTAAAGCATTAGTATCCGAAATTAAAAGAGCAATTAAAATATTTAACTCAGAGCCAAAGACTTGGGAAAAAATTCAAAAAAACGGAATGAAAGGAAATTTCAGTTGGATGAGTTCTGCCAAAAATTATGTTTCTCTTTATAAAAAAGTGATTAAATAATTTTAAGAATGAAAAGAAAAGCTGTTTTCTTGGATAGGGATGGAACTATTAATTTTGATCCCGGTTATCTTGGCGACCCATCTTTGGTTAAATTATATCCCGGTGTTGCTGAGGGAATTAAAAGATTAAAAAATTTAGGTTTTTTAATTATTGTAATTTCTAATCAATCAGGTGTTACCAGAAAATTAATATCTCATGATGATGTTAAAAGTGTAAACAATAAAATAAATCATTTGTTAAATGAAAAAGGAACTTCAATCGATGATTTTTTTTATTGTCCTTATCATCCTGGATTTGATTCTGAAGAAAAAACAAAGTGCCGAAAACCCTCTCCGTATATGGTTAATGAAGCTTCTACAAAGTATAATATTGATACTAAACAGTCTTTTTTTGTCGGAGATACGACTTCCGATATTTTGTGCGGAATAAATGCCGGCTGTGAAACTATTTTAATTATGAATGGTAAAAATCAGTCAGAAATATTTTCCTTGAAAAAGGCAAATAAAACACCCAATTTTGTAGCTGCTAATTTTTTAGATGCATGCAGTTTTATTGAAGAAGAAATTTAAGAGGAATTGTTTGAAATATAATATTGCAAAAGTACTTACAGTTATTATAGCTTTATTCTTAACTTCGTGCGAAAAAGATCCTACATCGGTTGGTAGCGATTTACTTCCTTCGAATGATTTTATAAATTTAATCACTGTAAACAGTAGTACGGAAGGCTGGCAACAGAGTTCCAAATCGTTTCAGGGGGTCTCTGAAAATTTCGGGCGTTCTCAAAAATTATTGCTCGGCAAATATTCGGGTCTTACTTCAACCTTACTGATCAATCCGTATGTTGTCATTCCTGATTCTATATTTAATGCTTTGAAGGCCGATAGTTTAAATGTACTTTCGGCTTGGATGGAATTTCAACCTATTTATACTTGGGGTAATTCCAATTCCACTTTTGACTTTTCGGTATTCCAGATTAACAAATTCTGGCAGCACAATTTCTTTAATTCCGACAGTTTAAATGCTTTGGATTTTGATAACAACAACATTGCTACACAAATACAAATTTCCGATTCTCTCGTTTCATTTAATATTATGCCGGATATTGTAAAAGGATGGCTAAAAGCAAGGGTTGATTCCAGTTTGCCCAAACACTACGGGTTATTACTAAGACCTAATAGAAGTGCTAATAAAGTATTAGGATTCCCGGCATCCAACGGAAGGCAATTAGGTTCTGTCCCAATGATGAAAATTATTGTAGAAAAGCCCGGAGATTTCGTTGATACATTGGAAACAACTATTATCCGGGAAGATGTGCACGTTGTTGAAGGAAAATTACCTGATGTTGGTTCAGAAAATATATTACTGCAAAGCGGTCTTTTGGGCAGAGGAATGCTCAAATTTGACTTGAATAAAATTCCGGCAAAAGCAGTTATTAATAAAGCTAATCTTTTTGTTCATGTTGACTCGTTATTAACTGAATACGGATACCCGATTTTAGATTCTATTGAAGTTGCGTTGTTTAAGGACAGTTCCGATTTACAGGTAGTGGATAGTACAATTGCACCTATATATTTATTAAGGAATGGAAATATATTTTCCGGTGAAATTCATACGCTCCTTCAAGTTTTAGTAAATGGGAAAGATAATAATGGTTTTAGGCTAAAACTAACAAATGAAGAAAGTTCGGTTGATAAATTAGTATTGGACGGAAGTACAGTAGCTGATACTGCAAACAGACCAAAACTTATAATTACTTATACATCTAAATAGAAACCAATGAAAATATTAAATAAAATAATTCTGCTTGCATTCATCTCTGTAAATATTTTTGCTTCCGGAGGTTCAATTTATTCGAGATTCTGGAAGGGTGATTTAAACAATTTTTATTTTGCAAGACAAATGGCAATTGGAGGTGGCGGTGCTGCTTTGATTGCAAATGGTAGTGTCCTTATGTATAATCCGGCAAGTATTTCAAGCACTAAACTAACACGTGTTGAAACAGGTTTTCGATCAGCCGGAATAAATCTAACCACCAATTCTAACAGTGTATTTTATTCCAAAACCCAATTTTCCGGATTCGCTATTACATTGCCGATTGAGAGAAGTTATGGAATTGCCGCATCAATAGGAATTCTCCCTGTAACTACCGTAAATTATGCTGTAAAGCAGCATATTGTTAATTCTACAGTCGGTGATTATGATTTAACATTGGAGGGAAACGGTGGTATTTCCAAATTATTTATCGGCACATCATATCGTTTACCCTTCAATTGGATTGTTGGGGCACAATATGAATATTATACAGGGACAATTGATTATACATCAAAATTAAAATTTGGAATTCTCTCAGGGAATCAAAATGCAGGATTTATTAGCTCAAACAAACACCATGGAATGGGCGCTACATTTGGAATAATTTCCAGTGATATGTCGGGAATTTTTAACAGTAAAAATATTTCCGAATTTAGAATTGGTGCATTTATTAATTATTTTGCAAATTTGCATACTGATTCTGTTCTTACTTCGGTTTTTTCAACCGGTTCTGCTGAAATAAGTAATCATTCTGTTGTTACAAAAATTCCTTATAAAATTGGAATTGGAACAAGTATGAAATTTAATAGAATACTAATTATGTTGGATTATTTATATCAACCATGGAGCCAGTATGAAGTTGCAGGTGTAAGGACTAACTCACTGAATGATTATTCAAGGTTCAGTATTGGTTTTGAATATAAAAATTCCAGTAGAAAACGATTGAGTTTTTGGGAACGAATCTCGATTAGAGGTGGTTTAAGTTTTGAAAATACACAATACCGTGTTAATGGTGAAAATATAAATCAGTTTGCTTTGCACACGGGGGTCGGTTTGCCGATAACATACACCAATAATCTTGATATTGGATTTATGGCAGGTGTACGCGGAGTAAAAACAAATAATTTAATTAAAGAATATTTTTATAGATTATCGGTTACTATTAGTTTTGGCCAACTTTGGTTTGTAAGACAAGAAAGATAAATTATAAAGGAGTATATTTTGAAATCGCTAAAAATTACCACATTATTTTTGATTTTTTCCATCTTTGTTTCAACATCAATTTTTGGGAAGGATCTTACGCCTAAAGCAACTTACTCTAAATCAGATAGCTTGAAAGCCTACATGCAAAAAGAATTTAGTCTTTTTTATGAATATTATAAGACTAAGGATTATACAAGTGCAGATGATTACGGCTGGGAAGTTTTGAAAAAAGACCCAAAGACATATCTTAGGTTTCATCCGTTTAGAAAAATGGAGGCAATACTTTGGTGGGAACATGACAGCTTAAAAACAATTACAGACGCTGAACGAATGCAGATTGCCGATACTACATTGTATTTGTATAAAATGGCAATGAAATATGTTCCGAAGAAAAAGGGGTACTACCTGGCTAAGTCAGCATATATTATGGAAACTTGGAAAAATATGCCGGCTGATACAGTTATTAAAGTATATGAAAAAGCACTTGCTGCAGATCCGAATCTTCAAGCCGGATATAAAGATAGGCTTGGTATACTTTATGCAAAAAATGCAACAGAGGAAAACGGATATAAAATAAAAGCCCTGCAATTATATTCCGCTCTCGCAGATGCGGATCCGGACAATGCTTTATGGACTTCACGTATGGAAAATCTTGCTGAAAACATCGATGAACTTGTTAAGATAACCGGTAAAGCTTGGGATTTAGATAAGCAGAATACGGAAAAAGCTTGGAAATATGCATCAATGGCTATTCGTGCAAAAGATTATAAAGATGCAATTGCACCACTAAAATTTTTGATTGATAAATCACCTGATGTAGTAAATTATCATAAACAAATTGCCAAGTGTTATGAAAAACTTTCCCAAACGGAAAAAGCATTAAAAGAATATAAAAAGTTAATAAAATTAGAGCCTAAAAATAGAGATAATTATTTCAATATTGCTCTTATTTATAATAATATGAAACAATATGCAGTTGCTCGTTCTTATTTGCGTAAAGCTTCAAAAGTTAGTCCGGATTGGGATTTCCCAATTTATTTGGAAGCGCAAATTTATGAACAAGCTGCCCGTGAATGTGGATTTGATTTTATGGATAGAGTGGTTTATCAATTAGCTGTTAACACTTATAGAGAGGCTATGATGAAACATGGACCACATGCTGCTAATGCAAGAGAAAGAATAAGAGCTTTGAAAAATTCAGTCCCTCAAAAACAGGACTATTTTTTCCGTAAATTATCCCCGGGAGATAAAATTAAAATTCAAGGTAAGTGTTATGGCTGGATTAAAAGAACAATTACCGTCCCTAACAACTAACAAAGAAACTTGTATAATAATTAAATTTAAGTAATAATATGTTTGATAATTTAAAAAATGATAATAAAATATTTGAAATTCTAAAACTTGAAACATCAAGACAGCAAGATTATTTGGAATTAATAGCCTCTGAAAATTTTGTTTCTCCTGCAGTATTGGAAGCAGCCGGCTCTGTTCTTACGAACAAATATGCGGAAGGTTATCCTGCTAAAAGATATTATGGCGGATGTGAATATGTTGATATGGCAGAAAATGTTGCACGTGATAGATTAAAAGAATTATTTGGAGCCGAATATGTTAATGTGCAGCCTCACAGTGGTTCACAAGCTAATATGGCAGTTTATATGTCTTTACTCGAACCCGGGGATACAATACTTGGTTTAAGTTTGGCTCATGGAGGACATTTAACACATGGTTCCTTTGTAAATTTTTCGGGGAAAATATACAAATCCGTAGGATATACATTAAACAAAGAAACACAGAGATTAGATTATAATCAAATTGAAGATTTGGCAAAGAAAGAAAAGCCAAAAATAATTGTTGCCGGTGCCAGTGCATATTCACGTGATTGGGATTATAAAAAATTTAGAGAAATTGCAGATAAAGTAGGCGCGTTTTTAATGACTGACATGGCACATCCGGCGGGTTTGATTGCCAAAAATTTACTTAATAATCCGGTACCATATTGCGATGTCGTAACTTCAACTACGCATAAAACCTTACGTGGGCCTCGCGGTGGTGTAATCTTAATCGGGAAAGATACCGAAAACAGACTCGGTATCAAAACACCCAAAGGCGATAGAACAAAAATGATGTCGGAAGTTATTGACAGCACCGTAATGCCAGGTATCCAAGGCGGACCGTTAATGCATATTATTATGGCTAAAGCTGTTGCATTTGGTGAAGCACTTCAAGATTCATTTACGGATTATGCCAAACAAGTAGTTAAAAATGCACAAGTTCTTGCCAAAACTTTGGCTTCCAAAGATTTTCAGATTATTTCTGGTGGAACCGATAATCATTTGATGCTTATTGACTTAACAAATAAAGGAATTAGCGGTAAAAAGGCAGAAAGAATTCTTGGACTGTCGGGTATTACCGTAAATAAAAATATGATACCCTACGACACCAAAAGTCCTTTTGTTACAAGTGGAATCAGAGTCGGTACGCCGGCAGCAACTACAAGAGGAATGAAAGAGCCTGAAATGGTTTTGATTGGTGAATTTATTAACAAAGCAGTTGAAAATTGCGATAATGAAGATGTTCTTTCTTCCATTAAAAAGGAAGTTGGAGAATTATGTGCAAAATATCCGCTTTACCCTAACATGAAATTATAAGTTAAAAAGTTGGCTTCAGAAGAAACTAAATTACTTGGTGAAGAAGAAAGTGCCGAAGCTGAAATGTCGTTTCTCGATCATCTCGAGGAATTACGATGGCGAATCATTTATTCGTTAATCGGACTTGTTATCGGCACGATCATAGCTTGGATTTTCATTAACTTTTTTGTCGAAAAAGTTCTGCTTGTTCCTGCAATAAATGCGCACTTAAAACTTCAAAATTTAAGACCATTCGGTCAATTGTTTATGTATTTGCAGATTGCGTTTGTAATCGGCGGAATATTAAGCATTCCAAATTTATTTTATCAATTTTGGAAATTTATTGGTCCTGCATTAAAGCAAAAGGAAAAAAAATACGTAACCCTTATTGTTACTTCAGCTACGTTTTGTTTTTTAATTGGAATTGTTTTCGGGTACTTCGTAATGACACCGATGACACTAAAATTTGCGGTACAGTTTGGCACGAGGGAAATTGAAAATAACATTGCTATAAAAGAATATTTGTCAATTGTTTTAAGCATTCTAATCGGTTCGGGTGTTGTTTTTGAATTACCGGTTCTATCATTTATTTTATCAAAAATCGGCATACTTTCTCCAAAGCTAATGCGAAAATATTGGAGACATTCAATAGTTGTTATTCTTTTTCTGGCAGCTGTTTTAACTCCCGGAACCGATCCAGTTTCACAAATATTTCTTGCTGTCCCGTTGGTATTATTGTATGAAATAAGTATATTCGTGTCCAAATTATCCTATAAAAAATCTTGAGTAAGTTGAAACTTTCAGAAATCAGTAATCCGATTAGCAAAGAATTAGCCGATTTTTCAAATCATTTTAATCAATCAATGAAATCTGATGTTTTTCTCGTTGATATGGTTGCAAAATATATTTTAAGACAAAAAGGGAAGAAAATCCGTCCGTTGCTCGTTTTTCTTTCCGGTGAACTATGTGGAGGAATAAATGAAAGGTCTTTTCGGGGTGCAACTTTAGTTGAGTTACTTCACACAGCCACATTGGTTCATGATGATGTCGTTGACAGCGCGGAAGAAAGGCGAGGATTACCGTCAATAAATGCGGTTTGGAAAAATAAAGTTGCAGTACTTATGGGCGATTATCTTTTATCAAAAGGTTTAATGCTTGCCATTGATGGTGAGGATTTTGACTTTTTGAAAGTAATTACTACTGCGGTAAAGCGAATGTCCGAAGGCGAGCTTAATCAAATTGGTAAGACAAAAAAGCTTGATATTGACGAATCGGCGTATTACAGAATTATTTCGGACAAAACAGCTTCCTTACTTTCGACTTGCTGTGAAATTGGTGCTCGTGGCAGCACAAAGAACGAGGAAATGATTTCTGCTATGAAGAATTTCGGCGAAAATCTTGGCATTGCTTTTCAAATCAGAGACGATATTCTTGATTATATTGGAACAAGCAGAGTAATTGGAAAACCACTCGGTGGTGATATTAAAGAGAAAAAAATTACATTGCCTCTAATATATTCACTTGGTAAAGCAGAAAAAAAAGAAGCTGATAAAATTAAAAAGTTCATTAAACAAAGTCGGAAAAGCGGAAATGTTAAGGATGTAATTAATTTTGTTCACAAATATAACGGCATTGCTTACGCAGAAAAATCAGCAGGAAAATATGCTGATAAAGCAAAAGAATATTTGAATATTTTTGAAGATTCGGAAGTAAAACAAGCTCTACTTTCACTTACCGATTTTGTAACAAATAGGAAAAATTAAGTTTTTCCATGGCCTCTCATCAGAATCAGTTATATCCCAATTTAAGAATAGGAATAGCTTATTGCCTAATTCAGGTTTAACAAACTTACTTTGAAATGACGAATTTGTAATCTAATTACAAGGCATTTTTGCCGAAGTAATTTGTTGAATTTTCTCCAAATATACCAATAAAGAGGGTTGGTTATTATCTAAAAAGTAAAAGTTATGAATCCGCCATAAAAAGGTAGTATTGCATTAACCCACGTTGTCAAACGTAGGATTATGAATCAAAAAAAACTTTCCCGAACGGACTCTCACAAATCCTCACATAGTCTGCGACCTATGGGAAAGTCAGTGAGGGTCTTTTTAGAGTGGATTCAATAACGAAACCCAATAATTCATTATTAAACAATTTGAAACAGAAGGATGTGATATAAAACAAACTAAACATTAGTATATTTGGAGAACGGAAAGAATATTATTAACTTATTTTCAATTTTAAGATAACTTCAATACTTAGGGGATTGAAATATAAAACTATAGAGCAATAGAAAAAGCCATGAAGGATAAACTAATTTAGTCTCGGTTTTATTTTCCTCCTACTTCTTTTCTACTTGCTCCCACTTTTGGGCACAATAAAAAAAACAAAAAAATATTAAATAATTTTATGAAAATGAAAAGAACACAGTATAGTCTTTGTCTTTTTTCTATAGATAAAAATCTTATTAATTCAAAGTTTATTTTAATTGTGCTGTTGCTTCTTTCAGGAAGTATATATGGGGCTTCGGCAAATTCAAAAGTTATTATTAAGGGATTACCGCAAGTTGTCTGTACTTCTCCACTTAGTTATTATGTAGATAATACCCGTAAAGTATCTTTTAAAGATTTGAAGCACATAACATTTTCAAAACAGACTGCACAACTTTCAAAGGAATTTAATTATAATAGGAAAAGAGTAAATTACTGGATAAAATTTTCACTTAAAAATACTGATTCCACCTCCACTGTTGCATATTTAGATGCAAGCTCTTTCGGAAAATTACGTGTATATAAGAACATAAGTGGTCAAATTACAGTTCAAAATGCAGGTTATACCGCTACTAAAAATTCTGATATTTCTCCGCCGGAATTGTTCATGTGTAAACTGTTATTGCCGCCCAAAACAACGGTCCAATTTGTGCTTTTTTGGTCTAAAACCGGAATTTTTGATGATAATTTTCAGCAAATCGATATATACGGCAAACAGGCTCTTTATAACGAGTATTACCGCGAGTATTATAACATGGGTTCTTCCCGCTTGGTGCAAATACTGTTCCTGGGGTTTATGTTTTCACAAATACTTTTGGTGATTTTTTCCAGGGTGATGGGAATTAAAAGAAAAGAATTCCTCTATTACATAATTTACCTTGTGCTGGTAACATCGTATTATATACTCAAAAACAATGAAATTATCGGTTTATACTGGCCTTTTGATTATTACCCGGGAATCAGCCTCTATACTGAATCAATATTACTTGCCCTGCCGTTCGTGTTTTATATAAAATTCATTCGCTATTTCCTTGATTTAAAAAAATTAGATGTAAAAGCATTTGCCAGGTTACTTAATTTGGAATATTTTATAGTCATATATGTTATTATTGATACGGCACTAAGGTTTTTCATAACATCTATTGATATTTTGAATGGTGTTCTTATGGTAGTTATATTTGGCATATTTATATATGGGCTTACCATAATTATCCCTTTGGTAAAATATAAAAAAATACTTGTTAACCTTATTCTGACCGGAAGCATAGTAGCAGGCTTAGGTGGAGTATTAGGAATGTTAATATCATTATTAAGAACATATCTTGGTATTTGGCACACAAAAATCAATGTTTTAATAAGTGGGCAGATTGGGATTGTTATTGAAACCGTAATATTTACCGCATCGCTTGTTTACAAGTCCCGGATAACGGAAAGAGAAAAAATAGCTGCACAGAAAAAACTAATCACACAATTGCGAGAGAACAAGTTGTTGAGGGAAAAAATGGAAAAAACAAGAGATAAAATTGCACGTGATCTTCACGATGACATAGGTTCTACTCTAAGTTCCATATTACTATTTAGCAATGCTGCCAAAACAAAAAAAATCTATAAAAACGGGGATGCCATAAAGATATTTAAAAAAATAAGCAAGCTTGCCGAAAATATGATTGATGCAATGAGCGACATAATTTGGGTAATCAATCCAAGGCAGGATAGTATGTCCAATATACTAAAACGTATGCGCTACTACGCTGCTCCAATTGCTAATGCACAAAACATGGAATTTGATTTTAAGGCCGAAAAAGAAATTCCGGACATTTATCTCGATATGGAAAAACGGAAAAACCTCTACCTCATATTTAAAGAATGTATAATTAATGCTGCAAAATATTCCAAAGGAACCTGTGTTAGTGTCAGAATCTACACAATGAATAAAAATCTGTTTATGGAGATTGAAGATAACGGGGTAGGTATTTCAGGAAATCATGATAACGGTAACGGTTTGAACAATATGAAAAAACGGGCGGAAAATTCAGGCGGACAATTAGAGATAAATTCGATTAAAAATAAAGGGACTGCTATTAAGGCAATGTTTCCGTTATAAAAATATTTTATAAGATATTCTACAATGAGATTCTGTTAATAAATCATGAATTACGTTTCATTGCGATACATCGCGCACTAAAGTGCAACTTAGAAATTAGAATTTAGAATTTATTTTGAGATTACTTGATTTGTCTAATTTCTAATTTCAAATCCGCCACGGCGCACTAATTTTGGGTTATATTTTGCTAAATTTTTCTTGACTAATTTCTTTACAAAAAAAAACAAGGATTTATGTGGTAATACTATAAATAAATTAAAAATCATATTTTCATCCGATTGTAAAATAGAATATAATTTGTAATATTACTCCCTACTATATAAATATTTATTTACGAAGACAAAACATTGGGTGATTTTAATAACATTTTCCCGTAAAGCTTCTAAATAAATTTTAATAAATTGAAAACTTTTACTCAAAGTATCATGGATATTAGTACTCCAATCATAAAAGTGGCGATAATTGAAGACAATGCAGAGTTTCTACAATCATTGCGGGAAATATTTGATGTATTCGAGCAAATAAAGCTAGTTTCGTCTCTGGAAAGTTGCCGCAAGATTGTTCCTGAATACAAACAAATAAAGCCCGATGTTGCCCTGGTGGATATAAGCTTAAAGAATAATGAATCCGGTATTGATTGTGTGAGCATAATACATAATTATTTCCCCGAAATTCGGATTATGATGTACACAGTGTTTGAAGATGATGATAAAATTTTCGATTCGATTTGTGCAGGTGCTTCAGGTTATCTGTTAAAGAAAACTGCTCCGGATGAAATTGTCAACGCACTCATAAGACTCTACGAGGGCGGTGCTCCGATGACACCATCAATTGCAAATCGTACACTGGAGTTATTCCGTAATAAACTACACCCCACTATTTCGGATTGGGGATTAACACCAAGGGAGAAGGAGATACTATCTTGTCTTGCCGAAGGATGTACTTATAAAAAGATCGCGTCAAAATTATTTATCAGCATTAGTACTGTAAGAACTCATATAATGAATATATACGAAAAATTACAGGTTAATTCAAAGATAGAAGCTATTAGAAAGCTGAATTCTTAAAAACCATATTTTCATCCGATTGCGTACAACTGCCTGTGTAATTAATTTATAGTGGACACATAAAAGTTTAAAAATATTTTCAATTAAAAAGGAGCATACAATGAAATTTTTTACATTTTTATCTGTGATGCTATTTGCAAGTGCAGTTTTAGTTAACGCACAAATACCCAACGCAAGTTTTGAGAACTGGACAAAAGGAGCTCCTGACGGATGGTGGATAAACAATAAACCTATGTTTCATTTTGCACCTGTTAGCAAAACAACTAATGCACATTCGGGGAAATATTCGGTAAAAGGAACGGTTGAACCAATGGGTAAAGGAATGCCTTTTGCCCCGGTAATTCACACTAGCAATGTTGAAAATTCAAAATTCAAAATTTCAAAAAAATATAAATATATGACCGGGTTTTATAAACTGAATTCGGTAAAAGGTGATCAGTTTGTAGCCGCAGTAACCATGTATAAAAACGGAAAAGATATCGGGGGAGGAATTAAATATTTCGAATCTGCGGAAAAGTACACCCAATTTATAGTTAAAATTGATTATAAAACAAATGATACTCCGGATGAATGTGAAATAATGTTTACTATTTATCCCGGGTATGGAGGACCCGACCAGATGCAAGTACATAAAGGCACCGGAATATTAGTTGACGAACTTTCACTTAAATAAATTGTGAGTTTGTCGGCTTATAAAATTTATTTGCGAAGGAAAAGATAAAAAATAAAAATCAATCGGCACAAAGATATGAAGTATCATTTAATGCAGGTGAACTTGCAAGCGGAATTTATTTCTACAGGCTGCAATCAAATAATTATACTTCAATTAATAAAATGATATTACTAAAATAGTATCAAATGACCATGGGAGCGGTTAAGTTGTTTATAATAAATAACTTAACAGATTAAATAAAAAATGACAAAAATAAATAACAAACAAAATTAAGGAAAAGGAAGCTGAGATGA
>Ga0114931_10005550_pt1 | contig 15579 bp, 12 predicted proteins | sample 2SBtaG_FD_89579 | JGI IMG/M metagenome (GOLD analysis project Ga0114931, IMG submission 89579) | Deep subsurface microbial communities from Kolumbo volcano to uncover new lineages of life (NeLLi) - 2SBTROV14_V59a metaG | ecosystem: Environmental > Aquatic > Marine > Volcanic | place: Kolumbo...
CGGCAGTCGTGTGGCAGTTTGTCTCACGGATCGCAGCTCGGGTGAATCGATCTATACGATTCTAGACCAGGCTACGATGACAGAAGTCCAGACCTTTGATGATCCCGCAACAGACGGCGATCTCGTATGGAGTCCCGGGTCGCGTTATTTGGCATGTGGGGATTTCTTTACTGCGGGTGTGCGTATCTATGACGTGGTGACTGGGGAACGAGTTGCCGTGCTGGATAATGGCGACTCGACCGAGGCGATCGCCTGGAGCCCGGATGGGAAACGAATTGCCGCCTCGCATTGGGATCAAACTGTCAAAGTTTGGGAAGTCGGTTCTTGGCGGGAGACTTTGCACCTCGACCGCGACCCTGAAACTCAAGCACAACTTTTAGGAGGGGAACTCCTGTCGTGGACGCCCGATGGCAAAAGCCTGGCCGCTGGCTCGGTGATGGGATGGGTAGTCATGTGGGATGCTCGCACCGGCCGAGAGTTGCTCAGTTTCAAAGCGCATACGGAACAAGTACGGACGATAGCAATCAGTCCTGACGGCCGCCGCATCGCCACGGGGAGCAACGACCGCACCATTAAGTTATGGGATATGACCGGCCGTCAATTATTAACGCTGAGCGGTCATCCAGACCGCGTCGACGTCGTGGCTTGGAGTCCTGATGGGCGGCACCTCTTTTCCAATGGCCGCAATTGCCCTCCGCGTATCTGGACGGCAGCGAAGAGTGAATAGCACTTACCGTGGTGTCATAAGCGCAAGTTAACGGGTAGCGACGAACGCGGCCGCGAATTCCAATGGATGCCTTCTGTGCGTCTTGGTCGCTCGGGACGGATTCACCAGCGGCCACTGGTAGACAGCGCATCGTTCCTAGTTGCAGTCCATGTGCTCGCCCAACGGTAGAGACGGTCGGTTACGAAGCGCCATCCAATAAGCGCATGTCGGACACCCTTCGCCCCAGGTGTTGGTTGCGCGCTTAGGAGTTCGTTTTCTGCCCCAGAAACTGAGACGCAGATACTGCCTCAAAAACCAGGCAATACCCACCTCAGCAAACGAACATAATTTAGCACCATCGGACGGACGCAATCCCGTGCGATAGGAATTAGTCCACCGGGTCCCAGTTCGGTCAGCGATCGTTCGCCACCGCGGTGGAGAGAAAAGATTCGATCTCTTCCAGGGTTGGCAGGGCAGCACGGTTGCCGAAATGCTGGCATTTTAGAGCGGCGGCGGCGGAAGCGAAGGCCATTTTTCTGGCCGTGTCCCCATGGTGTACGGTCCGTAGAGGATGGCTTATGAATTTTCGGGTAGCAGCTACCTCAAGCCGCCCAGTGTGTTTCCTCGTCTTCGGGTTCCTCCTCGGCATCGAGAACAGCCAGGTGCTCGATTCCCTGAAGATACGCGTGCGGAATGGCGACCGCGTGGCCGATCGCGGTCGAGCCCTGATCTTCGCGCGCTTGCAGCAACGACTCCGCGGTGTTCCGGCCTACAAGCTAAGCCCTGAACCCTTATCTGGATATCGGACCCCGTACCTATCCGTGAATCGGGTCATCTGGTAGCATGGTTTGATAACTCAAAGAAGGTTAGTCATTCGAACGCCCCATGCTTTTCGATACCCACACCCATTTGGATCAAGAGGAGTTTGACGCCATCCGTCCCGAAGTGCTGGCCCGCGCGCGGGATGCCGGGGTGACGCGGATGGTTCTGGTCGGCACTACGGCTGCAGCGAGCCAACGCTGTGTCGACCTGGCCGGAGAAGGGGATGGTCTCTACGCGGCGGTTGGCATCCAGCCCAACTGCGTGGCCGAGTCGGACCCGGGAGCTTGGGACGAAATCGTGCGGCTGGTTGCCGAGCCGGGGGTCGTGGCCATTGGCGAGACGGGGCTCGACCGCCACTGGGACAACACGCCTTTTACGCAACAACAGGACTACTTTGACCGCCACATCCAACTGGCCCGGCAGACCGGCCGACCGTTCATTGTTCACATGCGCGACTGCGAGGAAGATATCCTGCGGATGCTGCGCGAGGCCCATCGCCATGGGCCTCTGCGTGGCATCATGCATTCCTTTACCGGCGACTCAGCAATGGCCGCCGAGTGCATCGAAATGGGACTGCACATCAGTTTCGCCGGTATGGTGACATTTAAGAAATCACTCGCATTGCGCGCGTGTGCGGCCAGCGTGGCCGGCGATCGTCTCCTGCTGGAAACCGATGCGCCTTACCTGTCGCCCGAACCGGTGCGCGGCAAGCGGCCCAACGAACCCGCGCATCTGCCCCATACGGGCGCTTGCGTGGCGGCAGCGCGCGGTGTTTCGCTAGAACAGTTGGCCGAGCAAACCACGGCCAACGCGCGCGGCCTGTTTGGGGTTTAGGACCGCTTAGCGGACGAGCGTTTCACGTTCCAGGGCGAGATCGAACGATTCCATCGGGAGCCGTTCTTCCCCCACCATGGGGTCGTCTTGTGGACCGTTCTCGAATGACTGGTATTCGCTCGATTCGTTTTCGAATGGCTGGTATTCGTTTGGGGCCGGATCGGGCTCCGAGGAATAACCTTCCCGCAGATCGTCTTGGCCGCTTTCTCCGGCGCTGTCTTCCCCGGGAATCTGCAAAGCTGTGAACGGCTCATCTTCCTGCGTCTCAAGGGACTCCACAACTCCGTCTGGCAACGTGCGGTAGGGAGCCCGGTAGACGCCTCGTGGTCCGACCCAGTTACCGCACGAGTCGCACGGCTCACAACTGGGTGGATCGTTATGCCATTCACTCCAGTAGAGTTCCCCATCGCACCCGGCACAGCCACGCAATTGGAAGTAGCCGAACAGTTTTTTCAGCCAGCCACCGTGGCACTTATCACATTCAATCCCATTGCCGCATCCGACCGTGTCGCAGGATCCCTCAGTGCAGCCGCAGGCAGGGATACCGCAGGAGGGCGAATTACAGGGCTCTTCGGCACAGCCACAGGACGGTAAATTGCAAGGCTCTTCGGCACAGTCACAGGACGACAAATCGCAGGGCTCCTCGGTACAGCCACAGGCAGGGATGTCTCGGAAGCCACTTTGGCAGCCGGTCGTGGAGATGCCGGTAACGATACCCAACAACAGCACCAGGGTACTTGAGAATAGCTGTTTATGCATGCAACGACCCCAAAGTCCAATGGCACCCAGCAAGGATTGGCATGGGCTGTCCACGGCATCTATCGACTTTCCATCTCGCCCCAATCCAGAAAAACGTTAAAATCCGTACAAGTTCAAGTTCAGCAGCCTTCAATTTGGGGATGAAGCCGACCTGGCCAGCATCTTTCAAATGGCAATGGCCTTGGCAGGTGGCTTATCCACCTGCCGCCAGTGGCCGCCACAGGGTGAATTTGACAGCATAAAATTTTACGTTGGCCCCGATTGCAGTTTTATTTTTCAGTCCGTCTCAAGGAATTGTCCCCAAGGAATCGTCATGGAACCCTCAGCGAAAGCTTTTTTACAGCAAATCCTCGAAACCCCCAGCCCTTCGGGATACGAGCAACCGGTGCAAAAATTGGTGCGTGAGTATGTCGGAAAATTTTCCGACGATGTGAAAACCGACTTGCATGGCAACGTGATTGCTTGTTGCAATCCCACGGCGCCGCTGCGGGTCATGTTTGCCGGGCATGCGGATCAGATTGGCTTGCTGGTGACCCATATTAACGAGAATGGCTACCTCTACACCAATACGATAGGCGGTTGGGATCCCCAGCAACTGATAGGCCAGCGAATGACGGTCTACTCAGACAGGGGCCCGATATCGGCAGTGATTGCCCGCAAGCCGATCCACTTGCTCGACCAGGAGGAACGCAAGCAGGTGGTCAAAGCAAAGGAGCTCTGGCTCGATATTGGGGCCAGGGACAATGCCGAGGCCGCGAAAGTTGTGCGCATTGGGGATCCTGTCACGTTGGAGTTGGGCTACCAGGAAATGCGCAATGGGCTGGCGAACTCGCCAGGGATGGACGATAAGACAGGGCTTTGGGTCTGCGTGGAGGCGTTGCGGCGGGCTGCCCAGCGAGGCCTCAAGGTTTCGCTCCACGCCGTCTCCACGGTCCAGGAAGAAATCGGCCTGCGTGGAGCAACAACCAGCGCGCATGGCGTCAATCCGCAGGTGGGCATCGCCGTCGACGTGACCCATGCCACCGACTGCCCGACGATCGATAAAACCCAGGAGGGCGATATCAAGCTGGGGTGTGGGCCGGTTGTTTACCGGGGGCCCAATATGAATCCGGTGGTAGTCGAGCAACTTCGCAGTTCGGCTGAATCCGCGGACATTTCCTGCCAATGGGGCGCGATTGGCCGCGGTACGGGCACCGACGCCAATGCAATCCAGCTATCTCGGGACGGAGTGGCTGCCGGTCTGGTGAGTGTCCCCAACCGCTACATGCACAGTGCGGTGGAAATGGTCTCCCTGGATGACCTCGATCAGTGCGCCGAATTGCTGGCCACCTTTGCGCTAAGCTTGGATAACCATGCGGATTTCACACCCCGGTGAGAGCGGCTGAAAACATTCCTGATGGGTTCATGCTATGCTTGACGTGGGCCAACCGAGCGGTTATCAATCGGCGGGCGACTGCCGGCCATACCTTTCTCCTTTACTTGCTCCTGTGAAGACTACGTATGAATGAGGCGTCTGCTACACCCCATTTAACCGAACATAAGCAGGGCGGCCTGGGTGCGTTGGCGGCTACGGCCATTTGTGGCAATGACATCACTTCTTCGTGCCTGTATGTTTCCGCTTTGGCCTTGTTGACGGCCGGTCGCTGGGCACCAGTGGCCTTGCTGCTGGTTGTTGGACTGTTGTACCTGTTTCGTTCGATTTACGGTGAAGTGGTCGGCGCGCTGCCGCTCAACGGGGGCGCTTACAACGCGCTGCTCAACACGACCAGTAAATACCGCGCATCGGTAGCCGCCTGCTTGACGATCTTGTCGTACATGGCCACAGCCGTATTGTCTGCCAACGAGGCGATCCACTACCTGCAAGGGTTGTGGCCCGTCCATTGGAGTTATGTGTGGATCATGGGTGCGACCATCAGCTTGCTCGGCCTTTTCATGGTCCTGACAATCATTGGCATCAGCGAATCCGCGGTTGTGGCGATTGGGATTTTTGTCTTCCATTTATCGTCGCTCACACTTCTGGTGCTGGTGGGCTTGATCTACGTTGCCACCTCGGGAATTTCTGTTTTCACGGCTAATTTGCACACGCCGACGGAGATGGGCATGGGACCGTCGCTCTTTTTCGGTTTTTCGGCCGCGCTGCTGGGAATTTCAGGGTTTGAAAGTTCGGCGAATTTTGTCGAGGAGCAAGCCGAGGGCGTGTTTCCCAAGACCTTGAGGAACATGTGGATCGCCGTGGGTGTATTCAATCCGCTGATTGCTTTGCTGGCGCTGGCAATCATCCCGCTGGGCGATTTGAACGACGCCAACAAGACGGCTTTGCTAGCCGATATGGGGACGGTGGTGGGGCATGGAGCCTGGCTGGCGTGGATCATCTCGGTTGATGCGGTATTGGTCCTCAGTGGGGCCGTTTTGACTAGTTATGTTGGAGTGACCGGACTGATCAACCGCATGTCACTCGATCGATGCTTGCCACAGTTTTTGCTCAAAACCAACCGCCGCGGGACGCCCCACTACATTATCATCACGTTTTTCCTGCTTGCGGTTTCCGTACTGCTGATAACCCAGGGAGATTTGGAATCGTTGGCGGGTGTTTACACCCTTTCCTTTCTTTCCGTCATGGCCTTGTTCTGCCTTGGGAATATTTTGCTGAAGGTCAAACGGGCTCGACTGCCACGTCCGGTTCGAGCCCCCTGGTCTTATGTGATCGCCGCGATTCTGGCCGTGGTGGCAGGGATTATCGGCAACACCATTGTGCGCCGCCCGGCGAATCTTTTTTATGTTTCACCGGCCGGTAAAATAGAGCACGAAGCTTCCTTTGTGTTGCTGGGCCCCCGTGGCGAAACCACCTTAGAGGTAGCAGCGGGCAGTTCGCTCGCCGAGGTGGTCGAGCAGGTCAACGCCAGCACGGCAAAAACCGGGATCAAGGCGCAGGCCACGGCCAGTACGCTTGCCCTGGTCACCAATGAAATCGGCTCCGATGCGGAAATAGAATTGCGCATTCTCCATGGCCAGTTCGAAATCGCTGGGGCTCACGGTGACCATGCCATAGCTCAAGGCGCGGATGGGATGTCGAATTTACGAGTGTTCCTGCAATATTTTCTTCCTGCTCTGCTGATGGTCTCGGTGATGCTCGGCCGGATTGCCCTGCTGAAAGCCAGCATGTTCGTCGTCCGGGGCACGATCGGAGCACTACTGAAACCGATGCACAACACGGTGCTATGGATGCGGCAGAAAATCGACGAGATCAACTCGCAGCAATTTGTTTTTTTCACCCGTGGTGACGACATTGCCAACCTGAATAACGCCATGCTCTACGTGAAAAACAACGAGCACACCAATCGCATCAAAATCGTTACGGTGGTGAAAAATTCCCGCGAAGTGCCCGCTGGCCTGGAGCAGGAGTTGCGGTTCCTGGACGAAGCTTACCCCAGCATCGACATTGAATTTGTTGTCCTTGAAGGTGCTTTTGGTCCGGAGTTGATCGAGGAATTATCCCAGCAATGGGGGATTCCCAAGAACTTCATGTTTATCGGCTCGCCCGGCGATCACTTTCTCTTTGGACTGGCGGAACTGGGGGGAGTGCGGCTGATTATCTAGAGCCAATCAACCAGGAACAGCCCTGTCGTCGCTTGCGATAATCTGCAAATAGCTCTCGTACCGGCGGGTGTCGATGAAGCCGTCCGCCACCGCGTCTTTTACCGCGCAGGGTTCTTCGTGAGTATGGGTGCAGTCGGGGTAACGGCATTGGCTGACCAGCGGACGCAGGTCGCGGAAATATCCGGCAACTTCCTCGGCAGTCACATCCCACAATTGAAACTGCCGGATGCCTGGGGTGTCGACGACGTAGCCATCCTTGGAAAGAGGGATCAATTCGGCCGTGGTCGTGGTGTGGCGTCCCTTTTGCGATTCTTCACTGACAGATTGCACGCGCAGTTTCAATTTAGGCTCCAGGGTGTTTAGCAGGCTCGACTTGCCCACGCCGCTTTGACCGGTGAGCGCCGTGGCCCGTCCCTGCAATCGTCGTTGCAAGTGATCGATGCCCCAGCCAGAAGTGGCTGAGAGGAGCAACACCTGGTATCCCAGTTGGCTGTAGACACCCACGATGGGTTGCAAGTCGGCCGGGTTGACCAGATCGACCTTGTTGATGCAAAGAATTGGTTCAATCCGAGCTTTCTCGGCCGTGATCAGGTAGCGGTCTATCAGATTGGGTTTCAGCCGCGGTTGGGCAGCACTGGCCACCACCAGAACCTGGTCAACATTCGCTACCAATATGTGCTGCCGGCCACGGCTGGTGCGGCTTAGCAAACCATGCCTGGGCTCCACACCTTCGATGATGCCTTCGTCGACGCCCTCAGGCCGCAGCCAGACCTGGTCGCCAGCCGCCACCACATGACGCTGGTCGGTGTTGAGTGTTTTCAGCAGGCGCCGGATGGCACAGCGCCTGAGTGTGCCATCTTCCAGCCGGACGGTACTTACCAAACCCTGGACTCGCAACACACGCCCCAACAGGCAACGGTTCCGGTCAATAGCCGGCATCAGGGTGGTACCCGTGTCTTGCCGGTCTGCTTCAGCCGCCGTGATGGTTCGTTTGCGAGTGAGCTGTCCTTTACCAGATACCCGTTGCCGATTTTCCAGGTCGTCGATCGTTTCGTCCGCCAGATCGAATTTTCGGGTGAGATCATTCTCGCGAGCAATCGTCGTGCGATTCTTGCGAAACGACGCGCGCAACTTCTGCCTGGGTTTGGGATGTTTTTTTTGGGCCATGCGCTACACAGGTTTGTCCGGCAATTTGATTTGACCGGCGCTGTCATCGAGTACGTCATACCGTGTGCGGATAGAGTCGTCTTGTAGGCTTTCCGGGAGCGAGGATTTCTGCGTGGCCGCGGAAATTTCCGTGTGCTGTTTCTTGGCGGCCTGCTTGGAAGCGCCGGATTGCGGTTGTTTTTTCGCTTGCAAACCGGCCCTGGACAAGAGCGACTCGGTGATCAGTTCCGCCGGCAATTCGTCCGCGGGGGGAGGGCCTACGGCTCCCAGGTCGACTGGCGAATAATGCAGTTTATAATGGTGCTTGGCAACCGCCAGGGCATCGCCTGGGTCGATACGCTTTTCCTTGACACGAATTCCGTTAACCTTGCACCCATTGCGGCTATGCAAATCGCGGACATACCAATAACCGCCCTGGACGAACAATTGGCAATGGTGGGCCGAAACATTGGCAAATCGCAGCACAATATCACAACTTTCTCGTCGCCCGACAAGAAGTTCTTTTTTTAGCAGCGGGATGGGATCGCCCCCCCCCAGCGGTACAAGTTCTCCGTACATAATTTTAACTCGCGCCAAAAATCTGGAAGAATGTGTTTTGAAATTCGTTTCAGCTTGAAAGACGAACGATTCTGCCAGTCGCAAAGCGCTCGATGCAGACGCATTGGAATGATCCATCGATGGACCACAAGGTAGCGACTGGTGGAATTCAGCCATCCGACGGCGAAATTGGGATTTTAAAACACGTTCTAAGTCCTTGGCGAAAAAACCCCTTGCGAAAAAGATACAACGCCCCAAGATTGTAGATTCTGCAACCGTTTAGCCGTCTGCGGCATAACCCATCGTGAGGAAGGGGGCAGACCGCGGCAATTCACGCGATTCCCTCAGACAGTTAAACGGTTACTAGCTTCTATGCCCACTATCCACTGTAGGTAAAACCCCCTGTGGAGTCAACCAAATCCCCCCCAGTGCCTAAATTCCCAGTGCCCAAATCCCCAGTGCCCAAATCCCCAGTGCCTAAATCCCCAGTGTCGGGTGAAGCATGGCCGGACTGGCGGCAGGCGGGACACCGCTATTATAGCTACCGTTTTTTCTTGCGGCAACGTTTTGGTCTGCGAGTCCAAAAGGTGAGTGTCGATGCCGGGTTCACCTGCCCCAACGTCGATGGTACCGTGGCCAAAGGCGGCTGCGTTTTTTGTGATAACCGCAGCTTCAGTCCCAGCCGGCGGCTACCGCGGGCGAACATCACGGGACAAATCGAGCAGAGTCTCGCCCGGATGCGTCGGCGCTACAAGAACTGCCACCACTTTCTGGCTTATTTCCAGCCCGCCACGGGCACGTACGCGCCAGTGGAACGTTTGCGGCCCCTTTATGAGCAGGCACTCGCACACCCCCAGGTGGTCGGCCTGGCCATTGGCACGCGGGCGGACTGTGTGCCCAACGACATTCTGGACTTGTTGCAGGAGTTGGCCCGCAATACCTACCTTTCGGTTGAGTATGGAATGCAAACTGTCCATGATCGTTCGCTCGATTGGATGAATCGGGGCCACCATCATGGGGCCATGCTTGACGCGGTCGAGCGGAGCCGCGGGCGAGGCTTCGAAATTTGTGCACACGCAATATTAGGATTGCCGGGAGAATCTCCTGACGACATGCTGGCCACGGCCCGCGAGATTGCCCGCTTAAAACTGGATGCAGTGAAAATTCATAATTTGTATTGTGTCAAGAACACTCCGCTTGCCGAGCAGGTAGCAGCGGGTCAGGTACAGCTGCTGGAGCGAGATGAGTACGTGCAGGCGGTTGTCGATTTTCTGGAGTTATTGCCGCCAACCATGGTGGTTGAACGAATTTCCGGTGACGCGCCGCCTGATTACTTCGTCGGGCCTGCCTGGTGTCTCGATAAGCCGGCGGCCAAACGGGCCGTCGAGGCTGAATTGGAACGCCGGGATACCTGGCAGGGAAAAAAGTGTCTAGAATGAACTTCCTCCTCGGAGAGAACCAGGCGATCGCCGGCGGGGGCCGTTCGCGGTCCCTGCGGGAGGAAAGTCCGGGCACCGCAGAGCAGGGTGGTGGGTAACGCCCACCGGCCGTGAGGTCAGGGAAAGTGCCACAGAAAAGATACCGCCCGCTTCAAGGGTTTCTCTTGAGGCAGGTAAGGGTGAAATGGTGCGGTAAGAGCGCACCAGCAGGCGGGGTGACCCGCCTGGCTCGGTAAACCCCACCTGGTGCAAGGCCAAACAGGGAGCACGAGCCGGCTCGGCTCACAAAGACTCCCGGGTAGGCTGCTGGAGACGACAGGCAACTGCCGTCCTAGAGGAATGGTTGCCACTGGGGACGAGAATTCGTTGCCAGGACAAAACCCGGCTTATCGGTTCTCTTCGAGGCTGTTTTCTACGGGCGATTTATTAGGAATGCGAGGCACGAGTCGCGAGGCGCGAGTTCGTGGCGAACCCGGGCCGTACTTCTCGCGCCCCGCGTTTCATAGAAACGCCAGCACGTGCCCCTTAGAATCGCGGTTGTATTGGCTTTAACGGCTGGGCATTTCGCGGTATCGACTGCAAGTGCGATTGCTGAGCCAATGTTGGGGCGGGGGCCAGACCCGTCTGGTGGGGGGAAGATGGCTGCTGGTTGGAGGGCGAGGCCGCAGTGGTGGCCGAGAGCTGTTTGGCCGCATTGGCCCGCTCGTCAGGAATTTTGTCCGCGCCGATCATCTGCAGCAGTTTGGAGATACAGAGCTTGTTCATGCTCGTACGCATGTCGTGCGCCTCGGTTCGCAGGTATTCGTGCATGCTTTTGGGGAGACGAACGGTAATGACTCGCGTTGGTTCGGTCTCCGGATCGGCTACCGTGCGTTTCTCTCGCAACTTGACCAGGCATTTCTGGATCTTGTTAAATTCCTCGCTCTGCTCGAACTTGGCCAAATCTTCATGCGTTGGGAAGGCTTTGCGGATTGTTCCGTCGATGCCCAGAACTTCACGAAAAAAGGTTACCCAGTCTGGGGTTTGCCGATAGAGGTTTTCCGCGATCTGTAGAACTTCCTGATACTTTTCCTTGGATTGAGTCAGCACGGCTGAAGTCTCCTTCTCGTTCAGCTTGGGATATAGGGTCGAGGCGCCACATGGTCCTCGTGTCACCCAATATTCCGCTAGCGGTCAAATGATTCACTAACATCCTTGCACTGCTTGCACTTACGACGATTGACCGACGCTGCCTAAAATCGTGCTGTGGCTGCCTGTGTTTTGTGCAGACGGACCGTGCCCAGTTTGTGGGCAGTCGCCCGATTCCCGAAAGTCCAGGTGTCCAGTTCAGGGGCATGGAAAATAAAATGAGTCTGGAGCTGTTTTTCCAGGGTTTTTATCGCAAACAGAAAAAAACCCACCTAATGTTCGGCTTAGGTGGGTTGAAGGGGCAAGGTTAGGGCCCGGTGGGGCCCAGGGTCGGCTCACCCTTTATTAGAATCTCCGCCGAGTTGCTGGCGGATCTTTTCCAGCAGCCGTTTGGTGAGCCGGATTCCCTGGTACTCATCGGGGTGCTCCCCTTCCCATTCGATGCCAACGTAGCTGTGGAAGCCAGCGTCGAGCACGATTTTCATCATGCGTGGGAAATCGGTTTGCACCTCATTGCCCGCAGCGTCGAATTCCTTGCTTTTGGCACTAACAGCCTTGGCGTAGGGCATCATCTCGGTGACCCCCTGGTAGCGGTCGTACCATTTGCCATCCTGCAGGCGAAAGTTGCCAAAGTCGGGTAAAGTGCCACAGTTTGGCATATCGACCATCTTCATCACCCCCGCCAGCCATTGGCCATCGGACGACAGGCCCCCATGGTTCTCCACGATGACATTGATATCGTGCTGGGCCCCAAATTGGCAGAGCCGGCGCAGTCCATCCGCCGCCAGCTTCTGCTGCTCCTGGCGAGAGCCTTCCGAACGGGCGTTTACTCGAATGGTGATACACCCTAGTGCTTTGGCCGCTTCTACCCATGGATAGTGATTTTCCACGGCTTTCGTCCGCTGGGCCGCATTCGGATCGCCCAGATTGCCCTCGTCGTCGATCATAATCAGGTGATTGTACACACCCGCGTCGACCGAACGCTGCTTCAGCTTGGCCAGATAGGCCTTGTCCCGGGCCTTGTCCTTGAAAAATTGATTGACGTACTCGACCGCATCGATGCCAAATTCCGTGTGGGAGAGGGCTGGGAAGTCGAGATTATCTAACTTGCCAGCCCGCAACGCGCGGTGCAGGGACCACTGGGCCAAAGAGATCTTAAACAACGGTTGGTTCGCCTCCTGGAAAGCCGCAGCCACTTTTGTCCGCGGGGACAAGCCTGTAAGGGAGAGGCCAGCGGCTACTCCCCAAGCTCCCGCTGCTTTGGCTGTGGTGGTTTTAAGGAAATCGCGGCGGTCCGTTCGGGCGGGAACGGAACTGGATTCGGTTTCCCGCGAATGGAAATTTGGCTGATGCATGGTGGGTTTCTTCCTCTGGTAGCATGAATCGTGGGGCGATGGCTCTATAGAAGCATTGATTGTCGCGGATTCCTGGGCAAAAACAAGCGGCTACCCTGGGTACCGCGAAGCTGGGCATTGACCCATTGGGTCCCAGGGTGCAACAATCAGTCGCTTCGCAGCAATATCCAACCTGTCGTTTTTCCAGCCGCGGGAGTTGAATTGATGTCCAGTACGGTTTCCGGCCAAGCCATCACCATGACAGACGGCCGACTGAATGTTCCGAGCCACCCCATTGTGCCTTTCATCGAAGGAGATGGCACCGGGCCCGATATTTGGCGCGCCAGCAAGTTAGTTTTCGATGCCGCGGTGGAAAAGGCGTATGGTGGCGAGCGGCAATTCGTTTGGAAGGAAGTATTGGCAGGCCAAAAGGCATACGACTCCACGGGCAGTTGGCTGCCTGAGGAAACACTCGACAATTTTCGCACATTGCTGGTGGGTATTAAAGGGCCGCTGACGACACCGATTGGTGGTGGAATTCGTTCTCTCAACGTCGCCTTGCGGCAAACTCTGGACCTCTATGTCTGCTTGCGGCCGGTCCAATATTTCAAGGGTGTTCCGTCTCCGGTCAAACATCCCGAGCGGACCAACATGGTCATCTTTCGGGAAAATACCGAAGACATTTACTCGGGTATTGAGTTCGAGGCCGGCTCCGCGGACTGTGAAAAGCTCAAAGGGATGCTTGCGGACACATTTCCCGAGCGCTGGTCGAAGGTTCGATTTCCCGATTCGGTGAGTCTTGGCCTCAAGCCGGTCAGCCGTGAGGGGACCAGCCGGTTGATGCGAGCGGCCATTCAATACGCGATCGACAATCAGCGCAAATCGGTGACGTTGGTCCACAAGGGCAACATCATGAAGTTCACCGAGGGCGGCTTTCGCGATTGGGGCTATGAAGTGGCCAGGCAGCAATTTGGCGCCCAGGATTTGGATGGTGGTCCCTGGTGTACCATAAAGTCCCCCGCGACGGGCCAGGAGATCGTCATCAAAGACGTGATTGCCGATGCGATGCTCCAGCAGATTCTTACCCGACCGGCCGAGTATGAGGTGATCGCCACGCTCAATCTCAATGGCGATTACATTAGCGATGCCTTGGCGGCTTGCGTGGGTGTTATCGGGATCGCGCCGGGGGGCAACATAAATTACGATACGGGACATGCGATCTTTGAAGCGACCCACGGCACGGCGCCTAAATATGCGAACCAAGACAAGGTCAACCCCGGCTCGCTAATTCTTTCCGGTGAGATGATGCTGCGCTACCTGGGCTGGAACGAGGCTGCCGACCTGATACTCCAGGGCATCAACGGGGCGATTGCCGCCCGTACGGTTACCTATGATTTCGAGCGCCAGATGGAAGGAGCTACGCTACTGAAATGTAGCGAGTTTGGCCAGGCGGTGGTGGAGAATATGGCGTAGCCCGTGGGCAGTGACAGGCGAATGGCCACCAGTAGGGCGGGGTCTGGTCCAATTTTCGGCCAGCCAGGTTTCCAAGCCGCTGGGCGTGCAAGCCGAAAACTTGGACCTGACCCCTTCCCAGGTCGAGGTGGCAAGCGGCCCGGCGAATCGTCCGGCGTCCGGCTTCTTTTCTCGGTACAATGGTAAGGTATGAGCCTGCCCTCCGAATCCGCTGATCGTCCGGAAGACCTGCCCTCTTCCAATTCTCAGTCGCCACACGGGGAAGGTGCCGCGCACGCTCATGATAACGCCGGGGCCGGTCGCGGCGGCCTTCCGGATGACGCTGGCAGCTCTCTCGCCGAGGAAACAGGGGAAGTTGGACAGAGCCCTGAAACCGACGCCACGGTTCTGACCTCCTCCGCGCTGACACCCGCAGCCCCTCTCAAAGCCGAGACGTTCCCCCGTGGCCTCACTACCCGGGAGCTGGCCCATGCCTTGCGCGGCGAGATGCTCGACCATTTCCACCTGCAGGAGTTTATTGGTGGGGGAGGCATGGGGGTTGTGTTTCGAGCTCGTGATACGACGCTCGATCGGGACGTGGCGGTAAAGGTGGTTGCTTCGCATCGAATACGAACCGAGGATTTGCAGCGCCGCTACCTGATCGAGGCCCAGTCGACCGCCAGGTTGGATCATCCCAATATTGCGGGGGTCCATTTCATCGGCCACGCCCGTGGTTTGTCTTACATCGTTTTTGAATACATCGATGGAGTGAATTTGCGCCAATTGGTTCGCCAGCAGGGACCGCTAGCGCTTGCCGAAGGGCTCAATTATACCTACCAAATCGCTCATGCATTGGCCCATGCTTGGCGCCGCGATGTGGTGCATCGCGATATCAAGCCATCCAACATCCTGATCACGCGCGAAGGTCAGGCCAAGCTGGTGGATTTGGGGCTGGCGCGCATGCAGCAGGTCGACGGCAGTACCGATGATGAGCTGACTGAAAGGGGAGTCACGCTGGGAACGTTTGACTATATTTCTCCCGAGCAGGCTTGCGATCCGCGCAGCGCGGATACGCGCAGCGACATTTATTCCCTGGGGTGTACCCTGTTTTTCATGCTGGTGGGTCGGCCACCGTTTGCCGGCGGCAACATGATGCAGAAACTGCTGCAACACCAGGACGATCGGCCTCCCGATCTCCGCACGCTGCGTGGCGATATTCCTGACGAGGTGAGCGCGTTGGTAGCGCGGATGCTGGAAAAATCTCCAGCGGATCGCTTTCAGACGCCCATCGAATTGGTCGCTGAGTTAGCGACCATGATGGGGCAGCAGGGGATTGAGTTGCCGCATTCTCTCGGTCCCCTGGCGGCCCTGACCAGCCGCAGACGGGTGCCGCGCTGGAAACGAATCGCCCCCTGGCTTATTCCCCTGCTGGCTTTGCTGGCGGCCAGCCTGTGGCTGGAATATGCGGAGCGGAATTCTGTGGACACCGACCTGAAATTTCCCGCCTTGCAGAAGAATATTCATGCAGATGGGCAAGCCGCCCCAGTCCCGGATTAGCTAGCTCTTGGTCCTAGTGCTTTGTCTTTGACTATCCATTAGATCTGTCAAAGCACTCTTTTCTTGGCCCCATATCGGTTGAAATATGGAAAGAACAGCCACAGCCATGCATGGCCAGAGGCCCAGCCCCAATATTTCATAAGCCTTCTACTACGCGTCGGCCAAGTCCTTGCCTGGCCGCGTTAGACGGCGCAATTTGACCCTCAATGTATTAACAATACGTATCCGGTCAAATTGCTTGCCTTCC
>Ga0114931_10005551_pt1 | contig 15579 bp, 17 predicted proteins | sample 2SBtaG_FD_89579 | JGI IMG/M metagenome (GOLD analysis project Ga0114931, IMG submission 89579) | Deep subsurface microbial communities from Kolumbo volcano to uncover new lineages of life (NeLLi) - 2SBTROV14_V59a metaG | ecosystem: Environmental > Aquatic > Marine > Volcanic | place: Kolumbo...
CGCGGAGGGCGACGCCGCCGGCCCGGCCGGAGGTGCCGCCGCCGCCGCCGGGCAAGCCGATGATGCCGCCGCCGGCCAAGCCGATGATGCCGCCGCCGGGCAAGCCGATGATGCCGCCCGCGCCGCCACCACCTGCAGCCGCCGCGGACGATTCCGACGGCCTGACGCCGTCTCCCGAGTACATCGCCGCGCGCGACGCGGCGCTCGCCGCGATCCGCGAGGAGAAGCGACGGAGTGGGGCGACGCCCCCGGCGGGGCAGCTGAGCCATCCGGTGCCGCCGGCCGAGGAAGACATCGACGAGTCGTACGCCGCCAGCATGGCGGCGCTCGACGACCTGGCCGCGCCGCCGGTTGCCGCGCCGCAGCCGGCACCGCTCGATCTTGCGCCCAGCACCGCGCCGTCAGATGCGCCGCGACCGGTGCGTCGTCGGCCCACGTCGCACGCCGCGCGCCGGCGCGCGATGAGGAAGATCGAACCGCAAGGGCGGACCGGCCAGGTCGTGCCGGCCGAGATCAACGCCACTCGCCTGGGGCTGGGGTTGTTGATCGCCGCCGCCGGCGTCTTCCTGCTGATGTGGTACCTGCCCACGCGCGGCCCCGACGTTCCCCGCGAGCTGCACACCGCCACCTATGAGTGGCGCTTCGACGCCGACCTCTACCTCAAGGTTCGCATCGCCGCGGGTGGGTTGGTCGCGCTCGGGGTCATCCTCGCCGGCGTCGGTCTGCGCTTCCGCCCGTTCGTCGAGGTGGTGTGCAAGCGCTGCCACCAGTACGTCATGGCCGAGAAGGACGGCGTCGTGCTCAAGTGCCCGCGCTCGAGCCATCAGGCCCGCTTCGATCGGGGGACCATCGCCCTCATCGGCGCCGTCATCCTGTGCGCCGGCTCCATCCTGGTGTTCATCGCATTCGCCAGCATCGTCCACGGCTAGAGCGCCAATCTTGGTACCCGGTCGCCCTGAGCGCGCTGAGCGCGCGCAGCGTGCTCACTCCTGAGCTTGCCCAGGAACGAGGCGCCTCAGCGTCGCTGCGTGTCCGCCAATAGGGACAGCCCCTAGCTCAGGGCGCCTCGCGGCGGAAGATCAGCTCGTAGGTGACGTGGTGGTTCACCGACAGGAGCATGTTCACCACCTGATCGCTGGCGCCGTCGATCCCCACCTGATAGCGGGTGCCGCCGCCGGTCATGTTGAAGTTGGTCTGGAACTCGTTGGCCGGCTTCGACGTCAGCGGGAAGGTGTCGACCGGGCCGTCCTTGATGGTGCGGACGAACTTCAGCTCCGGGTTGGAGTCGATGTTGAGCACGTTCCCCTGCTCGTCGACCACGTCGATGTAGATGTTGACCCGGCCGGCCGACTCGCCGTAGCCGGTGAACGTCGACGGGTTGCGCCAGAAGTCGACTGGCAGGGCGTCTGCCTGGTCGCCGTCGTTGTCGATGTCGGTGTCGGTCTCGAAGCCGGCGGCGATCAGGCGGAAGAACGGCTGGCCGGCGACCTTCGTGCCGGCGCACCAGCCGACCGGGCCAAAGCTGTCGTTGTGGCCGTGGCCGCCCAGGGTCATGTCGCCGGTGCCGGCCAGCGGCGCCGCCCACAGCACGCCGGCGCCGGGCGCGCGCGGATCGTCGAAGGTGCACGGCCGCGGCGGCACGGCGTCGGCCGGGGCGCCGTCGCTTGCCCCGCCATCGCCACCGGCGGCGTCGATACCCCCGCCGGCGCGGGCGTCGGCGCCGTCTCCCGCCGACGAGCCCCCACATCCCCACGTGGCCACGGCGATGAGAATCAGCGATACGGCGCGCATGCGTCGCATCATAGACGTTCTCCCCGCCCGGGGTTGTTGCGCGCGGGCCACAGCGTGACGCAAGTCTCGGCTTACCTGGTTCCGCCAACCCGTCAGAAGAACCACCAGTCGCGGGGACTTTCTGACGACGTCTCGGGGGCTGACACGATCGCGCGCATCCATCTTCCCGAAATCGTGTGCGTCTCCGATGGCATCCGCATTGCTCCTACGCTCGGTCATGCTGTACGACCACGACGATTGGTTCTCCGAGTGCGACGATTCGCGGGGCGACTTCGAAATCGAAGAGGTGACCCCCGACACGGTGGCCCTCACGTACGTCGATGAGGGCACCGTGCATCGGGTGCTCCTCGCCGTCGGCAGTGTGGCCCCGGTGCGTCACTGAGCCCGAGCCTCACAGGGGCGCGGCGGTTGGGCACGCGATTCTCGCGATCTTCGCCGCGACAGACTCCGCACGCGACTTGCAGGGAACGAGGCGGTGCGCCTCCGTCCCTGGCTCTCGGCCATCTTTTTCGCCGCTCTGATCCTGGCCGCCGGACCGCGTCCGGCGCGGGCGGGCGGCGGCTTCGTTCCGCCGATGCGGATCGACGTGTCGCCGTCGTCGACCGTGCTGGGCGACGGCGCCCACGTGGGCATGCACGTGCTGGCCGGGCTGCATTGGGCGAGCCTGTCGCCGCGGTGGAACAACCCGCTCGACATCGGCATCGGCTACGTCTACGACGGGTTCGCCGACAACTCCGACACGCCGGCGCCGGCGCCCGACGGCGCGCTGCTGGCCGCCGGTCCGGGGGCCCCCCGCGACACCAACCCGCGGACAGCAGTCCACGGCCTCTACCTCGAGGCCGCGCGGCGCACGGGCGGCACGCGCCACCGGCGCAGCTGGCTGGGCGTGCGTGCCGAGCTGCTGTTCGGGTCGGTCGGCGGCGAGACCCGTACCGGCGCCGGCCTGGTCGGTCGCGCGGCGTGGGAGCTGTTCACCCCGATCAGGGCCAGCGGTCGCAACGGCGGCGCGCTCGGCATGTTCGGCGTGGGCGTCTATCTCGAGGCCGGCGCCCGCTTGCTGCCCGACGGGCGCGCGGGCGTGATGACGACCGCCGGCGTGTCGATGCGCCTGCCGGCAATCGCGGCCGGGAGCTGACGCTAGAGCGGCGACCGGTTTACGAACGGTCGCCAAATCGCCTATCTGCGTTGCATGGCGGCGTCGCTCATCAGTCGCTGGGGCCCACCCAACTCCTTCTTCGCTCCTTGCCCGGCCCGCATCTACGCGGTCTCGCTTCGCGCCGCAAACCGATCGCCGCCCTCTAGCGTCGCTTGCGGACTGCCGCGAAGGCGACGCCGAGGGCGAGCAAGAAGGTGGTGGATCCACCCTCACCACCGCTGGTCCCACAGCCGCAGCCCTTGGTCTTGTGCTGGGGCGGCGGGCGGTTCTCGGGGAACTCCTTTTGCGGGTCGAGGTCGGGCGCCTTCATGTACTTCGGGTCGTTGTAGTTGACCTTCTCGTTGCCCGGAAGCGGGTCGTCGGGCGGCAGGTCTTCCTTGGGCTCTTCCTTCTTGACGTCGGCCGGCTTCTCCTTCTTCGCCTTGGCGACCTCGTCGCTGAAGTCGGCCTTGCCGGACAACTTCTCCGCCTCGCCGGCGATCTCGAAGCGACCGCTGGCCAGCACGTAGTGGCCGCGCGTGGTCTCGACGTCGATCTGGATCCTCTTGTTCACCCCGAACTGCTCGCGCTTGAGGATCATGTGCGAGGTGTAGTTGGTCGCGCAGCGGTCGACGAACTGGTCGAACGAGCTCAGCTGCCGCTTGTAGCCCTTGGTGATGTCCGACAGGGTGATCGTCACCTCCATGTCGTCGAGCGGCTTCTTGAAGTAGGCGACGAAGTAGACCTTCCACTGCTTCTTCTGCTTGTCCTCCCAGAAGCGCTTCGTCGTGCTCTTGCGCACCTTGCTGATGTAGGCCCTCTCGCTGCGGGCCGAGGTCGGGAAGGAGTGCTTGGCGGTCAGTACCCGGCCACCGAAGCTGCGCTCCGGCCGGCCGATCCGGGGGACCATCTTCTTCTTGCCGTTGTTCAGCTCGATCTGCTTCTTCTTGCTGCACCCGGCGTCGGCCGTCCGGTGGGCAGTGATGAGCAGGCCGCAGGCGGCGATTAGGACGATTGTGGCGCGTAGGCTCCGGCGCATCGGAAAAGCGTACGGCCAGAGCGGCCGCGATTCAACGGTCAACCGGGTGCTAGCGCGAGTGTAAGCGCTTGTAATTGTGCCTCAGTGGCCCCCGGTCAGGGCCGCGATGTCCCGTTCGATCGCCTCGTATTCGCCGGCGCTGGGCTCTTCGTAGCGGTGACGGACCCGGCCGTCGGCGTCGATCACCAGCAGCGTGGGCACGCGCGTCACCGACAGCGGCGGCTCGAACACCGCCTGCGCGGCGTCGTGAACCACCGGCACCGTGACCTTCTGCGCGGCGACGAACGCGCGCATGGCATCGGCGTCCTCGTCGATCGACACCGCGGCAAAACGAACGTCCGGGTGGCGCGACGCGATCGCTTCGACGATGGGGAAGCCTTTGCGGCACGGGCCGCACCACGACGCCCAGATGTCGACCACGAGCACGTGCCCGCGGGCGTCGGCCGGCGACCACGGCTTGCCGTCCAGCGTGGTCAGCGCCAGCGGCGGCATCGGCTGGCCGACCGCCTTCGCTTGCGCGCTCGCGCCGCCGCACGCCGATCCGACGAGCCCGACGACGAGAGTGAATGCGATCCATACTGCCGCTCGCTGCATGAGTCGATGGTGCGACAGATTCGCGCTCATGGCCAGGTGATCCGGTCTTGACGCGGCCGTGGTCGCCGCCAATGCTTGTCGCATGCTTCGCGTCCTCGCCATCAGTGTTGCGATCCTTCTCGTGCACGTGGTCGACCTTCGCCCCGCCGAGGCTTGAGGCGTCGGCGCTCCGGTCGGTCCGACCGGTTGTGAAGGTGAGCATTCCAAGGGGCAGTGGTTCGTCGGCGCTTCGGGCGGAGCCACCCGCTCGCGCCTGTCGTTCGACAACGGCAATCTCCACTACGACTTCGAGCAGCAGGCGGTTACCGCTTTCGGCGGCTACGCCACGCCGTCGGGCTGGGCCCTGCGCGTCGGCGCCGGCGCCATCATCGGCGGCAAGCTGACCGGCGACGAGATGCCGGTCAGCTTCGACATGGGCACCGGCCTGGTCGGCTCGGTCTCCGGCTCCCGGCGATGGAGCCTGGGCGCCGACAAGAAGTGGTTCGTCACCGGCTCGGTCACCGCCAGCGCCGGCACCACGCACACCAGCGGCGCCTCCAGCGAGCGCTTCACCGCCACCGATCTGCGCGGCGGCGTCATCGCCGGCCGCACCTTTGCCGATCGGCTCAGCCCGTATCTCCTGGTGCGCGGCTTCGGCGGGCCGGTGATGTGGAAGGTCGGCGGCAGCGACGTGACCGGGACGGACACCCATCACTATCAGATTGGCGTCGGAGTGAGCCTGGCCCTGCCGATCGGCCTGAGCGGTGTGATCGATCTCTCGCTTCTGGGCGAGCAGGCGGCCTCGATCGGCCTGAGCTGGCGCCTATAGGCTTGCGCGGGGCAGGGACCCCGCACATGCTACGCGTCCACGCTTTCAGGAGATCTCGACGATGCGCACCTTCTTCTTTTCCGGCCTGATCCTTCTCGCCCTCACCGCCACCGCTATCGCCGGAACCATCCGCGTCGATAACGGCGACTCCAAGAGCTACAAGGTCGAGCTCAAGTGCAGCGGCACCAGCAAGACGGTCGAGATCCGCTCGTCGACGACCGCGTCGTACACCTTCAACTCCACCGCGAAGGAGTGCGACATCGTCGGCGGCGACCTGAAGTTCCCGACCGCCAAGCTGGTCAACGGACAGAAGTGGCGCATCCGCAACGGCAAGGTCAGCTCTTACTAGATCCTAGAGCGGCGATCGGTTTGCGGCGCGAAGCGAAATCGCGTAGATGCCTGGGCGCGATTTCAGGGCTCTACGACCGCAACGCCGTGCCAGTGAGTCGACGATGCAGCCCCGGCCCTGTTGGTCGCTGCCGACAGTGCTACTCGACCTCGACCGAGACCTCGTAGATCTCGTTGGCCGGGTGACCGGCCTTGGAGTGGACCCGCTGGACCGCTTCGCGGTTGGGGCCCTCGCTCAGGCAGAAGACTCTCCCCGTCTTCGGGTCGGCCCATGCCTTGATGAACTTCACCCCCTTCTCCGATGCTTGCGCCTTGATGTCTTTCTCGTGCTCCTTGCGCAGCTGATCCTTGGTGATTCCCTTCATTTCGGTGTGGACGTCCATGAATCTCATCGGTTCCTCCTCGCGCGGCCAGGCGCGTGTGGTTGGGCTTGGCCGTCGATGTTGCAATGCCCGTGCCGCCGAGCGCACCGCTCGCCGCCCCGCGAGCGCCGGGAGCGCGAGGCCGTGCTGCGGGTTCACGCAGCCGCCCGCGAAAAAAATCGCGCCTAGAGCGACGCTCTAGCATCTAGCTCTGCCGCGCGAAGCAGTCGTCGCAGACGACACCGAAGGCGGTGATGTTGGTCCGACTCGACGGGACCATGGTGGTGCAGCCCTCGCAGCGGATCACCTTGCCCTGCTTCTGCGTGGCTCGCTTGGACTCCTCGGCCTCGTCGATGGCCGCCTCGAGGCGGTACTGCAGCACCGTCTCGTCGAGACCGAGGGTGTCTACCAGCACCTCGGTGAGCACGCGCACAGTCAGCCGCAGGCGATCGATCTCTTCGGCCTGCTCGATGTCCAGCCGGAACAGTTTGTGGACCTGCTCGGCCAAGCTGACGTCGGCGCTCTGCAGGGCTTCGATTCCATCGACGGCGCCGTTGATGACTCGGTACTCCTTCGCCGTGACGTTGCCAAACGCCATCTCCGCCCAACCCAGCTTCTTCATGGCGCGAGCGTAGCGTTTTTGCCGGCAGCGGTGCGACGCATGCCGTTAGCGGCATCTGTCCGGATCGACTATCATCGCCGTGCGAGGCGGGGCGAGACGATTGGGCAGCAGATCGGAAACTACCGGATCGTCTCGAAGATCGGCGAGGGCGGCATGGGTGTCGTCTACCTGGCCGAGCACCTGCTCATCGGCCGGCGCGCGGCGGTCAAGGTGCTGCTCCCGGAGCTGTCGAGCCGCGAGGATCTGGTGCAGCGCTTCTTCAACGAGGCCCGCGCGGCCACCGCCGTCAAGCACCCGGGGATCGTCGAGGTCTACGACTTCGGCTACCAGAACGGCGCCGCGTACATCGTCATGGAGCACCTCGAGGGCGAGAGCCTGGAGGAGCGGCTGGGGCGCATGGGCGTGATGCCGGCGGCCGACGTGCTGCGGCTGAGCCGGCACATCGTCGGCGCGCTGGCGGCGGCCCACGAGGCGGGCATCGTCCACCGCGACCTCAAGCCGGACAACGTCTTCGTCGTCGCCGATCCGGGTGTCGACGGTGGCGAGCGGACCAAGCTGCTCGACTTCGGCATCGCCAAGCTGGGCGCGCAAGGCGGGCCGGCGTCGTACAAGACCCGAACCGGTGCGGTGTTGGGCACGCCTTCGTACATGTCCCCGGAGCAGTGCAAGGGCGCCGGCGAGGTCGACCACCGCGCCGATCTCTACGCCGTCGGCTGCATGCTGTTCGAGATGCTGTGCGGCCAGTGTCCGTTCGAGGCGGAGGGCGCGGGCGAGGTGCTGGCGATGCACATCTACGAGCCGCCGCCGGCGCTGCGCGCGCTGGAGCCGTCCGTGCCGGTCGAGCTCGAGGCCCTGGTGCGCCAGCTCCTGGCCAAGGAGCCGGGGCAGCGCGTGCAGGGCGCGGCCGAGCTGGGCGAGCGGCTCGACCGGCTGGCAGGGCGCGGCTACGTCACGCCGCCGCCGGTCGCGTCGTCGCGGCCGAGCACCGCAGCTCGCGCGGCCGGGCCGGTGACCAACATGCGCAGCGCCACCGGCGAGAGTATCGCGCCGCCGCCGGGTCGGCGGTCGTGGCTTCCGCTGGCGATCGTCGCCGCGGTCGTGGTCGTCGGCGGAGGGGCGGCAGTGGTGCTCGCCACCGGCGGCAACGGAACCAGCGCGGCCGCCGCCGGGACAGACGCCGCGCCGCTGATGGCGACGTCACCGGGCGGCGCGAGCGACGGTGGCGTGAAGGTCTCGGTGGCCGCAACCGGGGCCGACGCCGGCGCCGCTGACGACGATCCCGCCGGCGACGGTGAGGCCGTGATCGCTCCGCGCGACGACGAGCCGACCGAACGACCGGCGCCCGCGACCCGGCACGCGGCTCCACGTCACCACCATCAGTCGCGCAGCCGCGACCTTCCGCCCGACGCGGCGCCGGCGCTGCCCGAGCGCCCGTCGCGCGACGCGGTCAAGGCGGCGATGGCCGGGGTGCGCGATCAGGTCATGCGCTGCGGCACCGACGCGCGCTTCGTCGGCACCATCAGCGTCGCCATCACCGTCCAGCCGGAGGGCAAGGTGTCGGCCGCCCGCGGCAACCTGCCGGCCGGCGGCTTTCGCCGGTGCGTCGAGAGCGCGGTCGCCGGCGTGCAGTTTCCGGCGTCGCAGAAGGGCGCGCGGATCACCTTCCCCTATCGGTTCCGGGGCGGGGAGGGCGCCGTGCTGACCACGCTCAACGCCAACCAGGTCAAGCACGGCCTGCAGGCAGTCGAGTCGGACGTGGTCGCCTGCGCGCGAGCCAACGGCTTCAGTGGCACGCTGCCGGTGAAGATCGGCATCAGCCCGCGGGGAACGGTGGTGAGCGCCGTGCCCACCGCCGGCTCCCATCACCTGCGGACCTGTGCCGCCGCCGCCGTTCGCCTGGCGCGGTTTCCCCGCACGCAGAAGGGCGCCGGGCTGGTATACCGGTTCCGCATCGGCAGGCCGTAGCACTCCGATGGACCCGCAGACCAACCGATGGAATCGCCGTGCCAGCGTGGCCGCCGCGTGTCTCGTGGCGCTGTTGGCCGCCGCCGGGTGCAAGGGCGTTGGCGCCGTCGACGGCAGCTGGCGCTACGACACCGATCGACTCGGCGAGCTGACCGCCGTGACGGAGTCCAGCCCCGCCTCGCGCGGCACCCTCGGCGGCACCGTCGCCGACGACAGCGATCGAGCCGAGTTGCTGCGCGGGCTGCGCCGTGAGGCCGCGGCCACGACGGTGACCATCCACGACGATCGGATCGTCGTCGCCCGCGCGGGCGAGCCCGATCAGATCATTCCGTACATCGTCCGCTCGCACTCGGGCGATACCTGGACCATCCGGGTCACCCAGCGCGGCAACACCGAGCTGCGCCTGCGCACCGACGGCGACCGGCTGACGATCACCGACGGCGCGGGCAGGGTTCGCTTCGTCTTGCGGCGGCGCTAGAGTGGCGATCGGTTTGCGGCGCGAAGCGAAATCGCGTAGATGCGAGCAGGGCAACGAGCGAAGAAGGAGTTGGGTGGGCCCCAGCGACTGATGAGCGACGCCGCCATGCGACGCAGCTATGCGATTTGGCGAGCGTTCGTAACCCGGTCGGCGCTCTAGGGGCTGTCCCTGGTGGGAGCGCCAATCTTGGTACCCGGTCGCCCTGAGCGCGCTGAGCGCGCGCAGCGTGCTCAGGGCCGTCGAAGGGCGCAGCCTGCAGCATCGGAGTCCTCGTTGGCTGTGGCGCGAGGCGCTTGGGATGCGTCCTTCGACTCCGCCCGCGCGGTGCGCGGGCTCCGCTCAGGACGACCGGGTGCTGGGGACGAGGCGTCGCTCACACCCGGCCGGCGAGCTCGCGGATCTCCATCGATCCGCCTGGCGTCTTGCTGGCCGGGCACGCCCGCACCACCTCGATCGCGCCATTCCAGTCGTCGGCGGTCACGACCATGTAGCCGCCGACTACCTCCTTGACCTCGGCGAACGGTCCGTCCGCCACGCCCCTGGCCGTCACCACGCGCCCGCCGGATTTCAGCGCGTCGCCGATGTCGAGGATCGCGTCCTTGAACTTCTCTTTCCACTCGTCGTAGGCCGCGAACATCTGCTGCATCGCTTCGGGCGACGGCGGTTGCTGCGGCCCCGTGCCGGGCTGCTTGCGCAAGAGAACCAGGTATTTGTGCTTGGCCATCGGTCTGCCTCTCCTTTGCTCACTGTGGAGCACCATGCCCCGTCTCCCTGACGACGCGCGACGCGTCCCGAGTTGGACACTCTTTCTTCGCCGGGGTCACCCGACACGAAGAATGTAGCGTGGCGCTGCCCTTCCTGCACGAGCTCGAGCAACCTCCTGCAACCGGGCCTCACCCGCCGGAAAGCCCGTCGTACGCAAATGGTCAGGGCGCGACGCCTCCTTACCTGGGCGTGCGCGGGTTCCCGGACGATGTCGAGGTGTTGGCGTGCGGACACAGGCAACCGTGACCCCGGGCAGCGGCTGCCGACCGGCATCCGACACGTGTATCGACAGCGCCTGCCGAGTCACGCAGGCCGAGAGCAACGCGAACCAGCAGGCGACCGCGCCGAGAACCGTCCATCTAGCGCGGCGAGCATAGCAAGCGGGGCATCGAGAACCCCGCAGTGCCGGTCACCGCGGCGACATCCGGTTTTTTCGCCTGACTGCTGCTCGGGCACCCGTCGCTCACAGCTCCATCGCCATCTCGACGTGTGGGTCCATCGGTTCGTCAGTTGCGCGTCGCGTGACCAGCGAGGCAATCACCGAGACGATCACGGAGACCGCCAAGACATTGATGTACCAGGGGATTCCTCCCGGCCAGGAGAACCTGGTCGCGCCGAGCTTGTTCATGAGCTCGAGGGTGACGCAGCCGATGGTGCCGACCAGCGCGGTGACCATACCGAGCATCACGCCACGGCTGGTTGCACGCTTCCACAGCAGGCCGACGATGAAGATGGGGAACGTGGCGGCGGTGAGCGTGCCGAAGCCGTACGTGCCCAGGATGGCGACCATCTTGCCGCTCACGGAGGCAAACGCGATGGCCAGGACGCCCAGCGCCACCATGGCGATCTGCGAGGTTCGCATCTGCTTGGCCGGCGCGATTTCGAACCCCAGCGCGCTCGGCAGATCGCGCGACATGATGTTGCCCGCCAGCGACAGGAACAGACTCGAGGTCGACAGCGCGGCCGCCAGCACGGCCGGGTAGATGAACACCTGGGTGAAGACCCCGAGGTAGTCGGCCACCTTGAACACCGCCTTGTCGGGGGCGGCGAGCGGCGCCAGCGTGCCCCTGGCCACCAGATAGACGGCGCAGTAGCCGATCGCCAGCACCATCATGCCGGCGATCACGTTCGACAGCGCGGCGTAGATGGACAGCTTGGGCATGTCGCGCGGGGTCCTGAGCGCGAACATTCGGGTGAGCACCTGCGGCTGGCACATCAGGCCGAGGGTGGGGAGCAGCACCCAGGCCAGCGAGTAGGCGCCGGGCAGCACGCCCCAGGCAGTCATCGCGTTGGGGTTGAGGTGTGCCGCCGCGCCGCGCGACCCCGAGATCGCGTCCAGCACCGGACCGAAGCCGCCGGTGACGGCGAAGAACGCGACGATGACGATGAGCCCGGCGATGACCATGACCATGCCCTGGAACGCCTGCGTGAGGATGCCGCCGATCTCTCCGCTGAGCACCGTGTAGCCGATCAGGATGGCGAAGATGATCGTACTGATCAGCAGCCGGTTCCAGTCGAAGAGGTTCTGGAACAACACGGCGCAGGCCTCGACCTGGGCCGCCAGGTACATCGCGCAGCCGAGGAACAACATCAGCGACAGCATGAGCTTGATGCCGCGGTGGCGGTTGAAGCGCAGATCGGAGAGGTCACCCAGGCTCGCGACCGTGCCGATCTCGGCCATCGCGCGCACCTTCTTGCCGATCACCAGGTAGCCGAAGACGAACGCCGGCGCCGCGAACATGAACAGCAAGATCGTGTTGCCGGTGCTGTAGATCAGACCGGGCACGCCGACCACGGCAAACGCGCTTCCGACCGCGGCCATGGTGGCCAGGCCGATGGTGATCGGGCCGAAGATCTTGGCGCCGCCGAAGAACGCCTCGGGTGAGGTCACCTTCTTGCGCGCCCACCAGCCGATCAGGAACGAGATCGCCAGGACGAGGAAGCACGCGACGAGGATCGAGACTCTGGCCGTCTCAGTCACGGGCCTGCTCCTTTTCGCCGGCGCCTCGCTCGCTCACACTGCGCACGAATGCCGCCCAGCGCTCCTCGGGCAACCACCTGTCCTTGATCGCCTCGAAGCCGAAGGCCATGACGGCCGTCGGCGCCAGCCAGTACAGGACGATGATCGCCGCGAACGACGGATGAAAGCCGAAGAAGGTGTGGTCGGGGCTGCGGCCCTGGTAGAGCACGGCGTAGAGATCCGCGACGACAAAGGCGATGGCCCACATGCCGAGCCACAACAGACCGGGAAAGACCACCAGACCGACGTCGACGCGGCCGCCGCGTACCGCGCCGAGCACCGTGTAGACGCCCACCAGCGTCAGCAGCGCGTACAGCGCGGCGAGCCAGTGGCTCATCCCGCCGAGTACGACGATTGCCAGCCACAGCAGCGCGCTGGCGATCATCAGGAGCGTTTCATTCCCACCGCGATTCATCAGCCACCTCCGTCACGACATCGGTCGTAGTCGCTTGGTCTGGGGTTGTAAAGATGGCGCGCGCCTGTTGGCTGGCACCAACAGGCCGGCCGCGCGGGGGCCAGAACCGCGACGACATTCCCGACGAGGAAGCGGCAGCATCTCGGGCAAGGTCGCGGCCACGACCAGCAGCCAGCCCCCGGCCTGTGCGCTGCTACAGCGAGAATCTGATGATTCTCGGCACCCGTCCCCAAAAAGCGAAAAAGCTCGGAAATTCCGAACTTTTTCAGAGTGACCCCACCGGGACTCGAACCCGGGACTTCGGCGTGAGAGGCCGACGTCCTAACCGCTAGACTATGGGGCCGTGAATCGTTTCCTGGGTTGGCGTGTCTTGGGTGGTTCGGGGACTAGGATTCGAACCTAGATAGACAGATCCAGAGTCTGCCGTCCTGCCATTAGACGATCCCCGAGTGGGTCCCCGAACAGGGGAGAATTCCTTTACCTTGGCTTCTCGCCGGGGTCAAGAGGCTTGGCCGGCAGGAGGTAGATTCGGACCTGTCCCCGCGCCTCCGAGACGTGGATCGCGGCCCAGCGAGCGGCGGGATCCGTGGCCAGGAAGCGGGCGACGACGACGCCACGATAGCGGTAGATGGGCAGCTCCTCGTGCGCGATTCCGCGCCGAGATAGCAGTTTCTGGTAGTAGCGGACGGTCTTGCGGAAGCTCCGGCCGGAGCGCCAGGTCTGGGCCGCGACGACGCGCGAGCCGCCGGGCACGGCCAGACCGAGGGTGTCGGCCGGCGGCTTGGCGCCAGCGCCGGCACGGGCCGGGGCGGCGAGCAGGGCGCCGGCCAGGAGCAGGGGCAGGGCGCGGGCGATCACGGGGGGAGGATAGCCGATCCCGGGCACCGGGCCGCAACCCGCACGCCTTTGCACGTCGTGTTAGCCTCCACGCCTCAACTAGCCAGAGGGAGGCTCGACTACGATGCGTACGCTGTTTGCGATCTCCATCTTCGCCATCGCGCTGAGCGGTGCCTGCAAGAAGAAGGACGAGAAGAAGACCCCGGCCCCGGCGCCCACGCCGACGCAGCCGGAGCAGAAGCCGCCGGCGCCCGCGAAGCCGGAGGCCTCGACCATGCCCAACAAGCAGAAGAACTGCCCGAACATGGTCGAAGGCGCCAAGACCGAGGTCAGCGAGGCCGACGGCGCCGTCGTCGTGACCGTCAGCGGCGAGGGTGACGCGGTCAAGGAGATCCAGGCGCGCAGCAAGGTCCTGGCGGCCCAGCAGGGCAAGGACAGCGACAAGGTCGAGCACACCGGTGAAGGCACCGGTGGCCAGGCCGGGCCGTGCCCGGCGTTCATCAAGGACAGCGACTCCACCTTCGAGGACACCGACACCGGCATCAAGGTGACGATGAAGCCCAAGGCGGGCGGAGACGTCGCGGCGATCAAGACCGAGGTCGACGCCCGGATGAAGAAGATGCACGAAGGCGCCGCCGGCCAGGCGGGCGGCGGCACCGGCGACGGCGCCAAGCCGGCCGACCCGGCCAAGGCAGGCGCTCCAGTCAAGAACTGAGCACCGACTGGATTCGAAACCAGAAGCGGCTCCGAGCCCGGGCTCGGAGCCGCTTTTCGTTTGCCTGGAGAGGCGGCTCAGTCCTCGTGATAGACGATGGTGCCGACGTCCTCGCCGCGCATCGCCTTGGTCACCTCGCCGGGCACCAGGCCGTTGACCACCTGCAACTCCTTCACCCAGCGCGAGCGGGTGAGGTACTCGATGCAGACCCGCTCGAGGATGAGGTCGGGCAGGTCGCGCTCGAGCAGCTCGGTGGCGCTGATGCGCGGGATGTGCGTGGCGTCCGGGTTCTTCTTCGGATCGTCGGTGTACATCCCGTGCTCGTCCTTGATGAAGATGGCCCGCTTGCAGCCGAGGAACTCGGCCGACAGGAAGACGCCGGCGTCGGTGCGGTTGGGCGGGATGCGCCCGCCGGTGTCGCCGCGCTTCTCCCAGTAGCCGAACGGCGGCATGCCGGCCATGATCGGCACGCAGCCCATGTTGATGTAGAGCGGCAGCTTCTCGAAGTCGTCCGGCAGGATGAAGACACCGCCGTGCTTGGCCAGCAGCATCTGCAGCATGCGGGCGTTCTGCATCGGCACGTACTTGCCCACGGCGGCGAGGACGCCGGTGGGCAGCTCCAGCTCCGAGGCGATGGCGTAGATGTGCCGGGCGCGGGTGCCGCCGCCGGCCAGGAGCAGCATCGGGATGCCCTCCTTGCGGGCGGCCACCAGCTCTTCGATGATCGGGAACAGCGCGGCGCGGCCGCGGTCCATCACCGACTGTCCGCCGATCTTGATCACGCGGACGTCGGGCATGACGGCGACGCCCTTGTATTCGATGGCGCCGGCGTCGGTGTCGGTGAGGCTGTCGCCCTGCAGGGCGCTGGCGATGGTCTTGCGCTCGGCCACGGTCAGTCCTCCTTGACGATGACGGTGCCGTTGTCCTGACCGTCGAGCGCCTTGGTGAGCTCGCCCGGCACCAGGCCGTTGACGATCTGGATGCGCTTGATGTTGCGCGCGTGGTTCCAGGCCCAGAACAGCTGCTTGTCGAGGATGCTCTCCTCGAGCTTGCAGTGGCCCTTGTCGTCGGTCAGCTCGGCCAGGGTGGCACGCGGGATCAACGTGGCGTCGTCGTGCTTCTTGGGATCCTTGTCGTACAGGCCGTCCTCGTCCTTGACGAAGATGAGCTGCTTGAACGCCAACACCTCGGCCATCTGGAACAGGCCGAAGTCCGAGCCGTGGGCCGGCAGGTGGCCGTGCTCGGGCGGCGGCTCCCACAGGTGGTACGGCGGGATCGAGATGCAGATCGGGATCATGCCGGCGTTGAGGTAGAGCGGCAGCTCCCAGAAGTGGTCGCGCTGCATGGGCATCGAGTTGTGCTTCGACAGCAGCGCGTTGAGCACGATGGCGTTGAGCTCCTCCATCGAGCCGACCAGCTGGGCGACGCCGCCGACCGGCAGCCCCAGGTCGAGGGCGATCGAGGCGGTGTGGCGCACGCGGGTGCCGCCGCCGACGCCGACCACGATGCGGTGGTTCTCGCGCACCGCCGCGATCTCTTCGGCCAGGGGAACGAGCGCCTCGCGACCGCGGTCGAAGATGCTCTGTCCACCGACGCTGATCAGGGCGACGTCGGGAAAGATCTGAAAGTCATAGTCGCTGTCGGTCCCGGACAGGACGTCGCGGTTTTGCAGCGACTCCCGCATC
>Ga0114931_10005552_pt1 | contig 15578 bp, 17 predicted proteins | sample 2SBtaG_FD_89579 | JGI IMG/M metagenome (GOLD analysis project Ga0114931, IMG submission 89579) | Deep subsurface microbial communities from Kolumbo volcano to uncover new lineages of life (NeLLi) - 2SBTROV14_V59a metaG | ecosystem: Environmental > Aquatic > Marine > Volcanic | place: Kolumbo...
GCACCGTAGCCCTTGCGCGTGACCACAGTCAGCTTGGGGACCGTGGCGGCGGCCATCACGTGCAGCATCTTGGCGCCGTGGCGGATGATGCCGCCGTGCTCGGCCTTGGACCCGACCATGAACCCGGGCACGTCCATCAAGAACACCAGCGGGATGTTGAACGCGTCGCAGATCTGGATGAAGTGGGCCGCCTTGTCCGCCGCGTCGCTGGTCAGGATGCCGCCGAGCTGCTTGGGGTTGTTGGCAACGATGCCCGCCGGCCGGCCGCCCAGCCGCGCCAGACAGGTGATGATCGACCTGGCCCATTTGGGCTTGATGTCCAGGTACGTGCCGTCGTCGGTGACCGATTTGATCAGCGCGTACATGTCGTAATACGACCGCGGGTTGTCCGGGACCAGATCCAACAAGGCGTCGTCGCTGCGATCGACCGGGTCGGTGCAGTCGACGACAGGCGGTTTGAGCTCGCAATGTTGCGGCATGAAGCTCAAGTATTGCTTTACAAGTTCGATGCACGCATCATCGTCCTCGACCTCGGCATCGCCGACCCCGGACGTCCGGTTGTGGACCCCCGAGCCGCCGAGCTCCTGCTCTTCGATCTGCTGGCCCGTGGCGGCGCGCACCAACGGAGGGCCGCCCAGGGCCATGGAGCTTTTGTCTTTGACCATGGGCACGAAGTCGGCGAGCCCCGGTATATACGCCGTGCCCGCGGCGCCCGGGCCGACCATGGCCGACACCAGCGGCACCACGCCGCTCATCAGTACCTCTTCGCGAAACAGGTGGCCGGAGCCGGCGAACAAGCTGAGCATGTCCGGGTCGCGGTTCGACTTGGGATCGATGCGCGCGCCGGCCGAGTCGATGAACCAGACCATGGGCATGCGGTTGCGCAGAGCCAGCTCGCGCATGCGGGTGACCTTGGTTTCGCCGACGAAGCCGATGGAGCCACCCTTGACCGTAAAGTCGTAGGCGGCGGCCGCCACGTAGCGGCCGTTGACCTTGCCCCAGCCGCAGATCACCGCGTCCGCCGGCGGCTTGTCGTCGCCCGCCGCGGCGCCCATCTGGGTGCCGTGCAGGCCTACTTCGATAAACGCGCCGTCGTCGAAGAACCGGTCGAGGCGCTCGCGGGCGGTGAGCTTGCCGCGGCCGTGCTGTTTGGCGACCCGCCTGTCGCCGCCCATCTTTTTGATTTCGGCCCGGCGTCGCTCGAGCCCGGCGACCCGCTCGCGCATCAGCGACACTAGAAGTTCCCCCCTCCATCGGGCCACAGAAGCGCGCGGGCCTCGGCCGCCGACGCCACCTGGCGCCCGGACAGCTTGACCAGCTTGACCGCTTCGTCCACCAGGTCGCCGTTGGATTTGGCCATGTCGCCGCTGGGAAGATAGAAGTTGTCCTCGAGGCCAACGCGGATGTCACCACCCAGGCTCAGCGCCGCCATGCACAGCTTCCACTGGGCCCGGCTGATGCCGATGACCTTCCAGCGCGAGCCGGCGGGGACGTTTTGCGCCTGGAACGCCAGGTGATGCGCCGTGGCGGGGATGCCGCCGAGCACGCCCATGATGAACGAAAAGTGGTACGGCTTTTCCAGCAGCTCCAGGTCCTCGAGCACCTTGTGGCTATATACGTGGCCCGTGTCGAAACACTCCATCTCGGGCTTGGCGCCGGCCTCGTTGATGGCTCTGGCAAAGCCGATGATGTCGTCGAAGTCGTTCTGGAAGATGAACTTGAAGGCGAACGCCTTTTTGTCTTTGCGCCACTTGGCGTAGTTCATCGAGCCCATGTTGAGGGCGGCGATGTGCGGTCGCGTCTTGAGGTGCTCGACGCGGCTGGTCATCGGCCCGGCGCCGCCCGTGGACCAGTTGATGATCACCGGACAGCGTTTTTTGGTCTCGTCCATGATGCGCTGGAACGTGTCCCGCTCCCAGGTCGGCGCCCCCGCGTCCGTGCGCGCATGAATATGGACAATCGCCGCCCCGGCGTCGTACGCACGCTTGGCCTCGTCGGCAATCTCGGCGGGCGTGTACGGAATCGCCGGGCAATGATTCTTCGTCGTCACCGCGCCCGTGAGCGCTGCCGAAATGATCACCTTGTCTTGGCTGCTCATGCCTCGTCTCCTTCCACCGTGCGCTGCACGTGGTCTGCAATCTTTGTCAGCGTACGTATCAACTGCTTCAGCTCGGTCGCCGGCAACGCCGCCAGCGCCGAACGCAACAAATCCCACGGCGCCACTTCAATAGCGCCCCCCAGCTTCCGGCCCCGGTCGGTCAAACGGATCTTCCACACCCGCCGGTCCTCGGTGCTTTGCTGTCGCACCACCAGCTCCGCCGCCACCATCCGGTCAATGATGCCGGTAACGGTCGAGTTCTTCGCCGCCATCCGCCGCGACAGCTCCGACAACGACAACCCCTCCATCTGCTCCAGCAACTTGATCACATTCAGCTGCGTCGCCGTAATCCCCAGCGCCGCGCACTGCTCCTTGGCCAGCCGTCGACTCTCCGCCTGCAAATAAATCGCCGTCTCCACAATCCGGTCAATCTCCACAGACATTTCGTATCACGAAATATCCCTGTCCCTAACTATTGTCAAGGCCCACGCAAAGCACGGTCGCGACGACGACGGCGGGCAGCGGCGCGTTGACTCGCCACCAACCGCCTGCGGCCAAGTGGGTGACCCCGACTCACCTACCCAGGTTCGTCGATGATCGCCGGCCGTTCGAAGTCGGTGGTGCCCTGGTCTTTGGTGCCCGCGTCGGCGGCCGGTCGTTTGGCCGGCGCGGCGTCGGGGGTTGGCGGGGCGGTCTTGGTCTTGTCGGGCTTCGCCCGGGTCTTGGTGTCGCTGCTTTTGTCCTTGCCGCAGCCGGGTGCGGCGGCGAGGCCGACGGCGCAGCACAGCGCAAAACGGGCGATCCAACGCATGGTGGCTATGGTATGCCACATTCGTGGACTACGTGGGTCGCATATTCCGGCCGCCGAGCGAGGCGCCGTCGTTTCTGCTCCAGGTCACCGTGGGCTGTTCCCACGACTAGTGCACCTCCTGCGATATGCACCGGGACAAGCAGTTCGAGCCGCTCGATGTAGTCAAACGGGACATCGCCGAGGCGGCCGAGATCGGCCCGCAGTTTCGCCGCGTGTTTTTGTGCGACGGCGACGCGCTGATCCTGTCGACCAAGCCGTTAGCGTTTGCGCAGCTGCACGAACCGCATGCGCATCGCGCACGGCACGATGCCATCGTGCTCGATGTTCGTCGCCGCCGCGACAAACGCATCGTGTAGCTTGGCCAGCGCCTCGTCTTCCAGCACGAACGCTTCGTACATCACGCTCAGGGTGGCCCAGACTCGACGCACGGGTCCATCGAGGCGCAGCGAGTGCACCGACTCGACGGGTGCTTCGAACGCGTCGCCAAACAGCTCCGCGATACCTTCGCCGTGGCGCGCGCGCTTGTCGCCGTAGCGCGGCGCCTTGCGCGGCGACGCTTCGTACACGCGTTGAAAAAGCTGCAAGAACAACTCGAACGCGTCGCCGTTTTCCGGTCCGCCGCCGGTGATGGTGGCGAACCAGCCGCCGGGACGCAGAACCCGGGTGATTTCGGCGCAGACCTGCTCGGTGTTGGACATCAACAGAAACGCCAGATGAGACGCCACGCCATCGAGGCTCGTGTCGCGCACCGGCAGTAGTTGCGCCCGCGCTTGCACCAGTGGCAGCGATTCGTCGCGATGCTGCGCTACACGCAGCTCGGCCGGTGACATGTCCAGGCCGACGCAGTGGACCCTGTCCAGCGCGCGCGCGTGAATGAGCTCGAGCAGGTGACCGTCGCCACAGCCCAGGTCGAGGATGGTGTCGCCGGGCTTGACGAGCGCAGCGAGCAGGTCGTAGGACGAGTGGCCGTCATCGTCGACGCCGTGTGACAGCGCTCGACTCGTCGCCCCAGGATGGGCCGCGTGAAATTCGCGCAGAAAGGCGTCGCCTTCAGTCATGCGCCAAGACTACATCGGCGAATACGAAGCCGTCGCGATCCACGACATCCCCTGTGGTTACGGCGATGTCGTGGGCGAACATGGGCCCTGCCGTGACGACGGTGTGAAATTCGCCGTTTTCGCCGCACGGGTCGGCCGTTTCGGGCAGATCGGCGAGCAGGGTCGTGTCGTAGGTGCGGCCGGCAAAGCTCGCCGGCACAGCGCGGGGATCGACACTGGTGAGCGTCGCGCGCATGCCCGCGGCGATCATCTCTTCGGCCAGCGGCCGCGTCGGTCGCTGCCACAACGGGAACACCGCGCGCATGCCGACCTGGGCCAGGCGTGTCTCGCGGTAGTCGCGGACATCCTGCAGATACAAGTCGCCGAAGATGACGTGCTCGACGCCATCGCGAATGAGCTGTTGCATGGCGGCGAGCATCTGGCGTTCGTACACCTCGTTGGGGCAGGGCGCCGGGATGTAGATTTTGTGGCACGGCAAGCCGAGCGCATCCATCTGGCGGTCGAGCAACGCCTCGCGGGTGCCGTGCATCGACACGCGGTCGTACTCCGAGGTGATGGTGGTGAGCGCGCCGACGATGTCGTAGCTGCCCGCGCGCCGCACCTCGTGGAGCGCATACGCGCTGTCCTTGCCGCTACTCCAGGAAATGACCGCCCTGGGAGCCATGCGCTAGACCCGTTCCGCCGTCATTGGCACGTGACGCTCGAGCAGTGCCGCGCCGGAAAACAGCAGCGCCGAGAACGTGACACAGCTGAGCAGCGACCAGGCGTAGAAGGGCAGGGCAGCGACGTAACAGGCCGACAAGCCGGCCGCGGTGTGCGGATACATCGTGCTCATCGCCCACACCGCAAAGTTGGTGGTGACGAAAAACAATGTCGAGGCCAGCACCGCGGCCGTGCCGATGGTCACCGCGCTGAGCCGACCGCGCAGACTCCAGCCCAGCGCGACCACCGCGACAAAGCTCATGTACACCACTGGCATCAGCTCATGGACGCCCCAGCCGAACATCGCCTGCAGCGCCAGGTCGCTGAGCAACATGGCCAGCAGCGGAATCGCAAACGCCCACAGCTTGCGCTGGAGCTTGGCACCGGCGAACAGCGCCATTGCCGCCACCGGCGTGAAGTTGGGCGGATGTGGCAACACCCGGTACGCGGCGGCCGCGCCGACCATGGTTGCTATGAGCCAAAAACGAGCTTTCATGACTGCCTCCCTCCGAAGCGGTTGGGCTCGAGCCGGTCTCCTGGCTTGTGGTCATCCTCCCGCGGCACCTTCCCGGACAGGTGCCCAGTGGTCTTGCCGCGCTCGTCACAGTTACAGTAGCGGGGGCTGCGCCGGACTCACACCGGCTTCCCGTCACCCGAGCGGTATTTGGACGGTCAAGTGGTACGCTGCTCGCGAAGCCCTGTCAACCCGACCCAGCGGTGCGGTAGCGTAGATTTGACATGACGCAACTTCGCACCCTCGCGCACGTTCACCAGCTCATTGATCGGATCGCCGCAACCCTCGATCCGGAGTCGCGCTACATCACGGAGCTGCGCGCGATTGTCGACCAGTCCACTGACGTCGATGACCTGAGCGCGCGCCTGCAGCAGGGCTGTCGCGGCCAGCGCCACGCGGGCCCGGACGTGTTCGCCGCCATGAGCGTGGAGGATCAAGTTCGGGCGAACCTGATCACGCCCGAGACCGCGTTGTTCCGCTTCGCCGAAGGAGAGCTCGAAGTGCTGGTCGACGAGCTATTGCCGCATCTGAATGGCGCGCCCGTGCGAACACTGATCGTGCCGTGCTCCCACGGCGAAGAGGCCTACACCGTGGCGGCGTTCATGCTCAAACAACGCGCGCCGTTCACCCTTCGCGCCTTCGACATCCAGCCCGCGTTGATCGAGGAAGCGCGCACGGGACGTTTGACCTTCGGCTACCCCCTCGACTACCTCGATTCGCCCGGCTACGTGGCCACGCACGTCCTGAACAAAATCCGCTTCGACATCGGTGATGCCTTCGACCTGCCTCTGGACGCGACCGACACCTTCGAGCTGGTGCTCTGCCGCAACTTCATCGGCTACTTCGTCCCGGAGGTTGCCAGCCGGCTCGTCGTCAGCCTGGCCAATCGGATGGCCAGCAAGGGCGTCCTGGTGCTGGACAGCTTTTGCATCGCCAAGATGCCCGAGCTGTCGACCGCCCTTGCCAGCGCGGGCCTGAGCCGCCGCAACCGCCACCCAGTGTTCTCGCGAATACCGCTGGGCCGCGAAAACTAGAAGGAATTGCCAATTCTTTCGCAAAACCGTCGCCCCAACTTGACAACTCCGCTCAGACCATCTAAATACCAAGACCCTGAAAACTTGATGCGGGGTGGAGCAGTCCGGTAGCTCGTCGGGCTCATAACCCGAAGGTCACAAGTTCAAATCTTGTCCCCGCTACTACGGAATCGCGGAGTTGGTCCCAGTGGCCGACTCCGCGTTTTCCTTTTGGGGCTCATGACCTGGCCTCGAAGTGCTGCTGGAGCGTACTCCGTGGCGCCGTTGTTCTGGTGCGCTCTGTAGAGCTGCTCAAGCTGCCTGCTTATCTCAACTACCAGTGCCCGCTGGCCTGAGCCAATGCCGCTGACTCGGCGGGCGGCAGGGCGTCGATGAGCCGTTGGAGTTTTCCATCAGATTCCTTGTCGCCTCCCGGTGGCTCCGGCGGCCTCGTAGGCGGCAGCCAACCGCAGTGCATGGAGCACCGCTCGGCGGACGTTTCCTTGTTGAGGTCTCGGGCCATCGGCCCAAGAGTAATCGTGCAAGGCAAGATTGAGCTGCGCTCGACGCGCAAGCACGCGCCGACTAGCGTTTCGCCACCTGGTTGCTCAGCCAGTCGAACATGGTGACGGCGTCCGCCTTGGTCCACAACCCAACGTGGCCAGCGTTCTTGAAGGTGTTGTCCCGATGCTCGAGTAGCTTGGCGCCGTCCAGATAGCACGTCATCAAGTTCGCGGCGGCGGTGCAACGAAGCTCGCGCCACTGGGTGCGGCTGCCCTTGGTCTTCGCGGACGCGAGCATCGTGCGCAGGCCGGCGACCACCTTGTATAGGCGGTAGTTGTCTTCCAGTGGGTTGTAGCGGGCGATGTAGTAGTTGTCGGCGTCTCGCGCGCGCCAGACGAGACCGCCACCCTGATCGATGCGCCCACTGATCGGCTTGAGGCGCACCTTCAAGTCGACGTCCTGGGCTTTGGTCGCGAACAGTACGAGATTGAAGAAGGCGCTGGGGCTCTTCGCTCGTTGCACGAGCACACGCTGGCCGTCTGGCGATGTCTCCACCTTCCAACTGCCGCGCGTCGACTTGGTGCGACTGGGCGGTTTGTCGACCGGGTCGCTGGAAACCGCCCACACCTCGGGCCGCTTGGTTGCCGCCGCGTCTGTCGTAGGCTGTTTTGTCACGGGCTTCGCGTCGGTCGACGGCGACTGCGTGGACTTCGGCTTGGTCGTCGCGTTGGTGTTGGGCGCCTTCTTCCGGTCGCCGCAGCCGGCTGTCAAGATGGCGGCGCAGGCCAGCAGTTGACCCGTCAGTCGAGCTATGCGAATCATGGGGCCATGGTAGCCCGGTTGCGTGCGGCGCGTGGACTATCCAAAAGTCGCCGCAACGATGGTGCGCATCCAGCCGTGGCTGCGGAGTTGGGTCGGGCTGTGACAACACAGGCGCGCGCTGCCCTCACGACAGCGGCGGCGCTCGTCGTTGTCATTGCGCTCGTCCCGTTGATCGCGCTCGTCGCGCAGTTTGTTTCCGGGTCCGCGATGGCCAAGCTCGGTGACACGCTTGGGCGCGGAGCCACGTGGGCCTTGCTGCTCCGCTCGATTGGCCTGGCGCTCATGGTCACCCTCGTCGCCTTGTGCATCGGGGTGCCCATGGGTATGTTGGTTGCGCGCACGGACGCGGTTTTCGCCCGGGTTGCGTTCGCCATTCACTGCGTGCCGGTGTTCTTGCCACCGGTAGTGCTGGCGCTGGGCTGGTTTCACCTGCTCGGGCGCGAGGGCATGGTCGGCTCTGCATGGACGTCGTCACTGCTCTTCGGATGGTGGGGAGTCGTAATGACCCTAGGGTTCGCGCTGGCGCCGATCGTGAGCGCGCTCACCCTGATTGGCTTGCTCGGCATCAATCCGAGTTTGGAAGAGGCGGGCCGCACATCACATACACCGCTGCGGGTGCTGACGCGCATCTCGCTACCGCTCGCGGCGCGGTCCATTGCACTCGCCGCAGTCATCGTGTTCGCGCTCGCGCTCTCCGAACTTGGCGTGCCGATGTTCTTGCGCGTGAAGACCTATCCGGCGGCCGTGTTCACCCGCGTGGCCGGGCTGTCCTACGCACCCGGCGAAGCGCTCGCGCTGGTCACGCCGCTGCTTTTGGTCGCAGGGTTGCTCGTGCTCGTGGACCGGCGCTGGCTCGGACCGCTCAGCGCCACCGGGATGGGCATGCGCTCGGCAACGCCTACACGCTATTCGCTCGGCCGCCATCGGGTCGTTACGAGCTGTGCGCTGTGGCTCGTCGCGTTGCTGCCACTGGCACCGCTGCTCGCACTGATCGACGCGGCCAGCGCCGGCGGTTTCGGCCGGGCTCGCTGGTGGATGCACGACAGTTTGGCAACCAGCCTCGTCATCGCCACCGCGGCAGCAACGGTCGTGGTCGCGCTCGGCATCATCGTTGGTCACGCACTGGCGCGTTCGGGGCGCGCCGCCAGCTTGATCGACGCGGGGGCAACGCTCAGCTTCTTCGTTCCGTCCGCCGTGCTCGGCGCCGGGCTGATCGCCACGTGGAATCGCCCGTCCACGCAGCTGGTCTACACGACTGCCGCGATCCTCGTCGTCGGACTGACGGCGCGCTACGCCGTCGTCGGCACCAGGACACTCACGGCGGTGTTCGCGCGCAGCTCGGCGCATTACGAACACGCCGCTGCCGTCGCGGGTGCCAGCTACCTACGGCGACTCGCGCGCATCGTGCTGCCCATGCATGCGCGCGGCGTGATCGGCGTGTGGCTCCTGGCGTTCGTGTTCTGCATGCGCGATCTGGATACCGTCATCGTGTTCTACCCGCCCGGGCTGGATCCGCTGACCGTGCGCATTTTCACCCTCGAAGCAAACGGTCCGCCGTCGGTCGTCGCGGCGCTGTGTCTGGTGCAAACGGCGGTGACCCTCGTCGCCGTCGGGCTGGGTTTGCTGCTGCTGAGTCGTGTGGGGAGGCGCGTGGCATGAGTGTTGCGCTGGCGTTCGAGGCTGTGTCCGTGCGCAAGGGCGGGGCCACCGTCGTCGACGACGTCTCACTCGAGCTGCGCGACGGCGAAATCGTTGCCATGATCGGTCCGTCGGGGGCGGGCAAGTCGACGTTGGTGCGTCTGGCGCTCGGCCTGGACGCGCCCGATCGCGGGATCGTGCGCCTGGGCGAGCGTGTCGCCAGTGAAGCCGGGCGCATCGTCATTCCGCCGGAGCGTCGTGGTCTCGCGGTGGTGTTCCAGGATCTAGCGCTGTGGCCGCATATGTCCGTCGAGGGGAATCTTCGCTTCGTCGCCGGCGGTGCTGTCGCCGATAAGCGCATCACGCAGTTGCTGGACGTAGTGGGGTTGGCGGACAAGCGCCATCGCCGACCGGCTCAGCTCTCCGGAGGCGAGCAACAACGGGTCGCAATCGCGCGCGCACTGGTTGCGGAGCCGTCGCTCGTTCTATTGGACGAGCCCCTCGCAAGTCTGGACGTCGTGTTGCGCGCCGAGCTGCGCGCGCTGTGCGGCGAGCTGTTTCGCGAGCGTGGAACAGCCGCGTTGTACGTAACTCACGACCCAACCGACGCCAAACACCTCGCAGACCGGGTCGTCGTGCTGGAACGAGGCGCCGTCTCTCAAGTAGGGTCGGTCGAGGAGCTCGTCGCGTCACCCGCATCGGAGTTCGTGGCACGGGCCTTCGGCGATTAGGCGCTCTCCTCACCGCACTCCCGGTACATAGTGTGTTGGTCTCCATGCCCGAGTTGCCCTGCACGCTCGAGACCACCGCGCGCCACGGTGTTGTCGCGTCATGCTTGGGTGCATATCGCCGCACCGTGACGCATTGCCACGCACGGCGGGGGCGCGACAACCAGGGCGTTCGCGCTCCGCGATATGGCTGACAGGGATGGGACGCGCGGGACCGTTTACTCCGGCGGCGACTCGCCGCCGCTGGTTTGCGCCGGCGGTGGGGGCTGGCGCATGGTGTCCATGACCCGCCGGCGATCCCGTTCCATTAGCCCGCGATAGCCGCCACCGGCGGCTAGAGCCGTGGCAGGACCGACCGGCGCTCCGCCGTGCTCGATGGCCGCGATAATGGACTCTTCGAACTCGGTAAAAGTGTTGCGGGGGACCAGGGCTTCGTAGCCGGCTTCGCCGGCCATACCCGAGCCGGCCGCCGCAGCACCTACGACGATGAACGACACGATCAACGCGCACACCGGTGCGCCGGGACCGCAGGCAAGAGATGCGGTCCAGCCTGCGACCAGACCGCCACCCGCGGCACCGAGCGTTCCGGCCGTGAACCCGGTGATCTCGCGGCCGGCAGTCCACACGTGTTCGCCTTCCGGCGCTTCGACGATCTCGTAGGTCGACACGAGAACCTGCGCGGTGGTCGCGATCGGCCCGAGCACGCGGAAGGTGCGCGCCGCACGGGTCATGGCCGCGTTCGGCCGGCCAGCCGCGCGGATGATCTGTTCGGAGACTTGGGGTGAGTTTTCCAGCGCGTCGACCGCGCGGCTTACGGCGCGGGCGTCGAAGGCATCGTCGGCCACGTCCAGGGTGCGAATGCCGTACTGGGCGCGCAGCCCTTCGTCATTTTCCAATACCCGAACGGCGTAGCGCTGCGCCAGGTCGCGTAGCGGCGGGCTCTGCTCCTTGATGGCCTCGGACATGGCTCGCGCACCGGGAGACAATCGCTCGCGTGCGGCGCCGAGCGCGCCCGCGCGGCCCTCGTAGGCGCGAATGCGCGCGTCCATGTGATCAATCTGCCCGGAGCGATAGTCCTCGAACACCTGCGCGGCGAGCCGTTGCGCGGGCTCGACGTAGTCGGCGACGCGCACGTGGGCATCCCACGCGGCGATCATTCCGGCGCCGCCAGAGTTGGGGCCGGCAGTGGATGGGTCTTCGTCGACCGCGCCCTCGGGCACCGCTCCCATGGTGCGCGCTTCGCGCAGCAAATCGGGAATGTCACCGCTGGCCACCTCAACAGGTCCGCCTGGCATGAGCACCTCGACGATGGGCGCGGGTCCCCGGGGATTTTCGAGCGCGCGGATGATTCGCATCAGATCGGTGCTGTTGTTGGTCTGGCGAATCTGCGTATGAATTTGCAGGCCGCCTTCGGAGGTCACCACGCGCTGAATGCCCGCACCGACGCCCCCCGTGACCTGCGCCGGCTGGCCCGCGATCATCGCGGCGGCCGCCATGTCGGCCTCGACCTCGAGGCGGTCGTCGGGTGAGCTCACCTCGAGTTTGTTTTGCCGTCCGCTGACCGCGCCATCCGACTGCTGGACGGTGTGCGCGACTTCGTGCGCGAGCAGCTCTCGCCCGGCGGCGCTGTCCGGCCGGTATTCACCCTTGCCGAAGTAGATGTCGTTGCCCGTTGTGTACGCGCGCGCGCGGACCGCCGTCGCGGCGTTGGCGGCGTCAGTGCCCTCGTGGACGCGAACCGCGTCGAGATCCATGCCCAGAGACGTGGCGAACTGCGCGCGCACATCGGTGGGCAACGCTGCGCCGGTGCCGGACGCGGCGCGGTCGATCTCCGCTTGCGCGCCGGGGAGCGGCGTCCCCGCTGCCTTGCGCTGAACCCTTGCGTAGTCACGCGCGGATCGCGACCCGCCACCGACACGCGGACCTACTGCTCGAGCCGTTCTTCCCCACGAAGAGTGACGTCTTCGCGGCCCAGACAAAATGGGGGCTGCGCTACATCGCCGTGCGACAGTTCGAGATGAGGGACGTGGGCACATTCACGGTGCACATGCTCGAGATCGAGGGCACGATCGACCTTCGTCGCGTGGTCAGCGAATACTGCACGGCGGAAGCCGAAGGTACTCCGGGCGCTGACACCAGATCCACCACAATCCTGAAACCACAGACAGGCGCCGGGTTCGCGGTTGAAACGGCGGTCACGACCGGCAAGGGGACGATCCACGTGGCGCACCGGTGCTTCACCAATGGCAAAGCGATAGTTCACGCACGCGCGAGCTATATCGACACCCCATACGCCAAACGAGCTGCGGCGCGTTTCCTCGACGGGATTCGCGTCGTTCGCAACTGAGCGCCAGTGTCAGGCCGATGGCACGGGGGCAGCCCCGCGGCAAATTCAGCCCCCCACGGCCTTCGGATTGCTGGGCTGCCGTGTCACATTAGGCGCTGGCTGTCTCTGTTGTCTGGCACTCGAACAAACAGGAGGGTCCCATGGGCCTGTTCAACAAGATCAAGAACGCGAAGAACTTCATCACGGGCGGCGGCGCGGAGGTGCAGGTGTCAGTGCCGCAGGCTTCGTTGCATCAGCCGTTTGCCGTCAACGTCGCGGCGCAGGTCAAAGACGGCGAGATGAAGATCAACAAAGTCTATCTGAAGGTGCGCGCGGTCGAGAAAGTGACCGTCCACAAGGTGCAGACCGAGAACGGCAAGCGGGATGTGCACGAGACCGTCTAGACGTGCAGCATGCAAGTCGACGTTGCCGGCGCCCAGGTGCTGAGCTCCGAGGCTCCGGGCCAGTGGCAGGCGACGGTGGCGATTCCCCAGGGCAGCCTGCCCAGCTTCCAGGGGCGCAACGCGACCCACACCTGGCAGGTCTGCGCATTCCTCGACAAGTCCGGAAACGACCCGGACTCGGGGTGGGTCGACTTTCAAGTCCATTGACGCGCCGGCGTGCACAGCGGCTGTTGCACTTTGGCGTCGTGATGGCTCTACCTACTGAAGGAGCCACCATGATCCAGGCAAGCGGTACGGCACTGCGACAGCTTCGCAAGGAGCTCGAGGGGGAAGACGGCACATTGCGCGTGTTCGTTCAGGGGTTTGGCTGAGGCGGTCCCCGCTGGGGGCTGGCTCTGGACGAGCCACGTGAAGACGACACCTACACCACCCTCGAGGGGATCAGCTTTTTACTGAGCCCGACAGATGCGCGGATGCTCCCACCTGGTTGCGAATTGCGGCTGGAGTTTTACGAGGACATGTGCGGCAGTGGGTTCCAGCTGTCGGCGGGCGATAGCGACAGCTGCGGCGTGCTCTGACATACGCGGGCTCCAGGGCCAATACCGGTCAGCTAAGCCAATAACGTGGGAATCGCGAACGCTTGGCGACGGCGTCGGTATTGCGGGCGCGGCGCTGGGCACAAAGTGTGAGACGCGGCGCTCTCGCGGCTCCCGCCGGCCCCCCAATGCCTTGATGCCAACGGGCCCCACCACCTTTGTGGGCTGGGGACGAAGGTTCGATCAGGCGTTCGGCTGGCGCCGGCACGGGGCACTCAGCTGTGCTGCCTGGCTGTCGTGGCGCGCGGGCATGACGCTGGGCCCAGTGCGCGAGCGGGTGCGCGTGGCAACCAGGCTGGGCGAACTGCCGCTGATCGACGAGCTGGACGGTGTTCGTCGCATGGCGAATGCCGGCACCCCGCTGACAGTGCTACCCGCCGAACACGATGGTTCTCATCGACAGCGAACCGAGGTCGAAGCCTTCGGTGGCGAATCTGACTCGATCTTGGTCATCGGTGGCGGCGTAGGCGTAGACGAGGGGCAGCCAGTGGTCCGCGGTGGGGTGGGCGAGTCGGCCGTCATCTGTGTCGGGCCACGCGGTGAGCAGCGCGGTCGTGTCACGTCGGCGCAGCATGTCGGCCACCGCGCCGTCGAAGCGCTGCGCCCAGTCGGGCGTTTGCCGGGAGCCGGCGCGCATTTGCCGAAATGCGTCGCGCAGATTGTGAACGATGTTGCCGCTGCCCATGATCAGGATGCCCTCATCGCGAAGGTCCGCGAGCGAGCGGCCCAGCTCGTAGTGGCGGCGCACGCCGAGCTGACGGTTGATGCTGAGCTGAACCACCGGGATGTCGGCGTCCCGGTACATCCATCGAAGAATGCTCCAGGTACCGTGGTCGAGCCCCCAGTCGCCGCTCAGTTCCGCGCCCAGCAGCTTGCGGACACGGTTGGCCAGGTCGGGCTGCCCGGGGGCGGGGTAGTCGAGCTCGTACAGCTCGCGCGGAAAGCCGGAAAAGTCGTGGATGGTCGGTGGCGCGGCGTTGTCGGTCAGGTAGGTCCCGTCCACGAACCAGTGCGCCGACACGGCGAGGATGGCTTTCGGTCGAGGCACCTCGTCACGCAGGCCGGCAAAACCGCGACTCCATCGATTGTCCTCGATCAGGTTCATCGGTGAACCGTGACCGACGAACAACACCGGCATGCGGGTTTCGCTGCGGTCTGTCATCGCGGTCGACCCTGCGATAGTTGGACGCCGCATACACCAGCCGATCGAGCAGCTCGATGAACGAATACCGTCGCAGGCGGTTCCAACAGCCCAGAGCACCAGCACCCAACGCACACCTCATCGTATGCGCGGGCAGACGTCGCGGCACGTGCGTTGCCGGACTTTTCCGACCATTCGCCGGTACTCAGAACATGTACTCGGCGCCGATAATCAGCACGCCGACGGACTGGTTGTAGGTGCCCGCGCCGTCCGGCACGCGCGATGCGGCGGCCAGCGGTGCCCCGGAGCGCAACGGCACGTCGCGCTGGAAGTACACCACCTGGGTGTAGGTCCCGCTCAAGCGCAAGCTGTTGGTGAGGTCGAAGCGTGCGCCCGCGGCCAGCGACAGCTTGGGCATGTCGATGATGTCGGCGGCGGCCGTGGAGTCGGGCACTGCGTTGCCGTCGTAACCGAGACCGGCAAATAGCTCGGTTGCTTTGTTGAGCCAGTAGGAGCCGCCGGCACGCAGCCCGAAGGCATCTTTCCAATGGCGGGGGATATTGGTCAAGATCGTTGCGCCGTCCGGGGTACCGGCGCCCGTGGCGGTGAGCTGGCAGCCTTTGGAGGCCGTGTCTGCCGTCATGATGCAATGGTTGTCTACCACGCTCCAGCGCACGAGCTCGCCGAACAGGCGCAGCTCGGTGTGCTCGCTGGGCATGATGCGCAGACCGGCGCGCGCAACGTCGGGCAACGGCCAGCGGATCTCGATGGGGTCTTTGGACGTGGATGCGATGCCCAGCTTGGTGCGCAGGTTGCCCTCGAGGTTGTTCTTGCCGTAGTTGGGGCGGCTTTGGTACGACACGCCCACCATGAGCTTGTCGCTCGGCTGCCAGATCGCACCGATGCCGAACGACACGTTGACGTTGCTCGCGTCGATGATGCTGCGGCCTTCCTGAATGTTGCCGGTGGACGCCAACAAATCGTCGGTGCCCGAGGCATTGCGGGCGCGCACGGTGTCTACGCTGTTGAGCACGACGTTTACGCCGGCGCCAAATGACAGGTTCAGACCGGGGATGCGATACGCGCCGGCCGCCGTGAGATACAGCGACCGGATGCTGCCGCTGATCGACGCCCAGCGCTGCACGCCGTCCACCGCCCCCGGGTAGGTGTCGTTGCCGGCGAACGCGTCATTGGTATCCCACTCGGCCGAACCGCCAAATGGC
>Ga0114931_10005553_pt1 | contig 15577 bp, 11 predicted proteins | sample 2SBtaG_FD_89579 | JGI IMG/M metagenome (GOLD analysis project Ga0114931, IMG submission 89579) | Deep subsurface microbial communities from Kolumbo volcano to uncover new lineages of life (NeLLi) - 2SBTROV14_V59a metaG | ecosystem: Environmental > Aquatic > Marine > Volcanic | place: Kolumbo...
CCCTCTCGCTCAACACTCCCCCCGCATAGCCCACGGGGTGGAGCAAACGCACGGCATCCGCCCTAGAAGGGCAACGAAAAGCGCAAGCAATTCATAATGACATAGGGGTCAGTACCTATACAAGATAATTTTACCCTAGCTTCCTCCAATTTCACAATGAGATTACCCCCTGCGCAATACGTCACGGCCCCGCCTCTCTTCCTAGACACACCGCTTAAAGAACGATTCGAAAATTCTCTTAGACAGCTCGCTTGAGTCCCTCTCCGAATGCCACTGCACACCGAGCAAAAACGATCTCTCACCCGTCGCGTCCTCTATCGCCTCCACGACGCCGTCGGGTGACGCCGCAGAGACCCTCAACCCGCGTCCCACCGCCTTCACACTCTGATGATGATGGCTCTTAACGGAAAACCTCTCTACCATTAAAATCCCCCGAAGGTCAGTACCGGGCTTCACAACCACCTCGTGGGCGACCCCACCCCGATGCTCCCCCGCCGCAGGCAACTGAGACGGCATGTCTTGATAGAGCGACCCGCCGAGAAAGACGTTTATGAGCTGCAAGCCGTTGCATATGCCGAGCACCGGTTTTCCCCACTCTAGGGCGGCTCCGAGTGCTATCATCTCGGCCTCTGTACGCTTGGGATCAATAGGGGCAAGATTCGCGTGGGGCTCTTCGCCGTAATATGAGGGATCGATGTCCCTGCCTCCGGGGAGAAGAAGGCCGTCAACCATCGAAACCACTCTCCTGATAGCATGAGCATGGTCGGGGGTCGAGGGGATGAGAAGAGGCACTCCTCCGTATGAGAGCACGGCCCGCGCATAGACCGTGTCCATGGAAAAGCTCTCTTCGCCGTCCACATCCTTAATGTCGGTCGTGATACCAATCACGGGGCCGGTATTGGTCATAGTATCAAGGCAAAAACCGCGGATAAAGGCCACAGCCCTATAATAAATCATGCAATGGGGGAACGTATTGCTCGTCTAGAACGCCGCCCCGACCCAGTACTTCCGCGTCCGCGCACTCCAAGAACGACTAGACGCCCGCTACACACACCCGCGCGCGGGCTCCTCATTAGTTCAGCGTCTCTTCCTCCCCCCTAAAGAGCACCAATGTGATGTTATCCTCTCCGCCCTCTTCATTGGCCCTCCTTATAAGCTCCTTTCCAACATGCTCAAGCGTGTCGCCATCAAGAATAATGGAGTGAATTTCGTCATCGCTCAGCATGTCCCACAGACCGTCCGAGCACAGCAGAACGATGTCAGAGCCGTCAATGGGCTCCTTAGTGTATTCGGGGGTTATCGGGAAGGGGGCCCCAAGGGCCTGGCTTATCTGGTTCCTGAGCGGACTATGCCTAGCTTCCTCCGAGGTCATTTCTCCCGATTTAACGAGTGTCCACACCCCCGAATGATCGTTGGTTATCTGATTGATGCTTCGCGTGTTTACCATATAGGCCCGCGAATCCCCTACGTGACAGATGTGGAGAGCTCCGTCGTGAACGAAAGAGAAAATGAGTGTTGTGCCCATCCCCCCATATTCCGGCTTACCCTCGGATAAATCGACGATTGTCTGGTGGGCGGCTTGAACGGATTGTATCATCTCCGATCTTATCGTGTCAGGGTTATTCCTCAAAGAGGCAACCCGCTCGCTGGTGAAATAGTCGCAGAGGCTCTTTACCGCACTCACACTCGCCACCTCGCCGGCGTTGTGCCCTCCCATACCGTCGGCGAGTATGTACAACCCCCTGTCAGGGAGAAGCTCGAAGTAGTCCTCGTTCTTAGACCTAACTAAGCCGACATCCGTGTCCCCATAGAAGCGGCTGCCCTTCCTGGAATAGCCCATTTTAAACAGATTGTTCAAAATGCCCATACCTATAAAACGCTCCAAATATATTTTAAGATCAGAAAACCTCCCGGTTCCATTACTAATACCGATCCTTACAGATCCCAATCCCAATCAAATTCCCAAACCATCACGGAGTTGTCCCATCCACCGGAGACGGCGTACCTTCCGTCCGCGGAAAAGCGCGCGCACGTAACCCACCCCGTGTGTCCATCGAACCTCCTCACCTGTGAACCGTCCGAGACCCGCCACAGTCTTAGCGTACGGTCCCTGCTTCCCGAAAGAACAAATAGACCGTCGGGGCTAAAAGAGACCGATGAAATCCAGCCCCCGTGCTCCCCCATCCTTCCTACCTCCCTCCCACTCTCCACGTCCCAAACCCTGATCGAGCCGTCGACTCCCCCTGATACTATCAGCGTGCCGTCCGAAGAGAAGGCGGCCGAGAGCACAGCCCTCGGATGACCCTCAAGGCTCCTTACCAGTTCATTCTTTTCCACGTCCCAAAGTTTTATCGTACAGTCCTCGCTCGACGACAGTATATACCCGTTCTGAGACGAGAACGCGACTGTGTGTATTATGTCATCATGCCCCCGAAATCTCCTTATCTCCTCCCCAGTACTGCTGTCCCAAAGCCTAACCGTCCCATCCGTGCCGGCGGAGAGGAGAAACCTTTCGTTGTTGGCAAAGCAAGCCGACGTGACATACCCGTCATGACCCTCAAAGGTGCGTATCTCTTTGCCCGTGAACACATCCCAAAGGCGTACCTTGTTGTTCCAGCTGCTCGAAACGACGTAGTTGCCGGTGTCAGAGAACTCGACCGAGTTGACATTAGCGGAGACCCCTCCCGACCAACCGCTCTCGTCATATCGTTTGACCTGTTTGCCGGTAGAAAGCTCCCACAGCCTCACCGTCTTATCACAGCTCCCCGAGAGCACATAGCGGCTGTCAGCCGATATGGATACCGACGTTACCCAGTCGGAATGACCTCTCAATATCCTCAAAAGCCATGCGTTTTTAAGCCCTTTGCGCTTGGCCTTGGACCAGGTCGTGCACTGAGCCACGAGGTCCATGAACTCTTTGTCGCGCTCGTAACCAGGCAGTAAGAGCCCCTTTTCGAGCATTTCATAGGCCGCACTAAAATCACCGCTGCGTATAGCCTTATGCGCAAAATGAAGTATCCCCCTAGCCTCATCTCTCACATGCGTAAGCCTCTCCGTCGAACTCACCCTGCACAACAGGGGATAAGGGTGGGCGCTTGGAGGAATATCCGCGGGGTAGTGGATGTCCCAATATGTAATAGTGCCGTCCTCTCCACTTGAGATGACCCTCTCTCCCTCCTCCGTAAACACAACGGAGGTGACCTTGGCCATATGTCCCTGCTGCCAGTAACCGAAACCGCTGACGACCCTGGAGAGCCTGACTATCTTATCCCACCCCCCGGAGACCAAATATTGGCCACGGGGAGAAAAAGCAATGGATGTAACCACGTCGTTATGCGCCTTCCACTGGCGTAGCTCCCGCCCCTCCGGTCCCCCCCCCTCCGGCAGCCCCCATACCCTCACTGTGCTGTCCGCCCCGGCCGAGGCCACACTGGCGCCGTCAGCGGAGAAGCTGAGGGCAAGGACGGAATCGTCGTGGCCGTTGAAGGTGCAGAGAACCTTCCCGGTCTCAAGCTCCCACAGCCTTACCATATTATCACCACCCCCCGAAGCCAGATACTTACCGTCAGGCGAGAAGTCAAGCGAACACACGGCGCCCTCGTGGGCTTCGAGTATTGCGAGCCTCTCGCCCGTGGAAAAATTCCAAATCTTTACGCAGTTATCCTCCCCACCCGTCGCGGCCGTTATCCCATCCGGGGAGAACTTCACCGCGTTAATAGAGCCATAGCGGTGCTCAAGATTCGATATGGCCTTTCTAGCACCTATATCCCACACGACGGCCGAGGTGTCCGCACCGCCGGATATGGCGTAGTTGCCGTCGCGCGAGATATCCACCGAGAATACGCCGTTATTGTGCGCATGAACAGCCCTGAGCATCTCGCCGCCCTGCAGGTCCCAGAGCCTCATAATCCCGTCGGAACTGCCGGTGACGGCATACCTCCCATCCGAGGAAGCGGCAAGAGAGGTAAAATCATCTACATCCCAGTTTTTCCCCTTTAACGTCCGAACCGGCTCCAACATCGGCTCCCGGCTTTCATTCAGGACCCGGCGGAACTCATGGTCACGAATCTCATTCACGCTATCTTGAAGTCGATTTACGGAGGCAAAATCCCCCCTTTCCAGGTTTACCCACCCCACACACTTCCAATAGTCGCTCGACCCGCCCCACAGGCTCTCAAGCTCGTGCAGGTGCGCGACAAACTCGTCGTCGGACAGTTCGAGGGTGCTCCATTTGAGATACCCATAGTTAAAATTCGATTCCAGGTGCTGCGGGTCGGCATCGAGGGCCTTTAGCCACAGCACCTCGGCTTCGCCCTGCTTTCCGAGTTCAATATAGGACACCGCTCGGTTGTTTAAACCATCCGCCTTAAAGCCCAAATCCGATACGTCTGCGTGTGGCGGCCCAGCGCCGAACGACTCTGCGTATATCTCAACAAGCTCCCTCTTCACATCCGCAAAAGAGCCCATGCGGTCTTGAGGCTCCAGGGAAACACATCTCTTTAGAAGCGCAGCCAGCCTAGGAGGGATATCTTCCCTCAGCGCGAGAGGGTCGAGCGGCGTTTCGTTTATCTGCATGGCGTCGTGTGCCGATTTTCTATAGGGCCTTTTTCCACAGAATATCTCATACATGCACACACCGAAGGAGTAGATATCCGCTCTGAAATCAACGGAATGAGAGTCCTCCCACTGCTCCGGGGACATATATGACGGAGAACCCACGATGGCCCCATACGCCGTAACCTGATAGATGTCGTCATCGTCTAATAGGTCAAGCGCGTCTCCCCCTTCGTCATCCTCCCGCTTACCGTCGAGGATTGCAATCCCAAAATCCGTTATCTTAAGCACACCCTCCTTGGAAATCAGTATGTTCTCCGGCTTTATGTCCCTGTGAACCATCCCCCCGGCGTGGGCGTGCTCCATGCCGTTACAGAACTGGACGGCAAGGTCGAGCCCCACGGCAAGCTCGCTGCATTTATTGTCGACTATCCAATCCCTCAGATTCCCCCCGTCGACGTACTCGATGAAGATGTTCGGCACTTCCACGATTTGACGGACATAGTAACAGAAGGCAATGTTGGGATGTAGTCCCAATCCTATCCAAGCATCCGCCTCTCTAAGTACTCTGGAAAAGTGCGCGCGGTTGGCGAGCACGGCTTCATTGGGGCACTTGACAGCCATTTGAACCTTCCAGCTCATGTGCTCTACGATGTAGACATACCCCATCCCCCCCATCAGTATATCGAGCACTCGATAGGTGTTAAGGATAACGTCGCCCTTTTCCCACACCTTGACTTTTCTGGATTTCCACGACCCGTCCTCATCGGTGTCGAGCAGGCTCAGCCCCGTAGTAAGAGGGGTAAGAAAGGAGGAACTATTGCGCATCCCGGTATCAGCGGCGGATAAAGTGCCGATTGATTCCTCCCGCTCCTCTTCCCCCGGTTGCCGGGGCTCATCGCCTTTTCTGAAAAAGTTCCGAATGTTGGAAAACAATGCCATACTCAACCTCAGTCGATATATAACAGGGGGGGGAGAACTCTATGTAGTCGGTCTATAGGAATATCAACCGGTGGGATTGCTATCAGGGGATTGCTATCAGCGGCCCCCTCCCCCTATATATTTTATAACTATTGTAGCGCATAGCAATGACGCATAGCAATGGATAGAGCGGATTTTGTGGCTGCGCCGCAGAGAGTGGTATATTACCCCGCATACGTGGACGCAGATTTCAGAGCCAATAATTGATATGGCCGGGCACTTGTTGGTAAAATGATTCTCGAAATGAGAATTACATCCCATGGTTGATACAGTGAGCAGAAAAAGCGGCATTTTAAACACAGAGGACATAGCGCAGATAACCGGCAGGGGCACCACCGCCGAGAGGGTTCTCGAACAGATTGAAATACTCAAATCGGGTGTAGAGCCGGTAAGGCTCATAAAGCCGGCCACGATAGGGGACGGCATAACCGCTCTCAAGGACGAGGAGATAGATAGGCTTGAAGCCGCCTATGACCATAGGCGGAACTCTTTTAGGCCGCTCAAGTTCGTCCCGGCCTCAGGCGCGGCGAGCAGGATGTTCAAGAGCCTGATAGAGCTATTCGACGAGCTTACACGGCGCGGCGGTGGCAAGGAAGAGGCGATGGAGGAGAAGCGGGGGGGACGGGGGGAACGAGAGCGAGAAACCGTCTCAACGCTCAACGACAACATACGGAGCTTCGCCTTCACAGAAGATCTCGCGCGCGTTATGCGCCTAGCGGGCGAGAGCCTCGACAGAGCGCTAGAGGCGCGCGACTGGAGGCTCATTCTCGACTACCTGCTCAACCCCAAAGGGCTCAACTACGCCCGTATCCCAAAGGGGATGGTCAAGCTCCACCGTTACCTGCCCGGCGGCACGACCCGCACCGCATTTGAAGAGCATCTCGTCGAGGCCATCCACTACGCAAGGGGCTCAGACGACGTAGCGCGCGTCCACTTCACCCTCCCCCCAAATATGGAGAACATGGTCAAAGAGCACCTAGAGGACGCACGCTCCCAATATGAGCGGGAGGGCGTGAAGCTCAGGATTTCCTGCTCTATTCAGGACCCCGCCACCGACACGATAGCGGTCGACGTAGAAAACGCTCCCTTCCGTGACCGCGCCGGAAGGCTCCTGTTCAGACCCGGGGGACACGGCGCGCTCCTCCACAACCTGAACGAGCTTCGGGAGGACGGGGAGAACAGGGGGGACGTCATATTCATAAAAAACATAGACAACGTCGTCCCCGATAGGCTTAAGCCCACAACCCTGAGGTACAAGAAGGCGCTGGGGGGGTATCTGATGGAGATAAGGGACAAAGTGCGCGAGTTTATGAGCGCTCTCTCCGAAAGCGCAGTGGACGCAGTGACTATCGAAAAGGCGCTCCAATTCTGCCGGGAGATGCGGTTTGTGGAACCCGAGGAGGGGGCAGGGGGAGAGAGTAAAGGGGCTGCGGCGTCGTATCTCAAGAGGGTGTTGAATAGACCCATTAGGGTTTGCGGTGTCGTAAGAAACGCCGGGGAGCCGGGCGGAGGGCCCTTCTGGATTCGGAAAGGCGACGGGGAGGCATCGCTTCAGATAGTGGAGTCTGCAGAGGTAGACCTCAAAGACCCATCCCAGCTCGAAGTCTGGAGAAGCGGAACGCATTTTAATCCCGTCGATATAATTTGCAGCACGACTGACTATAGGAATAAACCGTTTGACTTGTTTGAGTTCCGCGACCCCGGCAGGTTTTTCATCTCCGTAAAATCGAGCGGAGGCAGGGAGGTCAAAGTCCTCGAATTCCCCGGGCTATGGAACGGCGGGATGGCCTATTGGAACACCGTCTTCGTCGAGGTTCCCCTGACGACATTCAGCCCGGTAAAATCCGTGTTCGATTTGCTGAAAGAAGAACACCTGCCTCACGGATAGATGCCTCTCCACCCCTCCCCCCAGAGCATGTACACATGAGCCTGGTGGGGTAATATAGTTTGTGGCAGGGAGGCAGGGAGGCAGGGGGGCAGGGGGGAGCAGGGGGGGGAGGCCATTCACGAGGCAACCTGAGGGATTGAGGCCGCGGCCGGTCGAACACGGCGAGTTTCTCACCGTACGAGCTTGGCGAGCAATTAATATTGCTATCGCTTAAGACAACTAAGTCAAGGTGGCAATTTGCCCGCACATAGTATAAATTTTAGGTAGTAGCTCTGAACAATGGCACTACGCAGACTCGAACTTGCAATAGACCCATCTAACTTCCACTATACCGAGCCCGATTTCGAGCGTCCCCCGTTCCATATCCCTGAAGAGATAAAGGTCAGGATGCTTGAGAAGATAAAATTCCTCTACGGCAGGGACAAAGCCCCGGGGTGCTTTAGGGAGCTAGAGAGGATAATGAAGGTGTATTACGCCTTCAAAACCCCCGAAATGATAGAGTGGGAGAGAACCGTCTTCCCGACCGTCGACCGCTTCAAAGAGGACGACGTCATACTCATCACTTACCCGGACCAGATGGTGAGCGACGGCACCGAGACCCCCCTTAAGATGCTCTATGAGCTCTCTATAAAGCACCTTAAAGGGGTTTTTAACACCATTCACATCCTCCCCTTCTACCCGTACTCCTCCGATAGGGGGTTTTCCGTAATCGACTACGAACAGGTCGAGCCGAGATTCGGGACTTGGGACGACATACTCAACATCAAGTCCCAGTTCCGCCTAATGTTCGACGCGGTGATAAACCACGTATCTTCAAAGAGCAGGTGGTTCCAGGAATTCCTGTACCAGAACCCGGATTACCTGGATTTCTTCACCTCCTTCAGCTCGGAGGACGCAATTCCCACCGAAGAGCTAAGCAGAGTGGTAAGGCCCAGAACCTCACCCCTCCTGACCGCATACGACACCGTAGAGGGAAAAAGGCACCTTTGGACGACGTTCGGCCCCGATCAGATTGACCTCAACTACACAAATCCAAAAGTGCTCCAGAGGGTAGTGGAGATACTCCTCTACTACGTCCGCAGGGGCGCCGACCTGCTTCGGCTCGACGCAGTGACTTACCTGTGGTGCGACCTCGCCACCGTGTGCGCTCACATCGCACAGACTCACACCATAATAAAGCTCATAAGGGACGTGCTCGACGCCGTAGCCCCTCATGTCACGATAGTCACCGAGACGAACGCCCCGCACGAGCTAAACATTAGCTACTTCGGCAACGGCCACGACGAAGCTCAGATGATATACAACTTCGCCCTGCCCCCTCTCGTGCTGAGGGCGTTCCAGACTCAGAACGCATCGACATTAACAAAATGGGCGATGGGGATAAAGAAATTCTCGGATACGACTACATACCTCAACTTCCTCGACTCCCACGACGGCATCGGAGTGATGGGCGCCCAAGGCATATTGAGCCGGGAAGAGATTGACGAGATGGCCGCCAGAGTCGTGGAGCTCGGCGGCTATGTGTCTTATAAGGACAATGGGGACGGCACTGTAAGCCCCTATGAGCTCAACATAACCTGGGAGAGCGCCATAAACCCCGACGGCCAGAAGGAGGACGATGATACAAATATAAAGCGCTACCTCTCCTCCCGCTCCATAGCCCTTGTTCTCATGGGCGTGCCGGCGATATACATCCACGGGTTGCTCGGTTCAAAGAACGACCCCTCGGCAGTGATAAGGGACAATCAGAAGCGCAGTATCGCCAGGGCTAGGATTGAAAAGAAGTTTTTTGAGGAAGTAACCGAGCGAGACCTAACCACCGCCTACCGCTTTATTGAGATGATTAAAAAGCGCGTGAACGAGAAGGCGTTCCACCCCAACGCCGCACAGACCGTGTTTGACGCCGGCGGGTGCTTCTTCTCCGTACTCCGCACCTCGCTGGATAATACGGAGCACATAATCTCGGTAGCCAACGTTACTTGCGAGGAGCAGATATTCAGCTTCAACATCGCGACCCTAGGCATATATAGAGAGTACTGGTACGACCTTTTCACCGGCAGGTTCGTCGAGGCGGATAAGGACGGCAATATGGTGTTCAGGATGGAGCCCTACCAGGTGCTCTGGCTTAAGTCCCTCTAAGGGCGCTTTGCCATCCTTACGGCCCCCGCTTGTCACCCCCACCTCCCTCCTGTCGCCCCCAGTCGCCCCTCTCCCGTTTTGTCCCCCCCTAGGTCGTAAGGGGAAAGGTCTCGCGCACTATCGACTTAGCGGCTTCCTTCTCCGCGACCTCCCCTTGCAGCTGCGCCTCTTCAATATGGTGGAGTATCTCCGAGAAGACGGGCCCGGGCTCGTAGCCCATCTCTATCAGGTCCCTCCCCGTGAGGAGCGGCTCGGGTCGAATCTCTTGTTCATCGAGCTCTTCTAGTTGCGCACTCACGTAGTCGTAGGCGGTAAGGTTGCGGTGGCTCGCCATACAGTCCGCAAAATGGAGCGCCAAGTGGTCTTCAAAGTACGGCATGGCGAGGAATCTCTTGAGTGTGCTCCTGCGCATATTGAGCACGTCCTTAAACTTGAGGTGGTGGCGTACTAGGTCGCGTATCCGCTCTGTCTGCTTCTTTGAAAATCGGAGCTCTCTGCATATTCTTACAGCCATCTCCGCCCCTACGCTGTCGTGGGCGTTAAACCTGATGCGGTCGCTTACCGAGAAGGTGGGGGGCTTGCCCACGTCGTGGAGCAGCGCGCCTATCGCAAGCTCGAGTGACGGGGGGAGGCCGCTCTTCTCGAGCACGTACTCGTATAGCTTATCCAGTACCAAGCGCGTATGCGTCAAGACGTCCCCCTCCGGGTGGAATTCGGGTGGCTGCTGCACCCCGTCCATCTTGGCGACATCGGGAAGGACGTGTTCCAGCAGCCCGGTCTCGTGGAGGAGCTTTAAGCCCTCGCCGGGGTTTTCTTGTGTGAACATCTTGATTATTTCGTCTCGTATCCGCTCTCTGCTCACCTGCGTAATCTGCGGGGCGAAGAGCTCTATCACCCCTCTCGCGCCGCGCTCTATGCCGTAGCCCAAGCGCGCGCTGAACCTCACCGCCCTCAGCATACGCAGCTTGTCCTCCGAAAGCCTGTCCTCGGGTCTCCCGATGGTGCGCAACAGCCTCCTCTCTATGTCTCTCATACCACCCGTGTAGTCTATCACTTCTTCGGTCTCAGGGTCGTAGAGCATGGCGTTTATGGTGAAATCCCTTCTCTTAACGTCCTCCCGCTCGTCCTTGGAGTAGACGACGCTGTCGGGGTGCCTTCCATCCGAGTAGCTCACGTCCGTTCGGAACGTGGCGACCTCGAACTGGAAGTCCTCGTGGAGCACCAGTACGACGCCGAAGCTCGCCCCTATGGGAACAGTCCTCGGAAAGAGGGACGTAATCTCATCCGGGGTGGCGCTGGTGGTTATGTCGTACTCCTTCGGGGGGATTCCAAGCACCATGTCCCTCACGCATCCGCCCACCATAAACGCCCTGTGCCCCGCGGCGCGGAGGCGTTCCAAGACGCCTTTTCCAGCGTAATAAAGAGCGCTCGGCGTATGGGGTAGCTTGAATACTGTGTCGCTCATGTCAAACGGGGGCTGTCGTGGTATATTCTATAACTTACCAGAAATTAGGAGCTTACTAGAACCCGCGAGAGTGTGATATGGAGGATATGAAGAACCTGGCCGAACTCGTAGAAGCGCAAATTAGGAAGAACGGGAACAGGCTTTTCTCTCAGAACAAAGACGGATGGAGCTGGAAACAGACAACCTGGCTCGACTTTAAGAAGGAGACGAGGGACCTGGCGGCGTTTCTCCTCGGGCTGGAATTCGGCTCGGGAGAGAAGGCCATGGTCTTCTACCCCAACACCAGGGAGGCCCTTTGGTCCGAGGTCGCCATCTCTCTCCTAGGGGGAACGGTGGTCTCGATGTCGGAGCGGGATGCGCTTGACGGGATTGAGGAGGTCGCAAGGGCGCAGAACGTAGGGTTTATGCTCGGCGGCGGGGACGAGTTTCTGGGCAGGGCAAAGGGTATTTTGAAGAGGCTGCCCACCGTAAAAAGGATAATAGCCTTCGGGGACGCCAAGGTTGGGGAGGAAGGGGGGGAGGTGATTCCGTTTAAGGCGGCTCTTAGGTTTGGCGCCATAAAGCGCAGGGGGCTTGACGACGAGATAGATAAGAGGGCGGCAGGGATAGAGCCCGACACGGCGGCGGCCATATTTGTCGACGCGGGGAATCCCGGCTCCCTTGTCGTGACTGAACACACGCACGCGGATGTTATCTCTGTGGTTAGGTCTCTATCCGGCCGGCTTTCCTTCCTATCGGAAGAAGACCAATCGTTTTCGTTCCTCCCATCGCCGTGCCCGTTCTCTAGGTTTATCAACTACGCCGGGATGGAGATAGGCCTGCGCATAATGCAGGCTGAGTCATGGGGCGGCTTCTTTCAGGACGTGTTGGAGGTGAAGCCCACCGTGATTTTCGAGACCGCAGAGGCCCTTGAGGAAATCCATAATGCCATTACACGCGAGCACGGCGGGCACGCGCTTAAACGCGCGCTGGGTGGCAGGCTGCGCTCCGTGGTTACCGACCGGAAGCCGAGCGCGGTGGTGGAGAGCGCCTTCAGCGAGGAAAGAATCGCCGTTCTAGAGGTAGGGGGACTGCTACTGGGTTAATCCTCGGTCTCGTTCACGCTGCACGTAGCCCTTCCGTGGTGGAGAGTGATGAGCACCCTATCCCCCCTTTCGAGCGACTTGGAGTCCTTGACCACGTCCATCGCGGGCAGCTTCTGGGTTATGCTGTAGCCCCTGTCCAGTACCTTAAGCGGGCTCAGCGCGTCGAGCTTGGCGCCGAGGGCAAGAAGCTCCGTCTCGAAGCTCCCGAGCCTGCGCTCCATTACCGTCGCCAGGTCGGATTTGAGGTGAAGGAGGGTGCGTCCACACGCCTCTGCCCTGTGGGTCAGCGCCGAGGCCATCCCCTTTTTGAGCTCGTCGAGCTGCCGTACGAACTCCCCTTTCTCTCCTACGGCGAGTTCAGCCGCCATCGAGGGTGTCGCTGCGCGCACATCCGCAACGAGGTCAGAGACCGTAATATCTATTTCGTGTCCTACGGCAGAGATTACGGGCACGGGCGAGCGGGCGATCTCCCTCGCAACGGCCTCCTCGTTAAACGCCCATAGGTCTTCTTTCGCCCCACCGCCCCTCGCGACTATTATGAGGTCTATTTCATCCAGTCCGTAGAGCCTTTTTAGCGCCGCTACTATCTCCCGCACGGCCTCTTTGCCCTGCACACGAGCAGGGGACACGACGACTCCGATGCCCGGAAACCTCCTGCCAAGCACCTTCAAGATGTCCCTTATCGCCGCGCCGGAGGGGGAAGTGACCACCCCTATCGTCTCCGGCAGGAATGGAAGCCCCCGCTTCCGCTCTTCGTCGAACAGCCCTTCGGCGAGCAGCTTTGACTTGAGCTGCTCAAGCGCCATAGCCTCCGCCCCCACCCCCTTCGGCTCCATATAGTAGCAGGTAATCTGATACCTCCCCTGCTTCGTATACACACCAACCTCTCCGCAGCAGATTGCCTCCATGCCGTTCTCGGGAAGAAACTTTATGTGCTGGTTTGCATTTTTGAAGCAGACGGCGGAGATTTGAGAGTCCCCATCCTTGAGCGTGAAGTACCAGTGGCCGCTTGCGTAGTTGTCTTTGAAGTTGGAGATTTCGCCCGCGACCCAGACAAAATCGCCCTTAAACTCCACGTCGATAGTGCCCTTTATCCTCTCCGTGAGCTCCCCCACGGTGAGTATGTTCTTCTGAAGCAGATTTAGGAACGACGGGTATTCGCTCATAAGATGAAGTATCTGGAATCGGCCCTCCTTAGTCAAGCTAGGGGGCAACGAGAAGGGGGTTACAATAAGGGGGCGAAGGGAGCGATACGGGTACTAGGCGACGACGGCAATCAAACCCTAAGCGAGCTGATAACCTGAAGGGGGGGGGGACAAAAGGGGGGCCACCAAGATGATGCCCCTATTGCGACTCAACCGCGAAAATATCTCCATAACTCGGTTCGATGAGAAACCACATCCTGCCCTGCCTCTTCCACCTGTCCTTAATCACAATCCTCTTCTCCGTGACGGAGGGATAAAAGTAGTAGGTAACCGCAACGGTGACGGTAGCCTCCTTCTTGTCAGGTGAGTACACTATACCCTCAATCTTGTGGCTCGTGATGTTAAGATCTTCGCCATAACGGCTGGCAAACTGTGCAAAGCCCGCTCTATCCTGCTCTCGTATGAACCCGGCGCACCTGTCATAGTACTTCCACATGAGCAGGTTGTAGTAGTCGCGGGTAACCTCCCTAAGCAGTTTATCATAGGAAGTGCGAAGCCCGCCGTGCCAGCATCCCACGACTAACAGCGCAACCAGCACTATGACAGCCGGAATTCTCATAAATCTAATAATACTGCTTTTCATAGGAAATTTCTTGTTGTAACGAAGAAGAAAAAAAAAGGGGCGGGCTAGTGCCGCCCCTAAAGGAAAATAGGTCAGATCCTATTCTGCAGCAAGAAAGCGATAGCCAGGGCATAGATCACGAGCGACTCGATAAGAGCGAGACCGATAATCATCGCAGTCTGTATCTTTGGCGCCGCTCCCGGGTTTCTCGCTATACCGCTCACAGCCGCAGCCGCAGCCCTGCCCTGTGCAAGAGCTCCGAGTCCAGCAGCTATGCCAATCCCTATTCCACTTCCGATGGCAAGTGCCGCCTTAACGGTAGGACCGAGTACGTGAGCCCCTCCAGCCGCCGCTTCCTGAGCAAAGGCGTGGGGAACAAGACCTCCAAGAAATAACGCTCCTAAAGCAGTTAGGAGCCAAAAAAGAAATCTCATCTTTTCACCTCCTTGTGTTTTGTGTTGAATAAAAAGATGAGGAGTGCTTTTGTGTCCGTCATAAATACCCGTTCAATGCTCGTGCGATACAGCAAGAGCTATATATATGGTCGATAGAATCGTAAAAACAAACGCCTGAAGGAACGAGACGAAAATGCCAAGCGCAAGAAAAAGCGCGGGCACTACCAGATGCGTTAGGTTAGTAAAAATGCTTATCACGAGGTGGTCGCCCGTCATGTTCCAGAAGAGCCTTAAAGAGAGCGACGCCACCCTTACAATGTGGCTTACCAACTCGATTACGATCATTAGCGGGGCAAGCCAGAGTACAGGCCCCATGAACTGCTTCAGATAGCCGAGGCCGTGCTCTTGGAATCCGTAGTAGTTATACATCACAAATATCACTATGGAGCAGGCGACAGTTGTGTTGAAATTGGCCGATGGGGACATGAATCCCGGCACGAGTCCCATCAAGTTTATGGAGAGTATGAACACGAACGATGTAGCGAGGAGGGGGAAGTACCTTTCAGCCCTCTCTCTCGTCTCGAAGATACCCGTGAAGAGGTCGAGAAGGAAATCGACTGTCAGTATTTCAAACACGTTGCTGAGCGTGAACTTACCCTCGGGGAGAACGGACTCGGATGTTGCGAGATGCCTCTTCATGCGATAAGACGCTAGTGCGACTAACGCAACGACCAGCATGGCCCCTATCACGTGACCGTACGGGCCCAATCTCATAAGAGTAAACCAGCTAAAATGCTCCATTTCCCGTACCTCTCAAGCTCTCTCCTATTATTACTAAAACAACTCCCAAAACCCCTATCATGAACCCGATAATATTTATCTTTGCAAAGGCGAATACGGCAATCACCAGCAAGGCAAGGGCGGCCAGCTTCGCGAGCAGTACAAAGACTGTAAATCCCTTAGTCTGCCCGCCGCCCACTAAAAGCCCCACGACCATCCTAATCGCGATGAAGTTAACTATTACCGTTACGCCGCCCACCACCGCGCCCAGGGCGTAAGAACGCAACCCTATAAGCAGCGAGAGAACCGCAACCGCCGCCGTGACCGTAAGGCTAATCCCCTCTACCCTCCCGGGCCTCGGTATCCAGCCTTGCTTAATCGCCTCTGTCCTCGCCACTCTTATTAAGCATCCTTAGAAACAGGGTAAACCCGGATATCATCCCAACCAGAAGCCCCAGAAGCGTAAACCAAGGCCCCCTCGTCCCCAGCCACTTATCCACGAGGCTGCCCAGGTACAAACCCG
>Ga0114931_10005554_pt1 | contig 15576 bp, 12 predicted proteins | sample 2SBtaG_FD_89579 | JGI IMG/M metagenome (GOLD analysis project Ga0114931, IMG submission 89579) | Deep subsurface microbial communities from Kolumbo volcano to uncover new lineages of life (NeLLi) - 2SBTROV14_V59a metaG | ecosystem: Environmental > Aquatic > Marine > Volcanic | place: Kolumbo...
CCAAGCATTAGAAATAAGAAAATTGTTGGTAAATTTTTCATTAAATGTGGTTTGCGTTAGAAAATAGAGTTTAATTCAATTCATTGATAGTGACACTGTTCCATAGGCTAAGTTGCATCTTGAAATGATAAATTTCAGTATGTTTTCCATCACACAAAAAAAGCGCCTCCCCAAATTTGGGGAGGCGCTTTTTTTGTGTGATGGTTTTTTAAATGAAACAATTACCTTGCCGGTAATTTACTTTCGCTTCTCAATACCTTGGTCATAATTTCGCGGAGTTTTTCCGGTCTTTTGCAGCCGATGAAAAACTTCTTGCCATTTTTTAATTTTAATTGAATTCCAGTTCTGCCACAGACGCTGTAAAATTCCTCGTCGGTGTTATATCGCACGTTCCAACCACTATAAGCTGCCGCCGGAGGTGTTTTGACGACTTTAAAATCTTTTACGTCCTTCAGTTTAATTTTGTGCTTTTTGGCTTGGAGGGGATAGTATTGAAATCGAATACTTTTTCCTTTGACTACAATCTCCATTTTGACACTTAATAGGTAAATCATCGCCGCCGTCATTCCCAGTAAGCACAGGATAATAAAGCCCAAAGTCAGCGGGTCCATTGCTGCAAGTTGACCGCTGAAAATATATTTTCCGAGGGTATAACTCGTAGCAACGATTAGTATAGCGAGTAATGCGATGGCGTCCCATCTGTTAAAGCCTTGGAGTTCTTGATATTTAGTCTTTTTCATAACGGTAGTTTTTATTTTTATCAGGTAATTGGATGCAATATTAGTCAATTTACTTGAAATTTACAATGAATTTACATTAAATTAACATTGGGACGCTAAACAAAAAAAATATTTTTAAAATATTTTAATTATTAAAATTGTAAATTGTTGATTTTTAAATATTTGGAAAGATTGTTTTTTTGTAAAAAAAATGTTTCAGGGAAATAGGGGTTCGGGGCATGATTTGGACAAAATTAAAATTAGGAAAAAGGGACTAGAATTTACATTAAATTAACATTCTTCCTTTCGCGTTTTTTCGTTTTTCATTTCGGGGATGAAAATCCGTTGGGTTGGGTAGGCTAGTACAATATCCTGATTCTTTTCCAAAGCTACCAATACCTCCTCCCAAATAATTTGCTGGCTTTCGCGGCGATTCTTTGGATGACAAAGGTAGCGGATGGTCAATAAAATCCCGCTGTCTTTCACACTTGTATATACCGTGGGTGTCAATTTTGAAAAGTGAATCATCAATTTGTGAGAACTACTGATAACTTGTTGGTTTTCAGGTGTACCAAATGTTTTTACCCGCCGGTTTTCAATGTCGAGGAGGATTTCTTTGGCTTTCCGCCAATTGCTTTCAAAAGTTAAAAGGATGGGGATTTCATTCCAAATGTAAGGGAATCCCTGATTGTAGTTAAGGAGGGCATCAGTAAAAATTTTGCCATTTGGAATGTGAATTATTCGCCCCGTGCTTTGGTCAGCATCTACCCAAGTTCCGATTTCCATCATGGAAAACTGAAACAGGCTAATATCCAATACATCGCCTTGCAGCTTGCCTATTTGGATTCGGTCACCCAATTCAAATGGTTTTTGAAAAATGATATAAACCCAGCCGAAAAAATTGGAAACCGGTTCGCGCAAGGCGATGGCCAGACCAGCAGACAACAAGCCTAGAAAAGTGGTCCAGGAACTGAACTCGCTCACCCAAATCGGCGCAACGGTGAAGATGATTAGCAACGAAAAAACGTAGGAAGTGGTTTTCCTCCAATTGTATTGCGCTTTCGGACTGAGAATCCTTTTTTTGATGATTCTTAAAATTAGCTTTCGGATGAACAGCAGGGCGGTTATTAGGAGAACCGAGGCAAGCATTTTTCCTTGAAATGCCGCCGATAATCCGATGTTTTCCGAAATCCAATCGCTGATATTTCCCATTCTTTTTAATTTAAATTGAAGAACAACATCCCACAAAAGTACATACCTTTGCAAAATGAAATTCAATACTCGCAGCTTTTTTTACGCCATGCCACCTGCCTGGCGTTTTATGGTTCGGAGGCTGTATTTTTTACCATTGGACATATTCGAAAGGATTTCCGGCAAACGAGACTCGCTAACGCCGCCCAAAGGGCTTATTTTTACCGGCGGTGGCGATTTTCGCCTGGCAGGCCAAAAGTTGCTTTCTTACTTTATCGAATTTGGCGGATTACAAACGCACCACTTCGTTATGGATGTTGGCAGTGGTATCGGGAGGGTTGCCCTTCCCCTCACTACTTTTTTGGATGAAACGGGAAGTTACGAAGGTTTTGATATCATCCAATTGGGGGTGCAATGGTGTCGGAAAAATATCAGTTCTAAATTTCCGAACTTCCATTTTCGGTACATTCCCATTGAAAATGACTTGTATCGTTCTTCGGGGCAGCAAGCAGCTACTTTTAAATTTCCGTACCCCAAGGAACATTTCGATTTCGTCGTGGTTAATTCAGTCTTTACACATATGTTGCCTGTACAGGTGGAAAATTATTTAAAAGAAATCGCGCGAGTTCTCAAAAAAGGAGGACGTTGTTATGCTACCTTTTTCCTGCTGAATGAGGAAACAATTGCTAAAATGTCCTCCACCGGTTTTGACTTTCCTTTCAATTACGGCCATTACCGCTTGATGGACGACAAAGTGAAATCTGCCAATGTCGCTTTCGATGAAGAATTTTTGAAAAAGGATTTACTGCAAGTTAACGGATTGAAAATCACGAACTTATTTTATGGTTCCTGGCGTGGATTGCCAAAAAATGACTGCAAAGAATTTCAGGACATCGCGATTTTTGTTAAATAAGGCTGTCGAATATGAAACGCATTGCTTCTCCCACTTCACTTGCCTTTTTTCTACTTTTTTGCCTCCTCCTTTATTTTCCACTTTTTCTGCACCTCGACCAACTCTCCCTCCGGCTTTGGGACGAGTCTCGCAGGGCTGTCAATGCCTTCGAAATGGTGCAAAACGGAAATTGGCTGGTCACGCATTACGAAGGCAGACCTGACATGTGGGGCACCAAACCTCCCCTGCTCATTTGGTGCCAGGCAATTGCGATGAAGTTGTTGGGTTTCAATGAGTTAGCTGTGCGACTGCCTTCGGCTTTAGCCGCTTTGGCGACGGTTTTTCTGTTGGTTTTGTTCAGCTCAAAGGTTTTAAAAAAGCCCTCGATTGGCTTCTTGGCGGGCTTGGTTTTAGTGACGACGCGAGGATACATCAGCGCCCACGGTGCCCGTTCAGGCGACTTTGACGCCCTCCTCACGCTTTGGGAAACGGGCTATTTTCTTTCTTTTTTTCTTTACCTCGAATCGAACGAAAAAACCCAAAGGCGAAAGTGGATTTATCTTACCGCCCTTTTCGTCACCTTAGCCGGAATGACGAAAGGCATCGCGGGATTTTTGTTTTTGCCGGCTTTGTTTCTTTTTGCCCTTTGGCAAAAGCAACTCAAAAAACTGCTCACCGACAAACACAGTTGGATAGCCGCGGCAGGGGTGCTTTTAGTCATTATGGGCTTCTACTTCCTGCGAGAAATGTACAACCCTGGCTACCTTCGAACCGTTTGGCACAACGAAATCGGAGGCCGTTATCTTCAAACACGTGGCGGTCATCTCCATCCCTGGTTTTTCTACTTCAAAATGATGCACAAAGAGCGTTTTCTTCCCTGGTTGTTCTTCCTTCCCCTGGGACTTTTGAGTGGATGGCTGGGAAATGAAAAATTAAAAAAATTTACCGGTTTTCTTTTCCTCACCTCCCTTTTCTTCCTATTCATCATCAGCTTTTCAAAAACCAAAATCGTCTGGTACATGCTGCCCGTTTATCCCCTATTTTCGCTAATTGTTGGGATGGGGTTGGATGGGCTTGTCAGCCAAATAAATACTTTTTCAAAACATGGAAATCAGAAAATTTCGCCCTTTTTTCTAGCCGCCTTCGTAATGGCTATCTTTGCGATGCCTTACCAAAAAACCATTGCACGGATTTATTTCCAAAAACATCCTCCCTGGGATTGGGGGGCGCTAAAATATCGCGATTTCATGAAAATGGTCGCAGATGAAAAGACCTACACCATCGTGTATCCTCGCCTCAACTCGCATGTCGTTTTTTATCAAAATGCCTTCAACTCACAGGGCTACCAAATTAATTATCAGCCCCTTACAGATTTCAGCAATAATAAATACGAATTTGGAGAAGGTCCCTTGTCTTTTGAAAAGGGCGCTATTCTGATGATTTGCGAGAGAAAGGTTTTTAAGTCCTTGAAAAAAATTTACCGCTACGAGGTTTTACGGGAATAGAATACCTGCAAGTTGGTCAAAATTTTGGAAGAATTATAAAAGGCTAGTGCATCAGCCACGAAGTTTTGAACAGCGCTTCCAACATTCCTAGTGCTGGAAGCACTTGCATTGAAATGGGGCATTATTTCATTCCCACTACACAAGTTCTTGATGCGGATTAAGTGGGTATGTTTGATAAATCGCCTCCTTTTTTGTGGAAGGTTGAGAAGTGGAGATTGTCGAGTCACTTAAAACCTATCAACGATTTAACGTATCAACCACTTAATACCCTCCCGTATTTTAAAGTCAAAACCCGCCAAATCGGGAGTCCACATTATTTTTTCGGTAGGGTATGTTGATGAAATCCAGGTGACCTGGCTTTACATGGAGGAAAAAGGTGTAAGTTCCGCGGCGGGGCTGCCATTGGAAAGCCATTTCCCAGCAATGCAGGTCGCGGGTGAAGCCAAAGTCGGGGTAGGTTACCCGATTGGATTGAAAATCGTAGCCAAAGTTTCCAACCCTGACCGTCCAATTGGGGGTTAGTTGAATGTTGCCCCTCATGCTGACCGAGTTGGCAGTGATGATGGTCGTATCCCGATTGTTGGCGGTCGTCCTGCGGATGGTAAAATTATGGGCGATGCTAAAGCGGTCGAAGAGGCTTAGGAAGTCTTCTTCTTCTTGCTTTTTTTGTTCTCGTTGCGGGCCGCCGCGGTCATCCGTATTTACGCCTTTAATCATATCGCGGATGCGACGGACCGTCAAATTGGTCGCAAATCCATAATTGGATTCCACGAAGCGGAGGGGTTTCTTCGTCCGGCTGAAATAGAATTTGTTGATGCGTCTGCCCTTTGAATCTACATCGTAGGGGTCGTAGGTCATTCCAAATCGAAAGGTCGTCATGCCGTTGAAGAAGGTAGTGTTGCCGGAAATGCGAACAAAACTCCATTTAAGGGAATCGGCCGCAAAGTTGTAACTACCACTCAGCGAGAGGGTTCTGAATAATTTCACTTTTTTTTCTGTGGAATCTTTTTTTGAATAAATTTTCGCTTCGATATTGTTGGTGATGGAATAACTCAGCGCCATGCGCTTCCCTGAAGCGGAAGGTTTATCAAAAATCCCTTTTTGAAAAATATTGTATTGCTCAAATTGGGTGGAGTCCAAATCTGTTTGGACGGTTCTAAAGTAGCCCAGGCTGGGCTTGGAAAAATCGGGAGTGAACCCAAAGGAAAGATTTGGCTGCATGACGTGCCGGATACCCCTCAGCCAACCGCCTTTTTTGAATTGAATGGTTCCAAAAATTCGCGTATTCACACTCAAACTGAAATCATACAAACGGAGGGGTTTGAACCCGAACTTTTGATGTTCCGTAACACCGCGAATTCCCACAGTATCAATAGTCACTATAAATTCAGAGGAATCTTGATTGAAAATCGTATCAATATTTATTTCCAGCGTCGGGTCAAATTCTTTGCGAAGGGTATTGAAGTACCACACTTCCTTGTAATTAACGCGGGGTGAGATGTTGAAATATTTGAGTACATTAAAACTGACATCTGTATTTAAGGTGTGCCGGATGCCGTATTTGGCATCTTCGAGGGTTTTTTTGGTGAAAAGAGTGGTATCCTTGGCTCTTATTTGGTTTCGGATTTCGCCGGTATATCGGAGAGAAACTTTTTCGTACCAACGTTCTTTCCCGGTCCGTATTTTTCGCTTAAAAGGGAAGGCTTGCTTCATTTGAAAGGTCACGTTTGGAAAATTGATGCGCACATCGCGGGTGCGCGTATTTTGAGAGTGGTTGAAGCTAGCCGAAAGGGTGTAAAGCCCTCCCCCAAAACTCTGCCGGTAGGACATGGTGGAGTTCAAAGACCCTTGCAACACCGATTGGGCATCGTTCTGCGTCACACTTTGAAAACTACTGGTTTGGATGTTTATGCTGCCGCCAATGGTGCGGGTGGGGTGTGCCTTGGGGTCTTGGTTGTGCCTCCATCGCAGGCTGGAAGATTTACTAAAAAGCGGTCGCCCATCGGGACCATCCGAACGCCGGTCGGCGAAACTTATGGCCAGGCTGCCATTGTATTTGTACCGCCTGCGGTACCTGCTGCTGAGGTTGATGCCAAAAGTCCCTTTGAAATAAATATCGCCCGTTGCGGTGAGATCCCATTCATCGCTGATAGGAAAAAACCAACCCATATTTCTCAGACCAAAGCCCCATTGTTCAGAAAACTCATAATCTCTCGGGAAAATCAAGCCCGTTCGTTTGCCTTTTTTCAAAGGCACGAAAGCAAAAGGCAGCCAAATCGGTGTGGGGACGCCGGCAATTTCGAGATTGGAGGGCCCAATGATGGCTACTTTGTTGGGAATAATTTTCTGCTTTTTGCCTCGAATTCCAAAGTGGGGATGCTCCAAATCGCAGGTTGAAAAAATCGAGTTGCTGTTGAAAATAACATCATCGCGGGTGGTGTCTTTTCCTGCCCCGACGAATTTTGTTTTGGTACCGATGACGTTCATGCCCTGCTGCATCGTCCTGCCGTCGTAGATGATTCCTTTGCTGGTTTGGTAGTTGTAACGCAGACGGCCGGCATTAAAAGTTTGGTCTTTTTGGGTGAACTTTGGCTTCCCGATTATTTTCCCCTTGAACCCCTTCCTGCCTTCTGCCGTAATCGTGCTATTTTTCCAATCTATGACCATGTGTTCCGCCTCGATAGTCATTTCAAGATACTTTACTACGGCTTGTCCATACAAATGAATTTGTTTGTTTTTAATATCAAAAAACATCGAATCCTGCGCATCGTATTCCACTTTTGAATCCAGGGCGTCATCCGAAATTTCAACCCCCTTCAAATCCACCTTGGAGGTATCGGTTGGGGAGGAAAAAGAATTGGGATGAGTGAAAGCAGAATCGAGATAAATAGGCAGGTCTCCTTGCTTTGGGATGGAGTCGGGATTCCCACCGGGAAACACCTGAGCTACTAATCCCGTTAAAGAAGGTACGATAATTGAAAATAGTATTAAAACTTTTGTTTTCAAATAAATATTAACTTATTTTGTCCCTTAATTTTTGATAAAAATGATTGATTGTCAGCAGGTTAAATTGAATTGCAATTTGTGTTGATGGTGTGATTCCAAGTTAGGTCTTAACTTGAAGTGGCTTCCAAACCTGCAACCGATTTGATAACCAACATGCATTATCTTTATGATGAAAACATATTTACTCCCATCAACGCTCCTTTTTTTTCTGTTTCCAATTCATTTGCCAAATTTTAACACTCCCCTCGAAAGGGAAAAGGGGGGGGGTATTACTGAGCAAAAAAAAGAACAAGTGGCAGCTCCAACCTATTCCTTGCCTGCAAACGGGCCCGGCAAAGGTATCAAAGAAAAGAAAACCGAAGGAGGTGAATACCACATAAAGACGATAGTAATAGACGCCGGCCATGGCGGCCATGATTCGGGCTGTTCGGGCAGGAATTCTGTTGAAAAAAATATAGCCCTGAAAATAGCAAAGCTGACTGGCTATGCCATTCGGGACGCCTTCCCGGACATCCGCGTTATTTTCACCCGAATTGACGATACTTTTATTCCTTTGTTCCAACGCGCCGAAATTGCCAACAAAAACAAAGCTGACCTCTTTATTTCAATTCATTGCAATGCCGTTTCTTCTAATCAATCCATCATAAAAGGGACGGAAACCTACGTCTTAGGACTGCACAAAGCCGAAGAAAATCTCGAAGTAGCCAAACGGGAAAACGCCGCTATTTTATTGGAAGATAATTATGAAAATATTTATGGTTTTGACCCCAATTCTGCAGAAGCGCACATCGTGTTGTCCATGGTTCAAAATGCTTATTTGGAGCAAAGCATTCTGTTTGCCCAAAAGGTGGAGGAAAACATAAAGGAAGGGGGACAAGAACACAGCAGGGGGGTGAAACAAGCCGGTTTTTTGGTGCTTGCCCAAACTACTATGCCGAGCGTTTTGGTAGAAACGGGCTTTTTGACCAATCACCACGATGAAAATTTTCTGCGAACGGAAAATGGCCAAAAACATGTTGCGAAAGCTATTTTCGATGCCTTTAGGCAATATAAGCGAGGGGTCGAAACGGGAATCCCTGCCCCGGTTTCCATGCCGGTAAAAATGTCCAAAATCGACCATTTCAAAAAAGTCAATGAGGCAGAAGAAAAACCGCCAAAAAAACCAAAAATGGTCATTTCTACGGAAATTCAATCTAAAAACATCTCCGCCAAACCAACAACCGACCTGCCTAAGATTGTGCCCCTTAAACCAGTCACTGCTGCTGCCCCCCCCGCAGAACCGGCAGTTCAATTCCGGGTTCAATTGGCGGCTTCCGTCAATGAAATTGATATTAAAAAAGGGCGATGGACCAGAGTCCCGTTCCCCATCGAGGTCATTCGGGAAGGCGGGTATTTCAAATATCAAGCCCGCGCCTTCGAATCGCTTCAGGAAGCTTCCCGCGCTAAGAAAATTATTCGTCAAAAAGGTTTTTACGATGCTTTCATCGTCGCCTATAAAAATGAGAAGAAGGTTAAAATTGGTCAGTAGGTCAGTACGTTGATTCGTTGATAGGTTGATTCGTTGATAGGTAGGTGAAAAACATTTTAAATGCTGAAGATGAATGACAAAATCGCCTTTTTTTAACATCAAAATGAGAACAATGGCTTGGAAAAGTTTTATGGATTTGGACGTTTACAAGGAGTGCAGAAAGTTTAGGAAAAAAGTTTCCGAAATAGTAAGGACCTATTTTCCACCCGAAGAAAAATGGATGCTAACAAAACAAATTTTGAAATCATCCCGCTCTGTCACTGCCCAAATAGTAGAAGGACACGGCAGGTTCCATTACCAGGAAAATATACAGTTTTGTCGAATCGGAAGAGGATCACTAACTGAAACTTTGGAGCATTTAATTACAGCTTTTGATGAAAAATATATATCCGCCGAACTATTGAAGGAAATGAAAATACAATATGACAAGTGCATGGGCTTGTTAAATGGCTATATTACCTATCTCGAAAAGAAAAAACAAGGGGATTGATTCGTTGATTCGTTGATAGGTTGATAGGTTGATTCGTTGATAGGTTGATAGGTTGATTCGTTGATACAGTGATACGTTTGTGGGGTGGTCCAAGGCGGAATTAGATAACCGGTCATTAATTGTTTTGAGAATCCCAACGAATCAACGTACCAACGTACCAACGTACCAACGAATCAACGAATCAACGAATCAACCTATCAACCTATCAACCTATCAACGTACCAACGTACCAACGTACCAACGAATCAACGAATCAACGAATCAACGAATCAACGTACCAACGTACCAACGAATCAACGAATCAACCTATCAACGAATCAACCTATCAACCTATCAACCTATCAACGAATCAACGAATCAACGAATCAACCTATCAATCCGCCGAAGTTCGACTCCACCACATCGCCAAAGCAAAACCGGAAATCAAATGCCATACTCCCCACCATGCCAATATTATGGCCATGCCGCCTAAACCGTCGAAAAAGTTGAAAACCAGAATTAAACCCAAGCCTGAATTTTGAATTCCCGTCTCGATGGAAATAGCTCGCACATTGTTCTTCTGCAAGCCGTTTAGCCGAGCAAACCAATAACCTGTCAACAAAGCTAAGCCATTGTGAATCAGCACTAAAAGGAATACTAGGTGCAGGTAATTTTTGATGTTTTCGTAATTGCCGATAACGGCAAAAAGAACGAATCCCAAAAAAATAAAAATAGATAAAATCCGAATTGGTCGTTCTATTTTTTTTGTGAAATCGGGATATTTGTAATTGACGAACATACCCAATACGACAGGCACCAACACCAATTGAACAATCGTTTTGACCATGTTCACCGGGTCCACAAAAAGGTGTTGTGAAAAAGAATCCGAATGGGGTACAAAGCCTGACCAAAGCCCAAAAGCGAGGGGAGTGACAATGACGGCAGCTAGCGTGGTGACGGAGGTGAGAATAACGGAAAGCGCGGCATTTGCTTTGGCGAGATGCACCATGAAATTGGAAACATTGCCTCCGGGACAACTCGCAATCAAAACCATTCCCAGGGCAAGGCTGGTTGCCGGGCGAAAAATAAAAATCAACAATAGGGTTAGCGCTGGCAGCAAGAGGTATTCCGAGAAAAGACCAACGAGGGGTATTTTGGGTCGGCGAAATACTTTTTTAAAATCTTCCAACCAAATGTTTAAAGCCACTCCAAACATCAAAAAGGCCAAACTAATGTTCAACACAAAAAGCTGGTCTTGATTAAAGTTGATTTTTATGGCGTCTATGTTTTCCACGGCAAAAGGTTTTGAAACAGTTTCACGATTATCAAAGAACGACTTTTTTTTGAGAAAAATAGAATTGCTATCTTGCAGGCGGAGATTGTCAACGAATTGTTTCATTCAAAATCGAAACAAAATTATGAAAAAAAATATTTTCACCTTTCTTGCCTTCAGTGTATTCTTCTCTTTATCTGCACAAACGAACATTCAGGAGGAACTATCCAAACAACTCGATTCTGATTATTCGTATTTGGAGGAATTGTATCTACATTATCACACGCATCCCGAACTTTCTTTTGCCGAACACAATACCGCGAAACGCATGGCCTCGGAATTGCGGAAACTAGGCTACCAAGTCACTGAAAACATAGGGGGCACCGGGGTAGTGGGCGTTCTGAAAAATGGGGAAGGCAAAACCGTCCTCATCCGTACAGACATGGATGCTTTGCCGGTCATCGAGGAAACGGGAAAATCGTATGCCAGCAATGTGACAACGACCGATTCCGAAGGAAAAACGGTTGGCGTGATGCACGCCTGCGGTCATGATGTTCACATGACCGTTTGGACGGGAACGGCAAGGACTTTAGTGGAATTGAAAAACCAATGGAAAGGCACCGTCGTCTTCACCGGGCAACCCGCTGAGGAACGAAGTGGCGGCGCAAAAGCGATGCTTGCCGACGGGCTTTTCGAAAAATTTCCAAAACCGGATTATGCCATTGCCTTGCACGTTAATGCGGGTCTTGCTGCTGGAAAAGTGGGGTATTCAAGCGGCTATTCCATGGCCAATGTGGACATGATGGACATTACCGTTTATGGGAGGGGAGGGCATGGTGCATTGCCCCAAACCACCATTGACCCGGTGGTGTTGGCCGCCCGCATCGTATTGGATTTGCAGACGATTGTCAGTCGGGAAATAGCCCCTTCCGACCCTGCGGTGGTCACCGTCGGTTCCATTCACGGCGGTTCGAAGGGCAATGTCATTCCCGATGAAGTAAAGTTGGAATTGACGCTTCGTTCCTATTCGGATGAAGTTCGAAACGCCATCATCGAAAAGATCAACCGCATCTGCAAAGGGCTTGCTATTTCGGCCGGTTTACCGGAAGGGAAATATCCGAAAATCCATGTGCGGGATGAAACAACACCATCCCTTTACAATGACCCAGCTTTGGTGGCCAGGATTTCAAAAGTGTTCCAGCAAACTATTGGTCCGGAAAATGTCATAGCCGTTCCACCTGCGATGGTCGGAGAAGATTTCGGGCGTTATGGAAGAACCGAAGATAAAATCCCCATTATGATGTATTGGTTGGGCGCCGTCGAACCGGCGAAAATAGAGGCGGCGCGAAGAGGAGAAATCACGCTGCCTTCGCTACACTCCTCCAAATTCGCACCCCTGCCCGAAGCAACTATCAAAACCGGGGTGACGACGATGACGGCTGCCCTTTTGGATTTGTTGAACTAAGATATAAATCAGGGTGATTTTGAAATTCACTCTGATTTAGCAAACCACCAAACCATCAAACCACCAAACCACCAAACCACCAAACCTTAAAACTATGCCTGACCTAACTGCCAATCTCGCCGGAATCCAATCGCCCAACCCCTTTTGGCTGGCCTCCGCGCCACCTACCAATTCCGGCTATCAGGTGATGAAAGCCTTCGATGCCGGATGGGGCGGGGCTGTTTGGAAAACCCTCGGAGTGCCCGTCATTAATACCTCAAGCCGCTACGGCGCTATCAACTATCGCAGCAACCGGATGGTGGGTTTCAACAATATCGAATTGATTACTGACCGACCATTGCCAGATAATTTGAAAGAAATCGAGGAGGTTAAAAAATACTTTCCAGACCATGCAGTAGTGGCTTCGCTGATGGTAGAATCGATGGAGGAGTGGCATCAGATTGTCAAGGATGTCGAAAACGCAGGGGCGGATGGAATCGAACTGAATTTTGGTTGCCCCCACGGCATGTGTGAACGCGGCATGGGTTCTGCGGTGGGTCAGGAACCCAATGTTTTGAAGACCATCACCGGGTGGGTGAAGGAGGTGGCCACAGTGCCAGTCATCATAAAACTGACCCCCAATATCACCGACGTCACCGTGCCTGCCGTGGCTGCATCAGAAGGGGGCGCGGATGCCGTTTCCCTCATCAATACCGTGCAAAGCTTGATGGGCGTTGATTTAGACCGTTTTGTTCCCTATCCGGTGGTTGACGGCAAAAGCACGAATGGGGGTTATTGCGGTCCGGCCGTGAAACCCATCGCGCTCAACATGGTGAAAAACTGCGCACAGCATCCGGACGTGAAAATACCCATTTCCGGCATCGGTGGCATCGAAAATTGGCGGGATGCGGTGGAACATATGTTGTTGGGTGCCAGCAACGTACAAGTCTGTACCGCCGTGATGCACTTCGGTTTTGGCATCATCCGGGAAATGGTTTCCGGGCTGGAAAACTACATGCTCGAAAAGAATTTTGAAAAATTGGACGATTTTATTGGAAAGGCCGTTCCCAACGTCCAAAATTGGGAACAACTCAATTTAAAATACAAGGTCATTGCCCACATTGATGCGGCAAAATGTATCGAATGCCAACTCTGCCATACCGCCTGTGAAGATGGGGCGCATCAAGCTATTGGCCTGCCGGAAGGAGGGCAAATTCGCATCCCTTTTATCATCGAAGAAAACTGCGTCGGCTGCAATCTTTGCTCCCTCGTTTGCCCGGTGGAAGGCTGTATCAGCATGGTACGCCGCGACGAGGGAAAGCATGTTGAAAACTGGAAGGATTACGTGGCAACGGATAAAGCGCCAACCTCCTTCGATGATGACCGGGCTGGAGGCAAAGGACATTGGATTCCTGCACCTGCAAGCGCTTTGCGGAAGGGGAAGCAGTGAATTGTGCATCTGCAAAACCTCCAAACTCTTTTTTGGGGGATAATCCCAATGAATTGATTAAATTTAATCATGAAAACCTTTTTACATGCTTCCTTGGAAGAAGCCAAAAAAAGCTTGGCAGAGGGCGGAATTCCCATCGGAAGCGTACTCGTTTGCCAAAATAAAATTATTGGTCGCGGACACAACCGCCGCGTGCAAAAAGGCAGCGCCATCCTCCACGCCGAGATGGATGCGCTCGAAAATGCAGGTCGCCAAGCTGCGAGTGTTTACCGGAATTGCACCCTGTTCACCACCCTTTCCCCTTGTTCGATGTGTGCCGGGGCTATTTTGTTGTACGGCATTCCAAAAGTAGTCATCGGAGAAAACAAGACCTTCCGTGGGGAAGAAGAATTGTTATTAAAAAGGAGAGTGGAAGTCGTCGTATTAAAGGACGAAAATTGTATTCAAATGATGAAAGTTTTTATCAAAGAAAACCCTGCACTGTGGAATGAAGATATTGGGGAATGACCTTCCTCCTTTTCCAGATTAATTGGAAAATCACCTCCATGATAGAATTTATTTTAAACAATCAATACATCCAAACCAATCAATCAGCAGGGAGTACGGCGCTCGATTTCGTTCGTTACCACCGGCATCTGTACGGCACCAAAATAGGTTGCCGGGAAGGGGATTGTGGGGCTTGCACGGTGTTGGTCGGGGAACTTCGGCAGGGGAAGTTGCGCTACCAAAGCATGACCTCCTGCCTGATGCCTTTGGGCAATGCGAATGGCAAACACCTCGTCACCATTGAGGGCTTGAACATGGAAAATTTGTCGCCCGTTCAGGCGAGCATCGTGGAGGAGGGAGGTACGCAGTGTGGCTTTTGCACGGTGGGGTTTGTCATGTCTTTGACGGGCTTTTTATTGGACGAAAAAGCGCCCACCTTTGTAGAGGCCGTCGCAGCGATGGATGGTAATATTTGCCGTTGTACCGGCTATAAATCTTTGGAAAGGGCCGCCGCCACTCTGGTTGAACAACTCAAAAACAGACCCAAAAAGCGAATTGTCGAATGGCTGGTCGAAAACCATTTCCTGCCGGTTTGTTTTTTGGGTATTGAAGAACGACTGAAACAACTCCCCGATGTGCAACCTGCTGGCATTCAGCCAAATGGGCAATTTGTTTTTCTGGGCGGAGGAACCGATTTATTCGTTCAGCGAGCGGAAGAAATGCCGGAATCAAATAGCCAACATCTATTCGATTGGCAAGATTTAAAGGGCATCTATGAAAGGAACGGCAACTGCTACATCGGCGCTTCTTCGACAGTCGGAGACCTCCAACAATCGCTTCTGCTTCAAAGGATATTCCCGCGTCTGGGCGCTTTTCTGAAGCTCGTTTCTTCTACTCCGATTCGGAACATGGGCACCCTTGCCGGAAACCTCGCGAATGCCTCCCCAATTGGCGACTTAACTATCTTTTTTCTTGCCCTCGACAGCACCCTGGTCTTAAATCATTTTGGCGAAAGCCGTACCCTTCCACTGCGCCATTTTTACAAAAGTTATAAAAAAACGGATTTGAAAAAGGGCGAATACATCGAGTCCCTTTATTTTAAAATCCCCGAAAGTCAAGACTTTTTTAATTTTGAAAAAGTTTCCAAACGAATCCACCTCGACATTGCGAGTGTAAATTCTGCCTGTTTGCTCAACGTAAAAAACGGGCTGATTAAAAAGGCGTATTTATCGACGGGAGGGGTGGGACCCATTCCTTTTTATTTGGGTCGAAGCTCTGCCGCTTTGGAGGGAAAGCCGGTGAATGAGGAGACCTTGAAGGCAGTCAATGAAGTGATTCAGGAAGAAATATCCCCAATCAGTGATGCGAGGGGTTCGGCTGATTATAAGCGGCTGTTACTCAGGCAGTTGTTTTATGCGCATTTTTTGAAATGGTTTCCGGGGTTGATTGATTTGGAAGAGTTGGTTTCAAAATCCTAAAATTTCCATTTCAAAACTAAGGAACGGTGAAAAAATAAATCAAGCTTCTTGGCTACTTCTTTTGTCCTTATTTTTCACTTTGAAAACAGTCATTATATCAACATAACTCTTGTTTTCAAAGCAAAAACTAAGAAC